>OBIY01000285.1_pt1 | contig 21546 bp, 24 predicted proteins | sample 1519841 | NCBI WGS metagenome assembly OBIY01 (sample SAMN03019774, study PRJEB22545) | beach sand metagenome | biome: beach; feature: sea beach; material: beach sand | place: USA: Municipal Pensacola Beach, FL | collected 2010-07-30 | depth 30-40 cm m
CTGCCCGTCCTCCGCAAAACCGATATATGATTCGGGCGTGCATGTTCCATTTGCACTTACTTCACCCATAAGCTGAGCAACAGATATATTAAGAATTTTGGCTGACTTTTCCCATGTGCTGTAACTAAGGTCGGTGCTTCTTTTGCTGAAAAAGGCGTAGATGGTATTGGGTGAGAAGCCAGCGAGATCCGCAAGTTTATTCACAGTCAAATTGGCGTTTTTTAATGCCGCTCTGAATGCCTCAATCCTTTTGTCCTGTTTGCTTTGATCGTTCATGCTCATAGTCATATCAAACCTGTATGTTGTCGGGTACTATATAGTTTTGTGAAAAATTGTGTTGACGATCACAAAAATATGCGAATACAATTTCTCAACAAACGGAATCGACATGACGTTTTAGGCCGTCCGGCCATCCGGCGACATATGAGCTGGCTGGCCATGCCGTAAGGAGTGAAGTCACCGGCAGGCCATTGGGATGTGTTTCGTTTTCAATATGCCCTTACAAATGTATTTCATACGGGCATTTATGCTTACAGGCAGGCTTATGGGAGTGAGCAGCCATGTAAGACTCATATATCGTCTGCGGCAACAGGCGATCTGTCCCTTACGCGCCAGGCAGGCGTATTTCGGGCAACAACAAGATTTTTAAAAAAGGCCGGCCGTCCGAAGACACACTCAAAGGACGACCGACCGGTAGCCCCCGACAAGGGGGCGGCATATACCACGTAATTGGCTCTTTCCGTGGTACATAAGCATTTTCGTCTTATGTATCCCGGTCTGAATAACACAGAAGGAGATACGCAATGGACGAGCCACGCGGCCCTGCATCGCAAGACGATTCACATAAAAATGTTATCTTGTTCCACCCACTAAATAGACATAAAGCCCGTGATGTCAAGGAAAAAGAGGAAGAAGAGGCATTCGCCCGCGTCTTTCGAGGGGCGTTTTTCCGCGCCGAAAATGCCGTGCGTTTTGCCTATAACAGCGATCATGGCTGCCCATCAGATTCCTACGCGATATTGATCCGCAAGATCGTAAATGATTGTTACGAGGCCGGACTGCTGTCCGGCAAAGATAAGCTGAACCTTGAGTATTTCGCGAAAAGCGGACAGCACCCCAAAACACAGGCGCGCCGTGAGAATTGGGAAAGAGTGCTGCGGCGTATTACAGGCCCGCTGCAGCGTGCCGGCATGGTTGTGAGGGATTAGGCGCATGACAGAGGCATCAAGCAAATATGAGAGTAGGCCGGATATCAGCGAGATCGTTGCCAAAGCCGATCTTGTCGGGTGGTGCAGCCGTGCAGGTGTCCAGCTGCGCAAAAAGGGGCGGGATTATAAAGGGCTTTGTCCTTTTCATCAGGAAAAAACACCGAGTTTCTGGGTGTATGACAAGCCTGGTCAAAAGCAGAATTTTCATTGTTTCGGCTGCGGCGCAGATGGTGATGCCATCAATTTCATCGAACGCATTTACAATGTTTCCACCCGAGAGGCTATAGAGATGCTGACAGGGAAAAGCGCGCAAAATTCACCCCCACCCCGCGTTGTCAGAGCCTCTATCGGGGCGCGGGGGGGCGCAGAAGATGCGGAGTATAACAATAAGATTGATAAAGCCCTCAGCATTTGGCAACGCAAGGTAGCAGATGATGGCACAGTGCATAGATATTTAGGGGCACGCGGGATTGATTTAGACAAGATCGGCGGCTTGCCGGCATCGCTAAATTTACTGCACCAGCATTACTGGTGGTATTCATCTGAGGAAAGCAAGGTCATATCATTAGGCGAGTTTCCGGCTATGCTTGCGCCGATCCAAAATGCCGAGGGCGGATTTATCGGCGTTCATATGACTTATCTTGACCCTTATAACGGCAAGAAGTTAGAGATCTTTGCTCCTGATAATTCCGATAGAGCCTTGCCCGCAAAGAAGATCCGCGGCCATCAGTCTGGCGGGTGTATCAGGTTGGGTAAGGTAACACCGCGGCTGTATCTGGCCGAGGGTATAGAAACCGCCCTGTCCGTGAAGGCGACAATTAGCGGCACGCATATGGATGGCAGCGTATGGACTTTTGTAAGTTTGGGAAATCTTAAGAATGTGAAGCTGCCGCAATCCGTTTCGGAGGTCTGGATATTAGAAGATAATGATATGAAGACACCCGCAAAGGGGCAGGCAGATCCGCGCCTTATTTACGAATCTACAGCGCGCCGCTTTGTGAGTGAAGGGCGCAGGACGTTCCGCGCAAAGGCCGCGGCTGGTGGTGATTATAATGATATGTTGGGGGGCGCGTAATGGTTTGGCAGCAATCAAAATTCAAGCGCCGCACCCATGACAAATACCTGACATGGGATAAGCGTGCCTACCCGCCCCTTATCGTTCATCTTGAGCCAGGCTGCACCTTTGTAGAGCCTTGCGCCGGTCGCGGTGACATCGTCATAAATCTCGAGGAGCTGGGTTTTCAGTGCCGGCACTGCATTGACATTAAGCCGCAAATTCCATGGGTGCAGAAAGCGGATGCTATGGAGCTGCTTCTGTGTATGGGGGATTACATCATAACAAACCCGCCATATACCAAGCAGGTGATGCACCCGATGATTGACCATCTGCGCCGTTTAGCGCCGACATGGATGCTGTTAGAGGCAGATTGGATGCACACGCAACAGGCCATGCCGTATATGAAGTTCTGCGCAAAGGTGGTTTCTGTCGGAAAATTGAAATGGATCGAGGATTCAAAACACGACAGCCAGAAAAATTATGCCTGGTATTTGTTTGTCGATATCGAGGTTGTCACAAGATTTTATGGAAGGATACCGCGATGATTTATCTAGCCGGCCCTTATACATGCGTGCAGCCACATAGCATGGTTTACCGTCACAAAATACTGACGCAATGCGCCGCCAAGCTTATGAGTGAGGGGCATGTTGTCTATTCACCTATTACGCATGGTGCAGCCATCGAACCGCTTTTGCCGTTTGGGCAGGAAAATGATCATGATTTCTGGATGAGGCAGTGCCTGCCGATTTTGGAGAGATGTGACGAGCTTTTGGTTGTAAAGCTGCTCGGGTGGTCTACATCACGTGGCGTGGCGCGCGAGATAGAACATGCGCGAGATATGGAGATACCGATAAGCTATGCCGCGCCCGGTGATCTGATAAGCGGGGTGGTGCATGACAGCTGATATCATGGCAACGTTAGAAAACGCGGAGCAGGTCGCGCCGCTGCCGGAGGATTGCCCGGTGCAGCCGCTGGGGCATCTTGACGGTAAATATTATTTTCTGTCGCCGACGGGTGAGCTGCGTGTCTTTCGCTATAACGAGCTGACCTATAACGGGATATTGTCGCTGTTTGACGGTTATGAGTTTTGGCTGATTGAGCATTTTCCGCATAGGAAAAAACGCACAAAAAACAGTAAATTTGACAGTGATAATCTGGTTGTGGCGCTGATAACAGCATGCCGCATAGAGGGGCATTTTGACCCCGCGACAAAGCCGCGTGGTCCCGGTGTTTGGGAATCTGGTGATCCGGATTTCGGTTTGATCGTTCATAACGGCGATCATCTGTATTATGGCGGTGAAAGGCATGCCGCGGGCAAGCGGATAGGCCGCGCCATATATACAGCGCATCATAAGGTCGAGGGGTTGGCGGATCGTCCGGCAACACAGGAAGAAACGCGGGTTGTTTATGATACCTTGCGGCTTTGGAAGTATCAGACAGATCCGGAGAAACTTGATCCGCAGCTAATGGATGTCGGGCCGATGTTAATCACCGGATTTATTGCGCAGGCCATGTTAGGCGGCGCGCATAGATGGCGTGCACACATGATGGTAACGGGGAAAACTGGTTCTGGTAAGACCCATCTATCAAACGCGGTTGTCACGGCATTGGGCGGCGCTGCGCAGCCGATGATGAATAACTTTACACAGGCCGCACTCTATCAGTCATTTACCGGGGAAGCGCGGTGTTTTGTCCTTGATGAGGCAGAACATGATGAACAGCAAAGCCGCGTAAAGGCCGTGATCGAGATATTGCGGCAAATGTCCACAGGTGACGGGGCGTCTATCCGTCGTGGTAGTGCCGCCGGTCAGGCCATGGATTACAGTGTCACAGGCAGCGCTTTTTTATCATCTATCCTGCATGTGCCATTAACGCCGCAGGATAGATCGAGAATAACGCATTTGCAGCTGGCGCCGTTAGGGGAGTCGGTTAATTCAGAGCAGGTTAGGGCGCTTGAGCAGCAACTAAAGCGCCTGAAAGAGTTATCACCATTTTTGCGCCGGCGTGTTATCGATATGTGGCCTGAATTTCAGGCGCGTTTTATGACCTATCACGCCTATCTCATGAACAAGATAGATCTTGATAGCCGTAATGCCGACCAGTTATCTACATTGCTTGCCGGGCAATCGGTGATGCTTCGTGATGATCCGCCCGATGAGAGTCTGATCAAGCAGGAAGTGACGCTTATCTGGGAGATCATAGGAGACATCAAGCGTGACAAGAAGGATGGTGAGGGGCAGCAATGCCTTATGCATCTAATGACCGCCATCACGGACGTCATGCGTGATGGATCACGAATGAGCATCGGGCAGCTGATCGAGGAGGTGTTTAGTACCTATCTCAGGAATGACCGCCGCGCCCTTGAATCCTATGGGGTTAAGGTTATTAAAGCGCTTTTACACGACCACCGTGCAAAGGATCAAGTCGTGATTGCAAATCGTGGCGGCGGGCTTGACCGGATATTTAGCGGGACAAGATGGGCCGGCGGTGCCTGGTCACAGGCATTGATGATGCTAGATGATGCCGAGAAGGTAGATAAATCCTTCAAATTTGCGGGTATCAACATCCGCGGGACGGTATTGCCATCAGAGATCGTGGAGGAGATTCAGAAACATGACTGACTCGCTTGAGATAGATTTTCATGATACGGTTATATTTCTCCGCGCCTCTTTTGACAGTAATCTGTCAAATTGGTTTTTCTTCGTCGGGGATTTTATATTAAAGATTAAAGTTGAACCGTTACCAAATGTTACCGTTCCGTTACTTTTTTTCTTAATATATCTAATTGAAATCACAAGCATTTTTCAAAAAAGTAACGAAGTAACGGTGGTAACGCCATTATTGCCCTTACGCGTGCGCGCGCGCGTATGTGAGCAGCACCGTTACCACCGTTACATCGTTACAAAGTATGAATATTATAATAATAACAAAAGCTTATTTGGTAACGGAAAAGTAACGGTCGGTAACGGTAATTTCAATCAATCATGGCAGCTTCTACCTCTCTGGCTCTTTCGAGGCAGCAGCTGCTCTTGTTCATAACCTTGCAAATGAGGAGACACACTTATGACGAACAGGCCTGAAAATGCGGATGGAGATCATCCATATGGATCTTATGATCCGAAAACAGGAGAGTACAAAGCTTTTGACGAGAAAGTCTATCAGCGCAAGCTTGCGCGGCAGAAAGCCGATCATGATATCGAGCAGCCGACAGATCTGGTGAATTACCCCGGCAAAGGAGAGTTATCACGTTTTGGTACCGATCGAGGTGCCAAGCGCCGCCCTTTGACAGAGGTCACTGTTATGGATGATGACAACAAAAAACAGACTGCCCACAAAGTTAAAGACGGGCTGACCATGATGCATGAACGCGGGAAGATTGATGATAAAATGCTTGAGGCTGCAAGGTTCTTCCAGCACCAATTTGATCTGGGGAAGTATGAGCAGTACACGTCGATCAACATGGACGGCACAGGCGGCGGCGGTGATATGAGTTTTGAGGAGGTATTGCACCGGTCATTTAGGGCTAGAGATTATATCCATTACGTTGTTACCAAGCTGCTCGGGGCAGATACCCCGACTTCCCGTGCTGTAGTCCATATACTAGGTTTCAGGCACAACCTAGAAAACATTGCGAATCAGGAAGGGGGGCACAAGCAGTATTGGGCAGGTCAGTTGCACGCTGCGCTCTCTGTAATGGCTGTTGATCTGGAGCGCATGAGGCAAGGTAAGCGCGGTATAGCGGCGTTTAATACGGATGGCGATATAATTTATTAAAAAAGTTCTTGCGTCAGGGGGAACTCTCATTGTAGGCTTTCAGATAAGGGATGCGAATTGCGTCCCTTTTTTATTGCGTACTTGCAATATCTGTGTTCGATATGCTTGGCGATCGGTCCCGCTAGGGTGTGTTCATGCCAAGACACAGGCCGCCAGCATATCCTTCATCTAAATCAAGGTGCTGCAACATTGCCCAGAAAATCAAAACAACATAGGCCTAGTGGTTGGCGTCCTGCATCGGAACGATGGCGGGAAGTTGATGATAAGCGTGGTAGTTCTACACAGCGCGGTTATGGTCATAAGTGGCGCAAGGCAAGAGAGAGACACCTTAAGCAAGAGCCATGCTGCAGGATCTGCAGAGCAAATGGTGTAGTAACTGCAGCAGATGTGGTCGATCACATCGTGCCGCATAAGGGTAACAAAAAACTGTTCTGGAATAGCAGCAACTGGCAGTCGCTTTGTACTAGCTGCCACAATAGCAAGACAGCACGCGAAGATGGCGGCTTTGGACGCACCCGCGACTAAGGGGGAGGGGAGGGGCAAATCTCTACAACCTTTCCGCTCTAAACCGAAGCCCAAGTCAGATTTTTACGAGTGCGATTTTCAGGAATAAAAGATTAAAAATAAGTATTATATATCAATAACTTAGATGTTTGCTTCCACAAAAGTTAAGCTGAAAAATGTCCTATAATATTCTGGTTGTTTCGGGGATGTATTGGGCAGCAGCGGGTGTGGGTATGATATATTCGGGGTTAAGATGAGTTCAACAAACAAACATACGACAAATAGCGCGGGACCAGGTGGCAAACTTCCGTCATCAGCGGGAAGTAGCACCGCTGCCCAGACGGCGAGTCTGGTTTACGAGACTGGCGCTCCTGATGCACCGGATTGTATGTGTGATATTGCTCGCGGATGTTGGGATAGGTTAGTGCCGCAGCTGGAAAAAGCAGGTGCGCTTTGCCGTGTCGATGAAGGTTCTCTTCTTGCGTATTGTAATATCTACGCTCGGATGGTTACACACCAGAAAATATTGCTGGAGGAAAAGGAGTATTTTTATGCTTCAGAAACCAGAACCGGTAGAATATTTCGTCCTTCACCTGCTTATCAGATCGTGAAGGATTCCGAGGAAAAGTTAAAATCATATGCGGCTGAGTTCGGTCTTACGCCGGCATCAAGAAAGAAGATCCAGACAGATGTGTCCCAAGGCGATTTGTTTGAAAAGGATGGCTGGTCAGGGTTTCATTAAAATTCGTAATTTTATAGAGCATTGAAAATCCACCGGGGCAGGCAACAAAGACCTGCTCCGTGTGGCTTTGAATGTTTTTTATGTCGGGGTGGAGCAGTCCGGTAGCTCGCTAGGCTCATAACCTAGAGGTCGTGGGTTCGAATCCCATCCCCGCAACCAATTATAGCGATGATCTGTGTGTTTAAAGCACAGGCTGCTTAGGCTAGCTATATTTTATGATTTTTCTTGTTTTTTAGATGTTCTAGACCAGCAGCAATTAGCTGACGGACAGCTTCGCTGCGCGATGATATCCGGTTGTCAAACCGGTAATCGTCGATTTCGGCAAGTTCGCGGACCGACAACGTTATTACTATCTGTTCTGTTTTTTTATCTGCCATGGCCATAGAGAGCCATATCAGGGTTTTTAAATCAACTTTTATGTGTTGATGACTTGATTAAACATCAAGTTGATGTTAAACAGTCTGAATTAAAGAATTCTGGATGCTATGCATGGTTTTCCAGTTGGTACCGGGGAGGGTGAGTTACGGCACCCTTCCCATCTTCCCGTAAACATCGCGTGTCCGTATCCGCGCAGTAGGATGAAATAAAATGAAATCCAACGTATTACAAATATTTGATTATGAAGACCATACCGTACGTACCGTTGTGGATGACAACGGCACAGTATGGTTTAATGCCAATGATGCCGCCAAGTGTTTGGAGTATACAAACCCGCGAAAAGCCATAGCGGACCATGTTGACGAAGAGGATGTAACGAAACGTGACACCCTTTCGGCAGGCGGTACACAACAGGCCAATTACGTCAATGAGAGCGGATTGTACTGCCTTATTTTTGGGAGCAAGAAAGAGACGGCCAAGAGATTCCGTTTATGGGTGACACGTGAAGTCTTGCCCGCGCTGCGTGAAACGGGGCGGTATGAGATTGACGGGCACGGTACGGAGAATGATAATTCGCCGATAGCTATGATGTTTGAAGATATACCGCTGGACGAGAGACGTTTTGCGCTTAATCTGGTAAAACAGGCAGCTCATCAGGGTGGGCGCAAGGCGGCCGCCGAGGTCTGGAACAAGACAGTTTTGCGGCATTTAACGACCATAACCCAGCCTGTGCAAGGAGTGGCCAATTCCACAGTGAACAGCCCTGTGCATTCCAGTCTGGATGACGGGTATGAATGCCTTTACCATATAACAGATAATCTTGAAGTGCGCGGCGCGATTATCCGCACGAATTGTAAGCATTGGAATCGGAAGTACGCAAAATTCGGTATCCGATACATAGACGATAACATCGTGATTGCCAATCAGCACCCGTTTTTACAGGGTCTGTTTGAAAAAACAAAGTTTGATGGCGCATGGCGGTCGGCACTTTTGAGTATACCGGGGGCGTATAGCTCTTCAGGGGTGATTAATTTTTCCGGAAAAGTGTCCCGTGCCGTGATTATCCCGCCGGAATCTGTCAGCTTTTTCGCGGATGCATCGGAAGATGAAGCGGCGTAGCCGCAGGATCATCGCTTCCAGTTTCTAAATTATGGTTATCCGGCTGCGCAGGCTGGCCCCAAGACCTGACAAAGTCAGCAGGTGATGCCGAGCCGGAGCCATCAGAATTTTTAATATATGCCACAAGTTAAATATCACCATTTAAGTCTCGCTCGCGGATATGTCCGTGATGTTTTAAATGGAAAGATTGCTGCTTGTAAATGGGTTAAGCTTGCCTGTGAGCGTCAGAAGAATGATCTTAAGAGATCAAAATTCGAAGACTTTCCTTATCGTTTTGACCCTGCTGCCGCCGAGCGTGTATGTAAGTTTATATCGATGCTGCGGCATGTTAAGGGTAAATGGGCTGGTCAACCTATTGTCCTTGAGCCGTGGCAATGTTTCATTCTTACGACTGTTTTCGGGTGGGTTAAAAAATCGAACGGCAAGCGTAGATTCTCGCAGGCTTATATCGAGGTTCCGCGGAAAAATGCCAAATCTACTAAAGCTGCCGGTGTCGGGCTTTATATGCTTGTCGCGGACGGTGAAGCCGGCGCAGAAGTCTATAGCGGTGCTACATCTGAAAAGCAGGCATGGGAGGTTTTTAGGCCTGCTAAAATGATGGCGTCACAGACGCCTGGCTTTAGATCTCGCTGGGGTGTTACCGTTTCAGCAAGTAGCATATCAGTAGGTCATACAGGTTCCCGTTTCGAGCCGATTATCAAGAATCCCGGTGATGGTTCGAGTCCGACATGCCCGATACATGACGAATTTCATGAGCATGATACGCCGGATCAGGCCGATACGATGAAGACCGGTATGGGGGCAAGGGAACAGCCCTTGCAATGGTTTATCACTACCGCCGGAAGTAACCTCGCAGGCCCTTGCTATGATAAGCGTGACGAGGTTACGAAAATTCTTGAGGGTGTGTTCCCGTTCGAGGATATATTTGGCATAATCTATACAATTGATAAAGATGATGACTGGACATCGTTGCCAGCATGGAAAAAGGCTAATCCGAATTACGGGATATCAATTTTTGAGGATTTCATTAAGGCACGACTTAGTGAAGCGAAAAGCATTTCGAGCCGTACAAACGAGCTTAAACGTAAACACCTGAATATATGGACAAACGCGTCTACGGCATGGATGAATATGCTGGAATGGCGTGCTTGTGCTGACGCTCCGCCCCTATATGAGTTTTTAGGAGACGAGGCGGCTATAGGTGTGGATTTGTCTACCAAGCTGGATATTACAAGCCGTGCCATGATCTTTCGCCGCATGATTGACGGTTTACCGCATTATTATGCCTATGTAAATAATTACCTACCGGAAGACCGTGTCGAGGAAGCGCATAAAAATAAACAGGCTTATGAGAAGTGGGCGGCTGAAGGTAAATTGATCCTGACGGATGGAAATGTCACAGATATCGGTCGGGTTGAACAGGATATCAGGGACGATTCAGAATTATTCCAGATCGGTGATGTTGCTTATGATCCGTTTCAGGCACAGCACATGGCAAACCGCCTGTCTGATGATGGGTTTGAGGTCGTAGAGTTCAGGCAGACATTATTGAATTATAGTGAGCCTATGAAAGAGCTCGAAGCTTTGGTTAAAGCCGGTAGATTTCATCATAATGGCTGTCCTGTTCTTGAGTGGATGGTTAATAATGTCGTGGCTTATTACGATAAGAAAGATAATATCCAGCCTAATAAAGATAGGCCTGAGAACAAGATTGACGGTCTTGTCGCTATTTTGATGGCTCTCGCCCGTTTTCTTGTCCATGACATGAAAATCAAGAAAAGCGTCTATGAGGATCGCGATTTAAGGGAAGTTTAAATGAAGAAGTTATGGTCATTTTTAAATAACGCGATTTTTATACTTGGCTTCGTCTTGTTGGCTTGCGGCCTATATATTATTAGTCCTGCCCTCTGCATGATACTTGTCGGGATATTCCTTATGTTTGCAAGCTATCAGCTTGCAAAGCCTACGCCTAAATCTCGTAAAGGGTAATCATATCAGTGCTATTAGAGAAGTTAATTGAAAAGAGGGCCGAGAGTGTAAATCTGGGCCATCCCAGAGATCCTGCGCTTGCAAGGATATTCCGTTTTTTCGGTATGGAGACAGCTGCCGGTGTAACAGTCACAGCTGATAATGCACCCGAGACAGTTGCCGTTATGGCTTGTGTAAAGGTTCTTTCGGAGACTATGGGGTCATTGCCTATGGTCCTGTATAAAAAAGCTGATAATGATGGTAAGGAAAAGGCAAAGCAGCACCCTCTCTATAACATTTTGCGTTATCAGCCAAATAATTGGCAGAGCTGGATGGAGTTTTCTGAAATGATGACGGCGCATGTTGCGCTTCGTGGTAACGCCTATGCCGAGATCTATTATAATCGCTCCGGCCAAATTACACAGTTAATCCCGCTGCATCCGGATCAGGTCATGCCGTTTCTTGTAAATGATAGTAGGGCCTACCGTCATCAGCCAGTTGACGGTGAAGAACGTGTCTTATTACGTGGAGAGGTCTTTCATGTGTCGGGCCTTTCTTTTAACGGTATAAACGGTCTGAATCCTATTGAGTTTTTGCGCCACGCCGTAGCTCTTGCCAAGGCATCAGAATCTTATGGGTCACGGTTTTTCTCGAATGATGCGCGCCCGGGTTTCGTGTTAAAGCACCCTGCAGGTATGAGCGATAAAGCTTATAACCGTCTTATAGCAAATTGGGAAAAGCGTCATAGGGGTGAATCAAGATCCCACAAGGCCGCCATACTTGAAGAAGGTATGGATATACATGAGCTCGGTGTTTCGCCTGAAGATGCACAGTTTTTGGAAACACGCAAATTCCAAAAGGACGAGATCGCCGGCTTTTTCCGTGTGCCACCTCATATGATTGGTAATTTGTCTGAAGCTACATTCAGCAATATAGAAAACCAGTCACGCTCGTTTATTGATAATACAATGCTGCCATGGTTTACCCGTTGGGAGCAGGCTATAAGGCGCGATCTGCTCACGACATCAGATGAGCGTAAAAACCTTATGGTCGAGGTCGAGCCAGCAGCCCTTTTACGCGGTGATTTGAAGTCCCGCTATGAGGCTTATTCTATTGGTCGAAACTGGGGTTTTCTGTCGGTTAATGATATTCGTCGCCGCGAGAATATGAATCCAATCGAGGATGGTGATAAATATCTGCAGCCCTTGAATATGACGGATCTGGGTAATACTGATTCATCTACTGACGATCAAGTCAGGGGTATTATAGGCCCCATCGTCGAGGCTGCTGCCGAGCGTAGTGTTAATCGTGAGATTAAGGGGCTTCGCCGTCTAGCCGATAATGGCGCGTCTTTGGTCGAGATCGCCGCTTTTTATAAAGATCACGCCGATTTTATGGTGCGTTCACACCGGATATCAAAGGCCGCTGCTGCAGATTGGTGCCGACAGCGTGCGGCAGTCATCGATGAAAGGGGCGCGCGCCAAGCCTGTGAATTGTGGCAGGTCGAAGGTTCAAGCCAGCTATCAGAGTTTATTTTAAAGGAGCTTTGTTTTGAATAAGGAAGTCAGATTTTTTGATTTTAAAGAGCTTCGCATTGATAATGCGGAGGGCGGCACAAAACTTGTCGGATATTCGGCTGTTTTTAACGAGCTTTCTCCTGATCTAGGTGGGTTCCGTGAGAAAATTGCCCCTGGCGCATTTTCTGATGCGATCGAGAGTGATGATATACGTGCATTGTTTAATCATGATGCCAATATCGTCCTAGGCCGCAATAAGTCCGGAACACTAAGGCTCTCAGAGGACGATAAAGGCCTGCGGATGGAGATAGATTTACCAGATACGCAGGCGGCTCGCGATCTCGCTGTTAGCGTAGGACGCGGCGATATAAGTGGTCAGAGTTTTGCCTTTAAGGTTTTGCCCGGCGGTCAGAATGTTGACAAGCAGGATGATGGCACTGTGATCCGTACTATAACAAAGGCGCAGTTATTTGATGTAGGACCAGTAACATATCCGGCTTACCCGCAGACAGATGTTGCTGTGCGCTCTATGCGTGAGGCGGGTTTTAACGAAATATTACCTGAAAAAGATCTGCTTGATATCAAGCCCGGTAAAATGGCTGCGCGCATGAAAAAGGTTTATTCTTCTATGAAGCGTAGTGAAGAAAATAATTCCGATTGGGTCGAGATCAGAAATGAGAACGATACAGGCGCGGTTGAGGTTCTGATCTATGATACGATCGGCATCGGCACAACCCGTCCGGTAGATTTTGTAAAGTCATTACGGGAGTTTAAGGGGCGCGATTTACACGTGCGTATTAACAGCCCTGGCGGCGCTGTTTTTGATGGGGCAGCTGTCTATAACGCCCTGCGTCAGCATGACGGGCGTGTAAATGTCGATATAGATGGCTGGGCGGCTTCGATGGCAGGAATTATTGCCATGGCCGGCGAGACTATACGTATGAATCAAAACGCCTTTTTTATGGTGCATAATGCGTCCGGGTGTTGCATGGGTGATGCGACAGAAATGGAAGCCGAGGCTAAGTTACTGCGCCAAATCAATAAATCATTAGCGCAGACCTTGTCGGCAAGGTCTGGTCAGGATCTGGATACTGTCTTGGCGATGATGGAGCGGGAGACATGGCTTTCTGCCGAGGAGGCCAAGGATATGGGGTTTGTGGACGAGATTATCAATAGTTCATCAGCAACCTTACGCAGCTTTGATTTTAGTCATTTCCGAAACGTGCCGGATGATGTCAAACAGCGTCTAAAAGAGGCATCAGAAAAGCGCGGGAAATTCCGCCTTGACGCGGCCCTTCGTAAACAAAAACTCGCAGAGATTATGTAGGGAAAGCCGTTGCTTTCCTGATAAGTGATCCGTTGATCACGACATTCAAACCAGCCGCCTTAGGGCGGTTTTTTCATGGCATTTTTAGGAGATTGTAAAAATGAATGCAAGATTGAGAGACTTACATGCGCAGCGTAAAAACGCTGTGACAGAAATGAGAAATCTTTCAGATACGGCCCTTACGGAGGAGAGGGATATGTCGGAGGAAGAGTCCAAAAGGCATGACGCTTTGTTCGATCAGGCTGCCAAGCTTAAGGACGAGATCAAAAAAGAAGAGCGTTTGATAGAACTGGAGCGTGAAACAGCGGATGAAGAGCTGCGCACCCGCGATATCGAGCGTGACGCGAGTCGTGGTAACGCTGTTTCAAAAGAAGACCGCCAGATGATTGGTTTTCGATGCTGGTTACTCGGTATGGGGCTTTCCGGGGATAATTGCGCGGAGTTCCGCAATCTGCAGAGTGGCTACGAAGCACGCGGCCTTGATGGCATTGCTTCAGAAGAGGTACGGGCTTTGCAGGCAGATTCAGGGTCTGCGGGTGGCTTCCTTTTGGCACCGCCGCAATTTGTTAATGAGCTGATTAAAGATGTAGATGATATGATCTATATCCGTCAGCGCGCCACTACCTATCAAGTCACCGGCGCCGCTGAGGGGCTTGGTGCGCCTTCGCTTGATAATGACCCTGATGATTTTGACTGGACTGTCGAGCTCAGTACTGGCGAGGAAGATGGCTCTATGTCGTTCGGCAAGCGCGAGCTTAAAGCACATCCTTTTGCCAAGCGCATTAAGGTTTCCCGCAAGCTTATGCGTAAGGCAGGTGTCGATCGCATCATACGTCAAAGATTTGGCTATAAGGTTGGTCTTACACAGGAAAAAGCATATTTCACAGGCGATGGTCAGCAGAAACCTCTTGGTCTATTTACGGCCTCCAATAACGGGATTCCGACAACGCGTGATGTCAGTGCTGATAATACAACGTCTCAGGTTAAGGCGGATAACATACTAAATATGTTTTATAGCCTGAAAATGCAGTATCGCAGCAAGGCAGACTGGCTGTTCCATAGGGATACAATCAAGCAGATCTCTAAGTTAAAGGATGGTGAGGGCCGTTATCTTTGGCAGGATGCTATTCGTGCCGGTGATCCTGACACGATTAAGGGTCGTCCTGTGCTTGAGTCTGAGCACGTTCCTAACACTTATACGACGGGTCAATATGTCGGTTTGTTGGGCGATCTTAGCCAGTACTGGATTGTTGATGATCTGGCCTTCGAGATGCAGATCTTGAATGAGCTTTATGCAGAAACCAATCAGGTTGGTTTTATCGGTCGCTACGAAGGTGACGGCATGCCTGTCCTGGCAGAAGCCTTTAGCCGTATGAAGTTGGCTTAATTTTCCATCTTAAATTGAAAAAATCTTAATAAATCAACCCCTAGTTAGGGGTTGATTTTTATCGGGAATAATACAGGAGATTATTAAAAATGAAGGATTTTCTTAAAGAAAGTAGAGTTGAAAGACTTGCCAGCGGAATTACAGCAGCCGCTTCTAACTACACAGATGCTGACATTATAGATACGCAAGATTGTGAAGGTGTTCTCATTGTCGCGGTATTTGGTACTTCCGCAACGGATAATGGCATGAAGATTCAGCAGGATACAGATCCTGCGCATGGTGCTGATCCGCAAGATCTGGAAGGTACATCACTTCTACTCGATGGTACCGAGAAAATGGCGGTGATCGATATTTATCGTCCACGCGAGCGCTATCTTAAGCCGGTCATTCTGCGCGGCACATCAACAACCATTGATTCAGTTATTGCTATCAAATATGGCGGGCGTGTTGCGCCAATCGACAATAATAGCGATTCAGATGTGGCCGCTGAGACTCATATCTCTCCTGCTGAGGGCACTGCCTAAGGTTTCGGGGAAATAAGATCGTTTTTAGCTCTCCGGTGGTGATCACCGGAGAGCTTGCGGAATAGAGAGAGTTTAACGGATTTTTACGGAGATTTTTTGATGAAAAGAACAACTTTACTTGGGTTTGCGGCAGTCGCCGTTATTTTTTCGGCTTCCGTGGCGCTTGCCCAGAATGTCAACAATTATAAAGAGCAAGGCGGCGCCCGCACCGTTGTTGGCGGTAGTCTTGATGTTATATCCGGCGGCGAGATTGATATCGAGTCAGGCGGCAGTTTGAAACTTGATGGCACTACCATTACGGCAACAGCTGCAGAGATTAACCAGAGCGCGGATCTGAGTGGTAAGGTTCAGGTTATCTCCGTTGATACAACGCTTACCACGGCGAATTGCGGTCAAAGCGTTGCGTTTAGCTCTACATCAGGCCTTATTTTGACATTACCGACAGTGACGACCGGCTGCGCTTTTTATGTGGGTGTCGATACTGTGGCAACGTCAAGCGCGCATGCTGTTGTGACTGATAGCGGTGCAGATGTAATCGCCTGCGGTATTAATGAGCTTGATGTCGATACGGGCGATGACGGGCCATATCAAGCCGATGCCGATACAGTGAATTTTGGTAGCTCGGGCACGTCTAGTGCAGTAGCGGATTTTGTAGCCATGCGCGGCATTGGTAGCTTGTGGCATTGTTATGGTCAAGCTAACGCTGATGGCGGCATTACTCTAAGTAGTTCCTAGAATTGCGCCGGACGGCGTTTTTTCCTCCCTAAACTGTAGGGGCTGCGCGCCCCTAATTTTTTACAAAAATATTACATGAAGGTTTTATGACGATGTCAGAGACAAAAGAGCAAAAAGAAAAGATGGTCACGGTTAGAATGAATACGATCCTGGCGGGGCCTGTTTATCGGTGCCAGCCCGGTAAACAAATTGCATTGCCTGAAGATATGGCAAATCAGCTGATCGATGGCGGGTATGCGCATTTGGTCAAGTCTTCACCTAAGGTCGAAACGGCTACCGCAGCACCTTTAGATGATAGGGCGGCAGAAACCGCTGAGCAGACGCCGGACGAAAGTTCAGGGGGGGATGGCGATGGTTTGACCGCCGCTGCGCCGCAAGGTGATGTTAAGGCTTCACCTGAGGCTTTAGCGCTTGCCGAGAAGTTGGGGCTTGATATCGAAAATATATCCGGCACAGGTGCCGGCGGTGCGGTCAAGGTTGATGATGTGAAGGCTGCAGCCGCCGCTGCGAAGAGTGCTTCTGCGCAGTAATCACCCAGCACTTCCTGAGAAATAAAAAAGATAGGTTGAATATCTATGACTGATGCATTTTCCGACTATCAGCCCGGTCTGTCAGATCCTTCTGACACATGGGCTACTATTACGCCTTCGGATGATGAGGAATTGTCACCGATCCCACGTGCATTGCATTTCGGGAGCGCAGGTGATGTTGTTCTAACTGATAAGGACGGGAACGATGCCACTATCGCTGTCCTTGCCGGCGAGGTGTTGCCGTTGCGTGCCAGAAAAGTAAAAGATTCCGGCACGACAGAAGCTCTGAAAATCACGGCTCTTTATTGATACGAATATGCTTTCTTTGGTAACAGCACCAGCAACAGAACCCATATCTCTGGATGATGCGAAAGCACATCTGCGTGTGGATCATACGAGCGAAAATGACCTTATAACTTCTTTGATAACGTCCTTTCGTGCCATGGTCGATGGCGTGGATGGCACTTTAAACCGTGCCCTAATCACGCAGACATGGGATCTGTTGCTGGATGCTTTTCCTTGTGGTGATGAGTATATAGAAATCCCGCTGCCGCCTTTACAATCCATTGAAAGCTTTACCTATAAAGACACAGATGGAGAGGTGCAGACTCTCACATCATCTGATTACTTTTTAGATCAGGTATCCGAGCCTGCAAGATTATATCCTGCTTACGGGACATCATGGCCAGCAGCCTTAAGTCAGGCTAATTCTGTGACGGTTCGGTTTGTTGCCGGTTACGGTGATGATGCTTCCGATATTCCTGAAGACATCATTCTTGCCGGAAAGCTTGTCATTGGTCATTTCTACAGTAATAGAAGTTCGCAGGAGCTACCACCTGCAGCGTCCCATCTTCTTAGAAAATACAGGGTTTGATACACATGCTTGAAGCCGGAAAAATGGATCGCCGAATTTCTATCGAGCAAAAATCTGTCACTAAAAATGATGCCGGCGAGGAAGAGGAAAGCTGGTCAGAATATATAGCGGCCTGGGCATCGAAAACCGATATGAGAGGTTCGGAGCTATTTACTGCGCGTCAGGATTATCCAGAGGTCACAACACGATGGGTTATGTGGTACAGGACAGGTATAAAGCATGATATGCGCATAAATCATAGTGGCGTGATTTATAACATAGAGAATGTGCGTGAGATTGGCCGACTTGAGGGACTTGAGATTTTTGCGACAAGGCAGCCGGATTAATGGAGGCGTTTGAGGCCAATATAAGCGGAGCAGCGGAGCTGGAGAAGGTTTTAAGGCAGTTGCCCGGTAAAATTAACGAAGATGTGCAGGTCAGGTCTTTGAAGAAGGGAGCACAGATCGTGGCCAAGCAAGCCCGCCAGAATGCGCCGCGTGATCGAGGTGATCTGGCTAAGTCAGTTACCGTCCGTAAAACCGCAAAACGTCTACGTTATAAGGATGGGCTTGGCTTGGTGATCGTGACTGTCAGGAGGCCCCAAGGGGCGCATGCTCATCTTGTCGAGTTTGGTACAGGTCCACGTGAGCGTAAAGACGGAAGATCTACCGGGCAGATGCCTGCCCAGCCCTTCTTCCGTCCAGCTATAGATGCTAAGGCTGCCGAGGCCTTGAGCGTTATAGGTTTGCAGTTTGGCTACGAGATAGAGCGCGCCGCCGAGCGTCTTGCCGGAAATTTCAAGAATAGCGGCCTGGCTTCCCGAAGGAGGCGGTAAATATGTCTTCAATAGAAAAAGCACTTTATGCCCGCTTGCAAAGTGTGGCAGCTGTAACAGATCTTGTATCAACACGTGTATTCCCGGTTACTTTACCTCAGAATATTACATATCCATGCGTATCGTATCAAATAATATCAGCGCAAAGGCGCTCTGTGTTCGGGCGGGATACAGGTGATGTGCGCGCGCGCATTCAAATTGACAGCTGGGGCGAAAAGGTTGCTAGTGCAGCTGGCGCGCGTGTGACTGCCGAGGCGGTACGCGGCGCCTTACAAAGATGGTCTGGTGCGTCAGCCGACGTGACTATAAGTGCTATATTTTTAGAAGATGAGCGTCATGAGTATGACGATAAAACTGGTCTGTATAGGGTCAGTCAGGATTATTTCGTTTGGTATAAGGAAAGCTGAATATGGGGACAGTATTACTTGAAAATCAAAAGGTCTGGTTTGATGGCTATGATCTGACTGGTCAGGTTAACACTGTTGGCCTTGATTACGGTGTCGAAGCAAAGGACGCGACAACATTGGGTAATGACACGCGCGTAAATGCTGCCGGGCTTAAGACCGTTGCTTTTGCGCAGGAGGGTTTCTGGAATCCTCTAGAAGATAGTGTTCTTTTTTCAAATGTTGGTGCTGCAGACAAGGTCGTAAGTTTCTGTCAGTCTGCGACCGAGGGCGATACTGCCTATATGTTCAAGTCTATTATCGGTGCCTATTCTATCGGGGCGGAGACCGGAGAGCTATTGCCTTTCTCTTTATCTGCCGGCGCCCGCGGTGATTTGATCAGATCCACATTGATGGCTAATAAAACGGCGGTTGCCGGTAATGGTGCGGGAACTGCTCGGCAGCTGGGGGCATTGTCAGCATCTCAAAAGATTTATGCAGCACTACATGTTCTGTCAACGGCAGGTGGTGATAGCACACTTGACGTTACTATAGAAAGCGATTCTACAAATAGCTTTAGTGGCGGGGAAACGACGCAGATCACTTTTTCTCAGGTTACAACGGCTTTGGGGGCGCAATGGCAGGAGCTGTCAGGCGCAGAAACAGACACATGGTGGCGTCCTGCATGGAATGTGGCAGGTAGTGCACCGGATTTTGACTTCGTTCTATTACTAGGGATTAAATAAGGAGATTTTTTATGGGGACCCTGACTTTTACAGACGGCTATATTTCTGTTGATTCAAACGACATTAGCGGAGATTCCAATCAAATCAATATGACTTATGAGGCCGAAGCGCTCGATGATACGGTCTTCGGCGATGATACAAGGTCTAATAAAGGCGGCTTGAAAAACTGGTCATTTGAAGTGCAGGGTTTTTCAGATTTCGATGATTCCGCCGCGGATGACATTTTGTTTCCACTTGTAGGAACAGTGGTTGCGATTGAGGTGCGTCCGACTTCTGATAGTGTCGGTTCTAATAATCCTAAATATACTGGCAACGGTCTGATCCAGTCATACTCACCTATCCAAAATTCGGTAGGTGAGCTTGCCGGGTTTTCTTTGAATATCTCGGCGGCGGGTACGCTGGCGCGTTCAGAATCATAGCCTTGATAACCCCCCAAATTTATACTTAATACGGAGCTATATTAATGAAAAAACAGACAAAAGCCGCAGACGCTGCGGTGCTTGGCAAGAGTGATATTATGGGCATTGATGACTTGCCATGCAAAAAGATCTATGTGGAAGCATGGGGCGGCCATGTGTTTATTAAAACCATGAGCGGGGAGGATCTTGAGAATATGGCCCGGTATGGGAGCGAGATTCCAGATCCTGTGTTTCTCACTATGGTTTTGTGCGATGAACACGGTCATTTACTATTTACCAAAGAAGATGCTGATGCGCTTGGCAAGAAGTCACAGAAGGCTATCAGATTTATCGCAAAAGCCGCTCTTGATTTTAACGGATTAACAGCAGAGGCTGCCGAGGAAATCGAAAAAAACTAGAAAACCACCCTGACAGATATTTCCAGTTCGAGCTAGCAAAAGAACTCGGTATGACGGTGCGTGAGCTTTGTCAGAAGCTCGACGCACGGGAGATGGCTGAATGGGTGGCTTATTGTAGAATATCCGCGCGCCGGATGGAAGACGAGCAGCGTAAGGCTACGTTAAAGGCCAAGGCACAGGAGTCTGTTGCGCAAACAAAATCCAAATTGACAGGGAAACCATAGATGGTTGCTACCGTTGGCGGTCTCGCCATAAATTTCAGTACAAATGTTGCGACTTTCGAGCGTGATATGGGTAAGGCATCCAAGGCCGTGCGATCAACAAGCGCGCGGTCTAATGTTGCTCTTGCCTCTATGCAAAAGAATTTTCGCAGCTTGTCGCGTGATGTAAAGCGTACGGTCGCATCTATGGTCAGTCTGCGCGGTGCATTTGCAGCAATTGTCGGCGGTTCTGCATTGCGGGCCGTTATTACAAATTTTGCAGATTTCGAGAAAACCATGAGCGAGGTCAAGGCCGTCACGTCTGCGACACAGGGGCAGATGATGTCCATGTCAACAGCCGCGCGCGAACTTGGTGCTACTACACAGTTTTCTGCAGCGCAGGCCGCTGCGGGCATGGCGTTTCTTGGTCGTGCAGGATTTGATACTAATGAGATCTTGCAGACTATCCGTCCGTCATTGGACTTGGCCGCGGCCAGTAACATAGATCTCGCCAGATCAGCGGATATTGTATCCAACGTTATGCAGTCATTTAATGCGCGTGCCTCGGAGTCTCAAAGATATGTTGATGTATTAGCTAATGTAACCCGCAACGCAAATACGGATATGGAGCAGTTGGCGGAAGCTATGAAAATGGTTGCCCCTGTTGCTGCAAATATGGATATCTCAGTAGAGGAAACCGCCGCGGCGATCGGCGCGCTGTCAGATGCCGGCCTACAGGCTACCGTCGCGGGTACAGGGCTGCGCCGTGTTTTAAGCGAGCTGGCAAATCCATCCGAAGAACTTAAATCTATGATGCAAGGTATGTCTATTGAAGCCGACGGATTTACGGCGGTTATGGCAAAGCTTGCGCAGCAGAATATCACAGCCGGTGAGGCTCTTACGCTTTTCGGTGAACGCGGCGGAGGAAAGCAGGGCCGCCGC
>OBIY01000286.1_pt1 | contig 21517 bp, 19 predicted proteins | sample 1519841 | NCBI WGS metagenome assembly OBIY01 (sample SAMN03019774, study PRJEB22545) | beach sand metagenome | biome: beach; feature: sea beach; material: beach sand | place: USA: Municipal Pensacola Beach, FL | collected 2010-07-30 | depth 30-40 cm m
ACTCAGGGTGGCGGTGACCTCCCTGGAAGGCCTGTATAAATCCAGTTGTATGTATTGCACCCAGTGTGAAGCCGAGGGTTTTCGTAAAATCACTTACTACCTTGACCGGCCGGATGTGATGGCGGATTTCACCACCACCATCGAAGCCGACAAAAAAGCCTGCCCGGTGTTGCTGTCCAACGGTAACCCGGTAGACAAAGGCGAGCTGAAAGGCGGTCGCCACTGGGCAACCTGGCGGGACCCTTTCAAAAAGCCCGCCTATCTGTTCGCGATGGTGGCAGGGCAACTGGCCTGCATCGAAGACAGTTTCACCACCATGAGTGGCCGGGAAGTGGCCCTGCGTATTTATGTCGAGGAAAAAGACCTGGATAAATGCGACCACGCCATGTCTTCCTTGAAGAATTCCATGGTGTGGGATGAGCAGGTCTACGGCCGCGAGTATGACCTGGATATTTTCATGATCGTCGCTGTCGATGATTTCAATATGGGCGCCATGGAAAACAAGGGGCTCAATATATTTAATACCTCCTGCGTGCTGGCTAAGCCTGAAACCACGACGGATGCAGGCTTTCAGCGGGTTGAAGCGGTGGTGGCCCACGAATATTTTCATAACTGGAGTGGTAATCGGGTGACCTGCCGCGACTGGTTCCAGCTCAGTCTCAAGGAAGGGTTTACCGTGTTTCGCGACGCCGAATTTTCCGCCGATATGGGTTCGCCCACGGTCAAGCGGGTGGAGGATGTCAACCTGCTGCGCACACTGCAGTTTGCCGAGGATGGCGGCCCTACCGCCCACCCGGTTCAGCCCGCTTCCTTTATGGAAATTTCCAATTTCTACACCCTCACCATTTATGAGAAGGGTGCCGAGGTGGTGCGCATGATCCACACCCTGTTGGGGCCGGAGGCCTTCAGAAAAGGCAGCGACCTGTATTTTGAGCGACACGATGGTCAGGCAGTGACTATCGAAGACTTCACCGCCGCCATGGCCGAGGTCAGCGGTCGCGACTTTAACCAGTTTCACCGTTGGTACACCCAGGCCGGCACGCCCCGTCTCTGGGTCCGCGGCACCTACGACCAAGGTACGCAAACCTATCGACTGGATGTTAAACAAAGCTGTCCGCCGACCCCGGAAGGTAAAGACAAGCAGCCCTTTTTGGTGCCCCTGCGTCTGGGCCTGGTGGGCAGTCAAGGTGATCTGCCCCTGTATGCTGCCGACATTGCCGAGGGTGAAACCGAAGTGGTGTTGGAGGTCAGCCAGGCCGAGCAGAGTTTTGTCTTTGAGCAGGTAGCCGAGGCGCCGGTGCCCTCGTTACTGAGGGGTTTTTCGGCGCCGGTGAAACTGGATTATCCCTACAGTCGTGAGGAGCTGGTCCACCTGATGGCCAGGGACAGCGACGGCTTCAACCGTTGGGAGGCCTGCAATCAACTGGCACTGGCGGTGTTGCAGGATCTGGTTAGTGCTAGTGTGCACAATACCGAGCTGGAGCTGGACTCCCGCCTGGTCGAAGCCTACCGAGGCCTACTTACCGACACCTCGCTGGATCGGGCCATGGTCGCGCTGATGCTGAGCTTGCCCACTGAGGCCTATTTAAGCGAGGAGGCCGATACCATCGAGGTCGAGGCCATCCATCAGGCTCGCCAGTTTGCCCGCCGTACCCTGGGTGGCGTGCTGGAGCGGGAATTCATGCAGGTTTATCAAACTTTACAAGCCGAGAGCAAGAACCAGTCTTATGCCGCCAGCGGCGAGCAAATCGCCCGACGTAGTCTGAAAAACATTGCCCTGGCCTACCTGATGCAAAGCGATGGTGAGCCAGCCATCGACCTGGCCCATGCCCAGTATCAGCACGCGGATAACATGACCGACGCCAGCGCCGCGCTGGCGGTGTTGGTCAACAGTGAAGCGGCCCGTGGGCGCGGTATTACCGAGCGGGTGCTGGCGGACTTTTACCAGCGCTGGCGCCATGAGGCCCTGGTGGTCAACCTGTGGCTCCAGATTCAGGCCCAGTGCACCCTGCCCGGTGGGCTAGAGCGGGTTTACGGGCTGCTGGAACACGAAGCGTTCGATATCACCAACCCCAACAAGGTGCGCTCGGTGATCGGTGCTTTCTGCGCCGGCAACGCCATCAATTTTCATCGCCCGGATGGCGAGGCCTACCACTTCCTGACAGATCAAATACTCTCCCTCGACAGGCTCAACCCCCAGATCGCCTCGCGTCTGGTCACCCCGCTAACCCGCTGGCGCAAATACCCGGCCCGGTGCGCCGAGCAGATGCAAAACCAGCTCGAAAGACTCATGGGCGAACCGGGGTTGTCGAAGGATGTTTACGAGATTGTTAACAAGAGTCTGGCTTGATCCCGCGCAAGGCCTGGGCGCTGACACTTGGTCAAAATAGCCCTTAAAAGGAGAAGGCTTATGCGATTTCAAACCCTGGCGGATGTGCTCGATGTGGTAAAGGCCTTTCATAAGGCGCTGGCGGCGCAGTTTTCCGAGCTGGAGCAACTGACCACGTCAGAGCGCGCCCAACTGATGCTCGATTACCTTAACCGGCATGAACAGCATCTCAGTGAGGCCACGGCCCAGTACCGTGATGACGCTGACGTCGGTCTGTTAAACACCTGGTTGCAGTTCGCCCCGGAGTCTCACCCCGAAGACCTGGTGGCAAAGGTCCGGGGAGTGGATCTGAACGATGTCGACAGCATCGTTGCCGTGGCCCTGGAGGTGGACGACTATCTGGTTCAACTCTATCGCGATTTGTTGGCTGATTCAGAAACCGATGAGCTAAGGGAAGTCTTCGAAAGCTTGATTCAGCTGGAAAATAATGAGCGCCACAAGCTGGCGCGGGCGGCTTTTCGCCTGAACGATCTGTAAATTTGTGGCACGTTTTTACCGTGCTTTAACCAGAACCTAGCTTGGACTTAACCAGGATTGTTTTTTGCCTGCTGTTATCCGGCCAGCTGCCACTGCAGCAGCGTAAAGGGCCTCGGCGCATCCCTGTGGTGTTCAAACACCGCCTGGACGGGCGCGTCGATCACCACGTCCTGGGTGGGTTCGCCCAGTAAATTGCCCACCATGCGGATATTGCCGACCTCGGGCAGTTCCACCAGCACCACCAGGTAGGGTCCGTGATCCTTGAGCGCGGGGTGCACCGGGTGCCAGACCCGCTCCCAGCTGTAGATTCGCCCCTTGCCGTCAATCTCTTCCCAGCCCAGTTCAAAACTGTGACAGGCGTGGCAGAGCCACTCCGGCCCCCATTGCCAGTTGCGACAGCTCGTGCAGCGCTGCACCACGAGTTGGTTATTTCTCAGCCCTTCCCAGTAGGGGGTATCCAGCCCGTCCCGGCTGGGCATGGGCGCGGGCAAACCTTCCGGCAAATAGCATTCACTGGTTTCACGTTGGTTCATGACAGGGTCTCCTCGCTGCCGAGTATGCAGTTGCTCACGGGCGTTACCATGGGCCCCGAGGTGACCATGGAGATACTCGCGTTTGCCACCTGATTGGGGGATTCACCCCGGATCTGTCGCACCGCCTCGACGATCAGTTCCAGCCCGTGCATATAGCATTCGGCCAGATTGCCACCGCTGGTATTGAGGGGCAGTTGGCCGCCTTCAGCCAGCAGGTTTTCGTAGCGAATAAAGTCGTTGGCCTCCTCGTGGTTGCAGAATCCGTGTTCAATCATTGACATCACCACGCCGCCAGTAAAGTTTTCGTAGCTCTGTAATACATCAACGTCCTCCGGCCCGACGCCTGCCATCTGGTACAGCCGTGGCGCCAGGGAGGTAAAGCTGGACGTGGCATACAGCGGCGCGTTATGGCAGGGCGCGGCATTGCGGTGCTCCGAGCCGGCGGTGGCGCCGAGCAGGTAGGCGGGTTTGTGCCGCAGGTCCCGGGCTTTTTCCGCCGACACCAGCACCAGGGCCGCGGCGCCGTCGTTTTCCATGCAGCAGTCATAGAGCTGGTAGGGCTCCACAATCCAGCGGGCCTCATCATATTTTTCCGGCGTCAGCGGTCGACCCTGCATCACTGCCCGAGGGTTGTTCTGGGCGTGGTGATAGGTGGCAAGGGATACGGCTTTATAAGTATCTCGGGTGACGCCGGTTTCGTGCAGGTGGCGGATGCAGCGCATGGCGAACATCTGCGCCGGTGACATCATGCCGTAGGGAATGGTGTATGCGGGATCACCCGATACGCCGGAAGACTTTGGTCCCTGACCAAATCGGGCGAACTGACCCTGAGCCAGGGCGCGGAACACCACCACGCAATCTGCCACGCCGGCGGTAATCGCGGCCGCGGCATTGGCCAGCGCAGCGCTACCACCGCCACCGCCGCCACCCCACTGCATATTGGCGAACTTCAGCTCATACATGCCGAGGGCGGCGGAAAGCCGGGAAGGGTCGCTGCGGTCATTGCTGAAAGAGGAAAAGCCATCGATATCGCGGGGGTTGATGCCCGCATCCTGGCAGGCCGCCAGAATGGCCTTCAGGGCCAGAACAAATTCCGCGTCTTCCGAGCCCCCGCGCTTGTAATAGGTGGTTTCGCCGACGCCGACAACGGCGACTTTGCCCCTTAGGCTACGATCAGTCATGGGTTATTCTCGTTATTGTATTTGTCCATTGATCTTAATCGGCGAGTGTCAGCATGTATAGAGGGTGGTCCGAAACGCGATCCCCCTTTCGATTTCTATCGCCAATGCCACCGGGTTTTTATGTGCTGGCTGAAGTGTCAAAATAGTCCCGGCTGGAATAATCCAAACCCATAAACCGAGGAGCAGGGGCTATGAAAATTGATTTGATGAGCAACCCGGGAGAACTTCACGCCGTGCAAACCATGGCCAGGGAAGTCGAGGCTTCAGGGTTTAGTGGCATCACTTTTACCGAGGGCGGACGCACTGCCTACCTGTCGGTGGCGGCTGCGGCCCTGGTCACCGAGCGGCTGGAGTTTTCCACCGGCATCGCCGTGGCTTTTCCGCGCAGCCCCATGATCACTGCCGCCAACGCCTGGGAGTTGCAGGAAGCCAGCCGGGGTCGTTTTCGTCTCGGCCTGGGCACCCAGGTGAGGGCCCACATCACCCGTCGTTATGGCGTGGAGTTTGATCCCCCCGGCCCCCGCATGCGCGACTACATCGGCGCCCTTAAAGCCATTTTCAAAGCCTATAACAAGGAAGAAAAACTCGATTACCAGGGTAAGTACTACCAGCTCACCCTGCTTAACGACATGTGGTCGCCGGGGCGCATTGACTACCCGGCGCCGGCCATCGACGTTGCGGCAGTCAATCCTTACATGTTGAAAATGGCCGGCGAGCTGTGCGATGGGGTTCAGGTGCATCCCTTTCATAGCCAGCAATATATCGACCAGCGCTTGCTGCCCGCCGTCGCCGAGGGCGCCGCCAAAGCTGGTCGCGACGCCAGCGATATCGACCTGCTGGTGCCGGTACTCACCATCGTCGGCGACAGCGAGGAAGAAAAAGCTGCCTCCCGTGCGTTTTGTCGCCAGCAGGTAGCGTTTTACGGCTCCACCCCGAATTACGCTTTTCAGTTTGATCTCACCGGTTTCGAGGGCACGACCGCGAAAATTCGCGCCTGCCAGAAAGCTGGCGATATGGCTGGCATGTCCGACGTCGTGACGGACGAAATCCTCCAGCACTACACCGTCGAGGCCCGTTGGGACGACCTGGCCGATAAACTGATCGAGCGCTATCAGGGTGTGGCCGAGCGGCTGATTATCTATACCGCCGGTATGGACTATGCCCGTAATCCGGCATCGCTCGGTAAGTGGGGTGAGGTGGCCAGGGCGGTGGTGGCTGCGGGGTGACTACCGCGCAAGCATTTGATTTTTCACCAGGTTGAATAAAGCAGGGAAGCTGATTTATGAAGAGTATTGAGCTGCTGGCGACGGGGATCAGGTTGCTGGGTATTTATGTCTTTATTAACGCCGCTCAGATGGGTATCACGCAATACTCAATGAATTACCAGCTAAATAATAACTTTTATGAAGGTGCGGAAATATACCTTTATGCCGGCATCATTCTGACAGGTATTTTAGTGGTCATTTCTCTGTTTATGCTTAAATTCCCCGTGACTTTTGCCAACTGGCTGTTGCCAAAAACCAAAGGCGATGAGGTGGTTTTTGACGGTAGCGCCAGGGATATCGAGGTTTCTGCCTTTGTCATTGTCGGTGTTTATATTCTTTCCTGGGCAATCCCGGATTTGCTAGATAATGGGCTACAACTCTGGCGCATTGCTGAGCAGGAATCCCTTGGGCATTCGTGGGGTGGTCAATACAAGCACGAGTATGTCTTCAACGAAATGGTTACCGTGCTGGAAATTGCGATCGGCATTTTTCTTTGTTTGCGCGCGCGGGGTCTCAGTTATTTGCTGTACAAGATACGAGAGGCGGGGGCCAGGTAGGCTTATTAGCAGAAGGTAGGAATACAAAGTAACCAGAAGAGCAATTCGGGAACTTGTTGTGGAAGAGTTGACGTTGCAGATTGCATCGACTGATATCGACTGGTCCCGTTTGCTGGAACCGGACATGATCGTGCGCATACTGGCACAGGTTTTACTGCTGCTTGCCTCGGCATTTTTTTCCGGTTCGGAAGTCGCGCTATTTTCCTTGTCGAAAGCAGATCTCACTCAACTGCGCCGTGAACGCCATGCCCAGGTTGAGAAGCTCTACGCGCTGCTGGATCAGCCCCGCCGTTTGATTATTTCCATTTTGTGCGGTAACGAGTTTATTAATGTCGCCGCCGCTGCAAACATGGCGGCTATTCTTCTGGTCCTGGTGGACGAAAGCGCCGCGGGCTGGATCAATATGTTGATCATGGTGCCCTTGCTGCTACTGGTCGGTGAAGTTACACCGAAGACTATCGCGATATCCAATCCCACCAGATTCAGCACGCGTATTGTGGCCGTGCCTATGAGCCTTTGGGTTCGGCTGGTTGCCCCGTTACGGTGGCTGGTACGTTTTTTGTCGGACAAATTGACCACCCTTTTAGTCGGTCAGGAGAAATCCCCGGGCAATATCATTCACGTGGACGAAATCAGGACCCTGGTCAGGGATTTGCAGGAGTCGGGCGAACTTAGGCTTGAGGAGCGAGTGCTTGCTGACGCGCTGCTTGAATCCGGTGCAACGGAAGTTATCGCGGTGATGAAGCCCCGTACCCAGGTTGCTTTTGTTGATATCGCACAACCATTGTCAGCGGTTCGGGACAGCATGATCAGTCACCGACAACAGCGCATACCCATCTACTCGGACCACCGGGACAATTTGAAAGGCTTCGTCCACGCCGAGGATCTGATGGCCCTGTCCCTGGACGGCGAATCTCTCGACGATCACGCTATCGCCTCGATGCTGCGTCCTATTGTTGTAGTGCCGCCCACCAAGCGCCTTGATGAAATGCTCGAATATTTCATACAACATCAGGAGCTGGCGGCGATGGTGCTCAGCGAGTTCGGCGGCGTTGAAGGCATGATTACCATCAGGAATCTGGTCGAATTCGTTTTTGACCCACTAACCAAAATCTTCTCCGGTGCCGAGGATTTTGCCGGTTCCGAACCCGGCTATTATGAAGTGCCGGGGGAAATGAAGCTCGCCGCATTTAACGATCTAACCAACTACGGCATTACTGATCAGCGCATGACCACTATCGGTGGGGTGGTGTTCAGACATTTGGACCGTCTACCCCAGGAAGGAGACAAGTTGACAGTAAATGGCGTGGATATCTGGGTAGAGGCAATGCATGAGCACCGCATCGTGTCGCTGCGGGTGGCGCGTGCCGCACAGGCTCGCACGACTGGCGGTGCCCAGTGAGTGATCTGCTGTGGATGATCCCCCTCATGGTGTTGTTGATTGGGGTGAAAGCCTTCTTTTCAGGTTCGGAAATCGCCCTGGTCAGTTCAGACAAAATCAGGCTTCGCCACCGGGCGAGTCAGGGAGATCGCAAAGCGGCGGCCGTACTCAAGGTGGAACGCCGTCCTGAACTCACTTTGGCTACGACGCTGGTCGGTACCAATGTTTCCATTGTCGCGCTCACCACGCTGGCGACGATCCTGATGTCGCGTTTACTGGGGGGGCAGAGTGAAATCTGGGCCGTCCTAATCTTTTCGCCGATATTTTTAATACTCACTGAAGTGGTGCCTAAAAGTGTTTTTCAGCAAAACGCGGATAAAATCGCACCACTCGTAGTAACCCCGCTACGGATTTTCATGCTGGCGATCTTCCCCATAGTTTATGGTTTTGCCACGATCGCGCGATTCGCAGCACGCATTGTCGGCGGCAAGGGTATGCGTCATGTATCGATGACCCGGGAGGTGATGCGCGCTGTGCTGGATGATACCGACACCGCCGGTGATGTAAGCCCGCTCACCTGGTCCCGATTGCGCAAGGCCTTCCAATTGACCGACGTAAGTGTCGGCGAGGTGATGATTCCTCTGGCGGAAATGACCACTCTGAATACGCGGGATTCCACTGCCGCGGCAATCGCATTGGCGTGTGGCAAGGGCCACTTCCGCCTGCCGGTCTACGACGATCAGGCTGGCAGTATCACCGGTGTTGTGGCCTTGGACGTGTGGAAACTCATGCAACCGGGAATAGCTGAATCACCTCTCCAGTCCCTCATTCATGAACCGGAATTCGTGGTTGCTCAGCAGCCGGTTTACGAGTTGCTGCCCATCCTCAAACGCCGGCAAGACCGTATGGCAATAGTGCTCGGTGAGTTCGGCTCGGCAATCGGCATGGTTACCCTGGAGGATATCCAGGAGGAAGTGCTCGGCGATTTTGTAGGTGTCGGTTACAACGTTCCGGGTTATGTACACCGCACCAAACACGGCGTCAGGGCGCTCGATAATGGTGTCTATGAACTGGATGGCCGGGTGTCCATTTCCCAGGTTAACGACCTGTTGGCGATGCAGTTACCGAGTAAGGAGTCCCATACTATCGGAGGCTTTGTTACCGCTGAACTGCGCCATTTGCCAGTGGTCGATGAAACCGTGGATGCCAGCGGTTATCGGTTCCGAGTGGTCGAAGCCACGGGTCGCTTTGTCAAAACAATACACGCCGAACCGCTATGATTTCATAGCGCTAGCGGTGCTCAACCGCAATGGGTTGCAAGCGTTAAGCGACGCTGCTGAGTAGCCGCCAGTATTGGCATCTCTAAGTAATCCTTTGTACGGCCATCGCGGGCTCGGCTTTACTCTATAATTAGCGTCTGCTGGCTGCTTACGACGAACTTTTTTATTCCATTGGGATGATTCCATATGAAAGGCATGACGATTGTATTGTTCTTGACTGCACTCTTATCGGCTCACACATATGCCAGTGAACGCTACTACGTGAGTTTCGATTTATTACAGAATGGCAAGGTGCTCGAGCGCGGCAACGACTATGTCACCAAGCGACTGAGTGTCTGGAATGGTGGTCACACGCACAGTTATCTGAAACTGCGCTGTGAGCAGGACAAATCGGGCAGGCCGGTAAAAATGTTTTCCACGGTTGGACATTTCGATGGTGTGCGCTTGACCCACCGGCTGATTGGTGACCAAATCGAAGTGAATGTGCTCTGGAGCAAGGTCAAAAACCGACGCATTGAAATTCATAATCTGGGTAAGAAAGAATGCGCCGATCTGTCGCCCATCGTTACAACGATTACCCAGTCCTATACGTATCCTGCGCGTACGGGGCCGGGTGATAGCCGAGCTTTTGGTAACGGCATGACTTTCAGATTTACTGTAGAAAGTAGTGGCAGCAAGCGGGTTTTTATAGACTAGGTATGTGTTTGCGTGCTGAGTTGCACAGGTAAGAGGTTATTGCCCCATGACCATCAATGCCATCTCTCGCCTGATCCGGATCATTAATGAGGCGGCATCGGCCCCTGACTTTGCGACGCAGGCGCAGCGAATTGTTGACGGCATTAGTCAGTCCCTTGCGGTCGATGTCTGTAGCCTGTACCGGCAGGATCAGGCCGGAGACCTGGTGCTGGTGGCCAGCCATGGTCTGTCTTCCGCTCACCCCATTAAAATTCCTGGGGGTAAAGGCCTGGTGGGCAGGGTGATCAGCACCGGGGAGGTGATCAATATCATCAACCCGGAGCAAGAGCCCGAGTACTTCTACGTCCCCGATTCCGATGAGTTCCTGTTCCACAGTTTTTGCGGTGTGCCGCTGATCCAGCATGCCCGAGCGATTGGTGTGTTGGTGGCGCAGCGAAAACAGGCGCGACTGATCAGCGCCGACGACGAGGCTGTATTAATCAGCCTCGCCAGCCATTTGGCGCTGGTGTTCAGTAATCTGCCCGTGCCCCGAGGGGCGGCGCAACAATTTGTTTTCAAGGGTGTGAGCGGCGCCAGGGGTTTGGCGATAGGGCGGGCGACCCTGCGGCAAAGCGAAACCCTGGTGGCCGTGCACCCACAGACCAGCCACGACCTGGAAGCCGACAAAGTAGCCTGGGCGGCCTTGCGGGCTGACACGCTAAGCGAGTTGGCCAAAGAGCGTGAAGTGCTGCGCCAGAATCTGGGCGAGAGCATGGCGGCTGTGCTGGATGCCTACCAGCAGTTTTTGCTGGATCCATCCTTCGTGAGCCAGGTTGAGACGCACCTGGCTGAAGGCAGCGCCTTGCCCTGGGCCATTAAGCAGGCGGTGACGCATTTTTCTGATTTGTTTCTTGCCATCGAAGACCCCTACCTCCAGGCTCGTCATGAAGATATCGTGCACCTGGGCGACAAGCTCTATCAAGTCTGGCGGCGCCACCAGGATCAGCATGAACAAAAGCCTGCCGGGGAACAGCCGGATGTGCAAACGCCCTTTGTGCTATGTGGCGACAGTATTGCCGTGTCCGATATTGCAAATCTGCCCACTAAGCAGCTGATGGGTATTGTCTGCTGGGGTGGCGCGGCCCTGTCCCACGTTGCGGTGTTTGCCAACGCTTTGGGTATACCCGCGGTGATGGGGGTCGGTGATCTGGCTGTGGAAGATGGTGACATGCTGATTGTCGATGGCGATCAAGGCGAGGTGTATCTCAAGCCGCCGAGGTCGGTACTCAGGGAATACCGCACCCTGATCGACGAGCGGCAAGCTGCCGATCGGCTGGCGGATGATCTCTGCCACCTGCCGGCCCATACCACCAATGGTCAGATGATCACGGTGATGGCCAACTCTGGCTTGCAGGCTGACATCCAGCCCGGCCTGAATAATGGCGCTGACGGTATCGGCCTGTACCGTACCGAACTGCCATTTATGGTCAATTCCCATCTGCCTTCCGAGGATGAGCAGGTGAGAATTTACCGGCAGGTGATCGAAGCCTATGACGGCAAGCCGGTGTGTTTTCGTTTGCTTGATATTGGCGGTGACAAACCGCTCAGTTATTTGCCGGTAATGAATGAACCCAACCCCGCCCTCGGATTGCGTGGTATTCGTTTTCTGCTGGACAACGAACAGATTCTAAAAACTCAGTTGCGTGCGATTCTTCGCGCGGCCCAAGGCGCGGCCAATGTTCAGCTACTGGTGCCGATGGTGACGAATACGGCTGAGCTGTTAATTGTATCCCGGCTGCTGGATGAAGAGGTTGAGAGGCTGGCGGGGGAAGGCGAACCCGCGCGCCGGCCGGATTTCGGCGTCATGGTCGAAGTCCCCGGCGTGGTTGCTCTGTTACCCTTGTGGCGCCAGCACATCGATTTTATTTCCATCGGCAGCAACGATTTGTCCCAATATTTGCTGGCGGTGGATCGTAATAACCCCCGGGTCGCCCGAACTTACGATGCCCTGCACCCTGGCGTACTCCACGAAATTCATCGCATTGTGACGACCGCTGCCCAATGTCGTTTGCCCTTGAGTCTGTGCGGTGAACTGGCCTCAAATCCGTTGGCGGTACTCTTGCTGCTCGGCATGGGGGTGCGCCGTTTCAGTATGAGTGCGGCCCGCATTCCCTCTATAAAGTGGTTGGTTCAACGGGTTGCCACCGACGAACTGGAGCAGTTACTGAATCAAGCCCTGGCGCTGGATGATGCCGGCGCGATTCGTCAACTCGGGGAGCAGTTTCTGACCAGGATCTCCGGGGACAGCGCTACCGGCAGGGTACGCTGAGCCGCTCGGCATATGCCCTTTCAGATGCCAACCCATTGGCACTGTTGTGGTTTGCGGTGCATTGATCGGCTTGGGCCAGTAGCTGCGCGCCAAATGGCGCCATTTATTGAAGCTCGACTCCTTCCTAACCAAGTACTCACAGGTTGAAAGGGCCACGGGTCCATCGCTGACCGGTAGCGGCTCAATGCTTCGATCAACGAACGCGTCGACCCGCCCTGACAGGCGTCCCATAAATCAAACGCAAATTCCCTAACCGATTGATATTAAAGTGTTTAATATTTTATCGGCCACCCCTTGAAAGTGGATTTTTCATCACCATTTTGGCGCCGTTGGAGACAGTAATCTCTAGCCTTGAAATCAAATACTGGGTGAGGAAAAAAGTGACAATCAGACCGCTCAACGATCGCGTGGTCGTACGTCCCCTGACGGCGGAAACCACAACTAAATCAGGCATTGTTCTTCCCAGCGCGGCGATGAAAAAACCCGACCGCGGTGAAGTTGTTGCCGTGGGAGGCGGCGTGTTGACCGAGGAGGGTGTACTCAAACCCCTGGCGATCAAGCCGGGCGACCAGGTTTTATTTGGTAAGTATCCCGGCTTCGAAGTCAGAAACCAGGATGAGGACCTGCTAATTATGAAAGCTGACGATATTTTGGCCATCGTCGAAAGCGATGATGACGATCAAGAGGAGTGTGCAGCATGAGCGCAAAAACAGTTAAGTTTTCGACCGACGCCCGCGAGCGGATGATGGAAGGCGTCAACGTTCTGGCCGATGCCGTCAAGGTCACCCTCGGTCCAAAGGGCCGTAATGTGATTCTCGATAAAAGTTTCGGCGCCCCCCGCATCACCAAGGACGGGGTGTCCGTGGCCAAGGAGATCGAGCTTAAGGACAAGTTCCAGAATATGGGCGCGCAAATGGTCAAACAGGTGGCGTCAAAGACCGCCGATGTTGCCGGCGACGGCACCACGACCGCGACGGTGCTGGCCCAGGCCATGGTCCGTGAAGGTAACAAGGCTATCGCTTCCGGGATGAATCCCATGGATATCAAGCGCGGTATCGACACGGCGGTCAAGGCGGCGGTGGAAGAGCTGGAAAAGCTGTCCAAACCCTGCAAGGACAGCGCCGCGATCGGTCAGGTGGCCACCGTATCGGCCAACTGGAACACCGATGTCGGCGACATTCTGTCCAGAGCCATGGACAAAGTCGGGCGCGATGGCGTTATTACCGTGGAGGAAGGTAGATCACTGGAAAACGAGCTGGATCTGGTCGAAGGTATGCAGTTCGATCGGGGCTACCTGTCACCCTACTTTATTAACAACCAGGACAAAATGCAGGTGGAGCTGGACAAGCCCCGTGTGCTCTTGTTCGATAAAAAAATCAGCAACGTTCGCGAGTTGCTGGGTCTGCTGGAAACAGTAGCCAGGGAAGGGCATCCGCTGCTGATTATCGCCGAGGACGTCGAGGGCGAAGCGCTGGCGACCCTGGTGGTCAACAGTCTGCGCGGCATTCTCAAAGTGGCGGCAGTCAAGGCGCCGGGTTTTGGTGATCGTCGTAAGGCCATGCTACAGGACCTTGCGGTGCTCACTGGCGCCACGTTGATCTCGGAAGAGGTCGGTCTGGGCCTGGACCGCGCCGAGCTCAGTCACCTGGGTTCGGCGAACAAGGTCTTGATCAGCAAGGACAAGACCACCATTGTTGACGGTGCGGGTACCAGGGCGAATATTGACGCCCGTGTCGCTCGGATTCGTAGCGAAATCGAGAACACCACCTCTGACTACGACAGGGAAAAACTTCAGGAGCGCGCCGCCAGGCTGGCGGGTGGCGTAGCCCTGATCAAGGTGGGCGCGGCTACGGAAATGGAGATGAAGGAAAAAAAGGATCTGGTCGACGACGCTTTGCACGCAACACGGGCTGCCGTGGAGGAAGGCGTGGTTCCGGGCGGGGGTGTCAGCCTGATACGCGTCGCCGACAACATCAAAGAAAAGCTATTAAGCTCCGTGAACGACGATCAGCAGGTTGGTGTCAGGATTGCCCTGCGCGCCATGGAAGAGCCGTTGCGCCAGATTGTCGCCAACGCCGGCGCCGAGGCCAGTGTCGTGCTCGGCAGGGTTCGCGGTGGCAAGGACGCCTTTGGCTACAACGCCCAGACCGGCGAATACGGTGACCTGTTGAAAATGGGGATTCTCGATCCGGCCAAGGTCAGTCGCACGGCATTGCAAAATGCCGGTTCCATCGCCGGTATGATCCTGACCACCGAGGCCATGGTGGCGGATAAACCCGCCAGTCCAAAAGGCCGTTAATTTACCGGCGGGATATAAAATACCGCCGACTTATTTGTCCTCTTGTGACTTTGGGGAGCCAGATAAGGCTCCTTTTTTTTATAATCCCGGATAGTGCGCCATGAATGCGGCTGATTGGCCGGACAAAGAATTAACGGAGATATACCCCGATGAAGATAGCGCTAATTGTGACATTGTTGGCCGCATTTTTAATATTTAGTTCATTCGTCTCCAGGGCCATAGAACGTCTAGGGCGCTCGAAATCGGTGACGCTTTACCGGGTCAAATATATCAGCAAGACTGTGCGGCTCGTTGCCACCATCTTGTTTTTCATATTATTGTTTTTAGTGCTGGGGATAGAGTATTCGCAGGTGTCGCTGTTTCTGTCCTCGGTGTTCGCGGTTATCGGTATTGCCTTGTTTGCCCAGTGGTCAATTCTCAGCAATATCACCGCCAGTCTGATTATCTTTTTTGTCTTCCCCTATCGGGTTGGAGATCGGGTGAAAGTGGTGGACGGCGATGATGATATTTGCGGCAGGATTGAGGAGATTTCCCTGTTTCACGTCATCATAAAAAGAAACGGCGATTTGATTACCTACCCGAACAGCCTGATCCTGCAAAAGCCCGTCGTTAAAATGGCGGGGCAGTGCCCCCCGGAAGAACACAAAGACCCACAAAAAGAACAAAAAGCAAGAAAAGACGGACAAGATACGGCGAAGGATGAGGAAGCCTCCGCTTGATGCCCACAGCGTGGCTAACGACTGGGTTGGTCATGCTATTAGAGGGGTTAATCGCGGGTCACGAATAAGCGCGTTGACTGAAGTTCCTGTCCCTATTTGGTTTCTGCCCCTAAATGATAGGACTTTCCGGCGTTGGCAAGGCCACCGGCTCCGGGGCATGTTCTTCATGGAAGACATCCACCTTGGCCTCCACATCCCTTAGGTCGCTGAAGCGGGCGATGTGGAAAAGGGCGTCGCCTTCGTTAGCTAGCGGCAAATTGGTCTTACCAATAATGATGCCGCTGTAGGGAGAGGTGATCTGGAGTTCCCGTTCGCCAAAGGGGTCGGCTATGACGCCCAGCAGTGCTCCTTTTTTGACCCGACCCCCCAGAGGCACCATGGCGCGCAGGATGCCGCTCTCACCGGCTCTGACCCACGAGCTGGCGTGGGCCACGACTGGCTCGGCGGGGGCTTTTTTAGTAGGGCGCCTTTTTCCTAGCATGCCCAGCTCCCGCATGACATTGGTAATGCCCTTGACCCCGGCCCGAATGGAGACTTCGTCAAATCGCAGGGCTTCGCCGCTTTCGTAAAGTAGTGTGGGAATTCCGGCCTCGGCCGCTGCCTCGCGCAATGAACCATCGCGCAAGATCGAGGAAATAATCACGGGGACATTAAATGCGCGAGCAAGTTTTTCGGTTTCATTATCTTCCAGGTTGGCGCGTATCTGTGGCAGGTTGCCGCGATGAATGGCGCCGGTGTGTATATCTATACCGTGGGTGCTTTTGCTGACGATTTCTTCCATAAACAGGTGGGCGATGCGCGCCGCCAGGGAGCCTTTTTCACTGCCTGGAAAAGAACGGTTCAGATCCCGCCGATCCGGCAGGTAACGGGAGTGGTTAATGAAACCGTGGACATTGACAATGGGCACGGCCAGTAGTGTGCCCCGCAGCCGGTTTAGGGCGGCCAGCTTTAGTAAGCGGCGGATGATCTCCACACCGTTGATTTCATCTCCATGAATGGCGGCGCAAACAAACAGGGTGGGACCGTCCCGTTTGCCCCTGACAACATGTACGGGAATCGCCATGGGCGCGTGGGTATAAAGTTTTCCTGCGGGCAGGTCGATCGTGGTGCGTGTGCCGGGGGCAATAGTGACGCCATTGATGCAAAAAGTGTTATTGATCATGGCTATCAGCCCTTGCCCCGTGTACGGGTTTTGTTCGGCTTGGCATTCTTTTCAATAAACTGGACGATGAGAGCCGCCACGTCTTTGCCCGTGGCGGACTCGATACCCTCTAATCCTGGTGAGGAGTTGACCTCCATGACCAAGGGTCCTCGATCCGAACGCAGTATATCCACACCGGCTACGTTCAGACCCATCACCCGTGCGGCCTGAACCGCCGTGGCTCGCTCCGCGGGTGTGATTTTTACCAGGGAGGCGGATCCACCCCGGTGCAGGTTGGAGCGAAATTCACCGGGCAGGGCCTGGCGTTTCATCGCCGCCACGACTTTATCACCGATCACGAGGCAGCGGATATCGGCCCCGCCTGCTTCTTTGATGTATTCCTGCACCATGATATTGGCCTTGAGTCCCATAAAGGCTTCGATCACGCTCTCCGCCGCTTTGGCGGTTTCGGCCAGTACCACGCCGATGCCCTGCGTGCCTTCCAGCAGTTTAATCACCAAAGGCGCGCCACCAACCATCTTGATCAAATCCTTAATATCATCGGGATCGTTAGCGTAACCGGTATTGGGCAGGCCGACGCCTTTGCGGGACAGCAGTTGCAGTGAGCGTAACTTGTCCCGCGAGCGAGTGATTGCCACGGATTCATTCAGTGGAAAAGCCCCCATCATCTCGAATTGACGGAGCACGGCGGTCCCATAAAATGTAACCGAAGCGCCGATACGGGGAATGACCGCGTCAAAGGGGGCAAGCAACTCGCCCTTCCAGTGAATCTCCGGCTTGTTGGGTGCGATATCCATGTAGCAGCGGAGTACGTCGAGCACCATCGGTTCATGTCCGCGCTGTTCACAGGCTTCGATCAGTCGGCGAGTGGAGTAGAGTTTTTTGTTTCGGGACAAGATGGCGATTTTCATGGAAAGATAACCTCTTTTTAGCTGGGATGGTTCCCTGTATTTTGGGTTCCAACTTTTCTACACCAGGGCCCCTGAATGAAGGGTTTCTAGATGGGGAAGGAAAGGCCTCTAGCCGACGGGAGTTTCCTCTCCGCCGAGAAGATAGGAAGCCGTGGGATCGACAATAATTTTCTTTTGCATCGCGCTGCGTCCAAGCAGCATGCGAAAGCGCATGGTATCGCGGTTGGTTAGCGTGATTTCGATCGGCCATTGTTGGCCCGCGAAAACCAGATTCGTGGTAATCACATACCGCAGTTCGCGGTGCCCACCCGAATCCGTTACCTGACGCTGGTCGCTGACTTTCGCTTCGCAATAGATTTCGGTGTTTAAATTACCCTGGTGCGGGTGCATACCGAATCGCACCCAGGGTGTTGATTCCCTTTCGAAGGGTTCAATAGTAAACGCGTGTAGGCACGAGGTCCTGGCGCCCGTGTCTATCTTCGCCTTGATCCGCGGCAGGCCGATTTCCGGGAGAGCAACCCATTCCCGCCAACCTACAATAATGTGCTGGTTATTCATCATGATGACTATAAGCTCTTAGTGATTATGAGCGGCCCTGGAACTTGATGACAGTCAAATTGTTTGGAATGTTCCTGACATATTCTAACAGGCGAAAGCGATGTGCCTTGAAAACGAGCATAAGATTTGTGCCGAAGGGGAAGAGATCGCCGCTACCTCTCTTTCTGGCAAGATAAAAGGATTCCAGGAATTATACCTCCCGCGAATTTATTGAGCATGAGTTAACTGGAGCTTACCAATGAACCAACAGGAACAGCAAAGTGCATCGATTGCATCGCTTCAGCCGCGCTCGTTAAAGTACCTCACCACGTATTTGCAAACACTGGTTCGTACCCGCCTTTGGTTACAGGTGCTGGTGGGGATGGTCCTGGGTATTGGTGTCGGTATTGTATTGGGTCCCAGCGTCGGCTGGCTGCCGGCCCAGACCGCTGCTACGGTCAGCGACTGGCTCGCTTTCCCCGGCAAGCTGTTTTTGGCGCTTATCCAGATGATTGTGATTCCCTTGGTATTTGCTTCGATCATTCGGGGTTTAGCCGCTACCGAAGATCTGGAGCAATTACGCAAGATGGGCGCCCGCGTGGTGTTGTTTTTTATTGTCACGACGGCAGTGGCGATTGTCATTGGCTTAACAGTTGCTTCGGTGATCAAACCCGGCACCTTTGTTGACAGCCAGGTCCTGCAGAATGCCCTGATCTCGGCGCCGGTATCGCTAGATCATACCCCGTCCGAGGCCATGAACCTGAAAGAGCTGCCTCAGAAAATCATCACACTGCTGCCGGCAAACCCCCTCAATTCCATGGTGGAAAGCAACATGCTGCAGGTGGTGATCTTCGCCATGGTGATCGGTGTGGCGCTGGTGATGATGGTTCCCGCGCAGGCCAAACCCCTGCTCGATCTGATGGGCTCGCTGCAGGAAGTGTGCATGATGGTGGTGCGTTGGGCCATGCTGTTGGCGCCGGTGGCGGTATTTGGACTGCTGGCCCAGCTTACTGCCAAGCTGGGTCTAGGCGCGCTGCTGGGGATGGCGGTTTATGTGGGCACCGTATTGCTCGGGCTGCTGATCATGTTTGTCATTTATCTCGTGATTATTTACATCGTTGCCAGACAAAGGCCGCTGGCGTTTATCTCGTCGGTGCGGGAAGTGCTGTTGTTGGCATTCTCCACCTCCAGTTCGGCAGCGGTGATGCCCCTGTCGATTAAAACAGCGGAATCGGCGCTGAATGTTCGGCCTTCGGTTTCTCAATTCGTTATTCCCCTTGGCGCCACCATCAATATGAATGGCACAGCCTTATATCAGGGGGTGGCGGCAATCTTTCTGGCGCAAATTTACGGTGTTGATATCGGCCTAGGAGGCATGGCGCTGATTGTGCTGACAGCCGTCGGAGCCTCCATTGGCGCGCCCGCGACACCGGGCGTTGGGATTGTGATCTTATCCATGGTGTTGAGCACCGTAGGTATTCCGCCCGCGGGGATCGCCCTGATTATGGGCGTCGATCGTATCCTCGATATGAGCCGTACGGCGATCAACGTCAGCGGCGATCTGGTGACGGCCAAACTCATGGATGTATGGGTCGGTGGCAAGCTGAGTCACCATGAAGAAATTGCCGGCGAGGAAACACTGGAACGGATTCGTGAACAAACGGGGGAAGATGTTATCGCCGTCGAACCGTCAACCGATAGCTGAAAAGATAAGCAAGCGAAATGAGTTGATTTACCATGTGCCGTTTCCTGGTTTATAAAGGCCGAGAAATTTTTATGTCGGATCTGTTATTGAAGTCCGAACTGTCCTTGGTGTTACAAAGTTACCAGGCAAAAGAGAGACGGGAACCGCTTAACGGCGACGGTTTTGGTATTGGCTGGTATGACCTCGATATTGACCCGACCCCTTGTGTGTTCACCAGTACGCAACCGGCATGGAGTAGCCGCAACCTGTTCCGACTGTCGGAAAAAATTCGCTCCAGTTGTTTTTTTGCCCACGTACGAGCCGCGACAAAAGGTGCTTACGTTAACGAGTTTAACTGTCACCCATTCCAGCATGAACAATTTCTCTGGATGCATAATGGCAAGATCGCTGAATTTGACAAAGTAAAACGCAGACTTCGCCGGTCACTAAATGATACTTGCTATAACCTGACACAGGGCACCACGGACTCCGAGCATGCCTTTGCGCTTTTTCTACATTTCCTCGGTGACAAGATAGAGGACTATTCCATTGCCGATTTAAGTGATGCGATGCTTGCCACCATTAAACAAATCCTGAAACTTACCCGTGGGCGAGCGTTTAGAGGTGGATGAGGGGCAATACCACATGGCCCCGATGGAAGACTATCCGAAGACGGCGATATTGGCTTCGGAACCACTGACGGCGCAAAGACGTGACTGGCAAGTGGTTCAGCCCAACAGTCTTTTGTCCATCACGCCGGAATTGCGTGTCAAACAACAGCGTATTTAAATTACTGCTACGAATTTCGGATATGGGGGAAAGTTGATGACAACCTGGGAAATTGTGCTGATATCTACTCGAAGCTAGGGTTTTTCCACGGTATACAGTAGGTCGATGGTCTGGCTCTCGCCGGCGCCGGCTTCAAGGCGAAAATGTTCACCCAGCCGGTAACCGAGAAATAAAGTCCCGATCTGACTGAATACGCCGTAAGCATAGCGGGCGTACATGCGGGAACTCAGCTCCTTTCCGACGACCAGGGCCATCTGTTCACCGCTACCACTGACGGACAGTTGATCGACGCCCAGTTTTCGGCTCACCTCCTGGGTGATTCGGGCCGCCTGATGGATGCTCAGTGACAAAGCGGCGCTGGTCAGATCGCCTCCCTGGGATTCGGTTAAGCCGGTCAGGGGGCGTCCGGAAATCAAATAGGACAGCGCGTCAGCCTCGCCCATGGCGGGTTCGGAAAACACTGTAGTCGTCAGGTCGTCCCGGTAACCAACCATACGGATACCCGCGGTAATCTTTTGTCCGAACTCGTCGATTTCTCGCACTGCCTCCACATCAATCAGGGGGTTGCTCAGGGGGCCGCCAAAGGTCAGCGTACCTTTGCGCACGGTCAGATCCTGGCCGAAGGCGCTGAATACCCCATCAAGCAGAGAAAGCTGTCCCTCCACGGCCAAGGTTGCATCCGCCTTTTTGGAAACGAGCAGATCGCCAGAGACATAAGTCTTTAACCCCGTCGCCTTGAGGTGGACGCGCTCGCCGGCCGATACACGCACGCGGCCGGTATAAACGGTATTGGGTTTTCTGTCTTCAGGTCTGTTCAATACCGCTACATCGGTGGACGGTTTGACCACATCCTTGGGTAAATCTTCAAGCGCGATTTCCGCCCGCGGCATGATGATCGATCCGTCGACCCGCCAACCATCAGCGTCGCCATGAACGTTCAGTTGTGGCGATGCCCAGACACGATACTCGGGCCAGTCGGTAACCAAGGCAGATTCGCCATTAATGGTTAGCAGCAGGGAACGTGTCCCTGCGAGCGGATTGTCGATATGACCGCCGAGGGTCAGCCTGCCTTCTCCGGCTCTGGCGCTACCCAATACAGTCACACGGCCATCCGGTTTGCCGGTCAGGGCGAGGTCAATGGCGTCGAGTTTTGCATTGAGTGCGGGCAAAACGAGTTGGCCATTACGAAAAACAGCTTCACCGCTAAGATCGGGGCGCAGAAGCGGGCCCTTGAAGTTCATGGTGACGCTGACATCGCCCGCGACATCGTCGATGGTCGGGATGACGGCCGGTAGCCAGCGCCAGTGGTTCCCCCGTAGATGCAGTTGCCCATGTGAAACTGACACAGG
>OBIY01000287.1_pt1 | contig 21504 bp, 25 predicted proteins | sample 1519841 | NCBI WGS metagenome assembly OBIY01 (sample SAMN03019774, study PRJEB22545) | beach sand metagenome | biome: beach; feature: sea beach; material: beach sand | place: USA: Municipal Pensacola Beach, FL | collected 2010-07-30 | depth 30-40 cm m
TGCAGGATGGCGATATAGGACTGAGCTGGTGCGCGTCACCACCGATGAGGTTTGAGTGACAGCCTTCAAGAACAACGTGCAGATCAGCGCGGAGAACGCCAACCCGTGGGACTTCATCGCAGGGCTTGGCTTGCAGCGCGTCGTTGAAGTATAGGTTTAATCATAAATAACTCAAAGGAGACTCTATGCCTTTCCCAACAGTTCCTATAGAACAAGCTATATTCAATTCATGGAGTCTCTTCATCACCTCTCTGTATCCTTCTGAGAAGGTACGGAGACTCCGAGACAACTACATCGCCCCTGCCGGTGAATATACAGCTATGAAACTCGTAGACATTAACCCAGTAAGCTCTCATGCAGCTTATAAGGTTCCTGCTACAGACATCACAGGACGTGGTGGTAGTTACTCCAACTTCGAAGGCACTATGACCTTCGAGGTATACGGAGAATACGCAATGAGTCGCGCACAAGGCATTGTAGCAGCCCTCAGAGAAGACTTAACGAAGCAGGTACTAAGAGATAACGGTATTGGTTTCTCAAACTCTACGGCTGTCAGAGACGCTTCTAGGGTTATCAACGCAGAGAGTTTCGAGGAACGTGCTCAATTCTCTGTAGAGTTTAACTTTGTCCAAGGGGCAGACCTCGATGCTGCTGGTGATGATCCTAGCGTTATTGAGAGAGTCACTGGCGAAGGGCACTACAGCGACGATTGTGGTGATACCTATGATTACACAGAAGATTTTGAGGCTTCTATAAAATCCTCATGATGATAATAAGTTAGCTAACTAAATCTTTAAGGAGAAATCTAAATGGCTGAATCAGTTTTTACGATTGAAGATATCGTAGACGTTCAGATCACTCTTGGGGATCGTCCAATCACTCGCTCAAATGTAAGTACTCCGCTTATTCTTGAGGCTGATTCTCTGATCCTCCCTGACCGTACCAGAGTTTATAGTGACACTGACACTATGATCACTGACGGTTATGTAACTACAGACCCTGTATATAAAATGGCTGCTAAGATTTTCGGTGGTGACAATGCGCCCCGTGAAATCATTGTAGGCGCTGTAGATGTCACAGGAGCTTCTGAGACTTACATTGACGCTCTTGCGCTTGTTGAAGCAGAAACCTCTGATTGGTTCTTCCTGCTTGCTGATACGCATCTTGAAGCTGATGTCCTAGACTTGGCTGAGTATGCTGAAGCAAATCGTATCATGTATGCAACAAGTTCTCAAGACGCAGCTATCGCAACTTCTGGCACCACTGACATTCTTGCTCAACTTCAAGCACTTCAATACGATCATACGATCTTGTGGCCTCACAAAGATGCTGACACTGAGTATGTTGAGGGTGGTATTATCGGCGCTATGGCTGGATTGACTCCGGGTTCTTCTACGCTTCACGGTAAGACTATTCCGGGTGTTGCTTTCAATACTTGGACACGTACTGAGATTGGCTTCATTGAGTCTAAGAATGGTTTCCACTATCAGAAGATTGGTGGTGTAGGTTTTGCTATTGACGGTAAGATGGTCTCTGGTCGATTCTTTGATAATGTCCGTGGTGCTCTGAACCTTGAGTTTAAAATGGAAGAAGGCATTTATGGTCTTCTGAAACGTCAAAGTGATCTTGGTCGTAAGGTTCCTTATACTCAAGCTGGTCTCTCTATGATTGAGAACACTATGTATGATGTTCTGTTCTTGAGAGTCAATGAAGGCTTCCTTGCTGCCAACCCAGCACCACAAGTATTGATGCCTAACATTGAAGATATTGATATCAACGACAAAGCTAATCGTGATCTTACTACTGTGCAGTTCCAAGCAGTTCTTGCTGGGGCAGTTCATAGAGTTATCCCGGTTCGTGGTTACTTGGTTCTTGATGAATCACAGTTTGTCTAATATCAACTAGGATGTTCTAAGGAGGGACTCTTTGGATTATTACGTCTACGGACTCTTTGATAATCAGGGAGTCCCTTTTTATATTGGTAAGGGTTTAGGTAACAGATTCAAGTCACATCTCACTAAGAGTCACAATGACTTTGTGAACAATAAGATTGCGAAGTTACGTTCTCAAGGGATTGAGCCTTATGCTGAGAAAATCTGTGTTTGTGACTCAGAGGAAGAAGCTCTGGATTATGAAGCATATCTTATTCAGCAATTTGGTCTCAGGAAGCATGGCGGTACTCTTTGTAATATCAGAGAGGAAGGTCAAGAGAGCTGTCTTGAAGGTGTTCCTGTTTGGTATAATGGATTTATCTTCCCGAGTATATCAGTAGCTGCTCGTAAGATGGGTAAGTCTGATGGTCAAATCAAGGTTGCTATAGAGCACGGAGTTGCCCTCTTGATTGACTCTGATGAGTTCTTAGAAGCCTCTCAAGGGGATAGAGACCAAGAGGTGATAACCCGAAGGTATTTTCATTACCTCTCAGAGTTTCATCCGAGAAAGCAATGTGTCTGGGCTAAAGGTTTCTTGTTCCCTGATATACAGACAGCTTCAAAGAAACTTGAAATATCTGAGTCTGGGATACACAGACAGATTCGGAGAGGCTCTGTGTTGTATTTGAACGAAGCTGAGAGTGTCATAAGAAGCTGGGAAGATTACCATGCGATTCTTGAGAGGATTCAAAAGATCAGAGGTAAAGGGATGCCTGTGGTACATCACGGTGTAATTTACAGAAGTATTCCTATAGCTTGCGAAGAACTCTCCTTGGATCGTGACACCCTCACTGCTGAAATCTTCAATAAAGATAATAAAGATTGTGGTGCAGTGATTGACTACAGCATATCTGAGTTATCAAAGATGCAACTTTGTGGCTTTGATAAAGATTCTAAAGGGTCTACTCAGCCTTTCTTTATTAACGAAGTGTTTTACAGATCAGTTCCAGAGGCTATTAAGGCCGTAGGTGGGACTAGAAAGCGAATTACTTCTAAGCTTAAATCAAAAGAATATCCTAAGTATATTTTCTTAAAGGAGTTAAAAAATGTCTAATGCTTTGTACCTAGGGACATATGACCCAGAAAAATGCATTATCCTATTAGACGACCAAGAAGTTTACGGCTTTGCCGAAGGTGACATGGTTGTCGTTGAGAAATCTGAGGATTTCTCTAATGAGTATGTCGGGACCAAGGGTGAGGTATCCCGAGCAATTAACAGGAATGCCACAGGTACAATCACGATTCGTCTACAGCATAACTCTCCGTTCGTGAGAGTTATCGAAGAGTGGGCTAATGCAGATTACCCGCCTGTTGTAAACTTCAGTGTGATTGACCCAGCATCTTATGAGAAGTTTGGTTCAGCTCTTTGCTGGCTAAAGACCGACGCTACACATAATTTTGGAGATACGATTGGAGAGCGGGAGTACGTCTTCTTCACTAATCAAATCCGCAGAGGTTCCCCAAACCTCAACTTGTTTAGCTCTCTGGCTTATGCTGCTTTCCAAGGTCTGAGTTAATTTTGAAATTCTTAAAGGGGCCTTGTGCCCCTTTTTGTTTATGAGGGATTCCTCTTTATACATTCATGAGGTGAATAATGGCTAATGTAGATAATGGTCTCGAAAGTGTAGAGATTATCGTAGAAGATAGAAAAGTAATGATTCCTACTTGGAACATGAGAACACAGATCAACAATACCAGTTTTGTAATGCCTTTGGTTTCTGAGCCAATGATTAATGCTATGGCTGTTGCAGACGAAGACTCTGAGAGTCTTTATGTAGCTGCTGTAATCAAGGGTGTAACGAGTGCTCTGGCTCAGTCAGACTTGAACACAGTTATCCCTAAACTGTTGGATGGTGTTGTCTATTACAATGAGAACGGAGTACCGAAGATGGCTTCCTTAGAAGCTCTTGAGAAAGAGGGCTTTAAGTACCATCACATTCTTAAGATTTGCGTAGAGGTGATTAGGCACAACGTCGGCCCTTTACTGCAAGGCGGTTTACAGGACTTAATGATTCTACAGTAGACCGCCAGAGTCCGGGTATGAAAAGGATCATTAAGACTATCGAAGATCAATCTTCCTTGAATAACATGGACATGCTCGTGATGAGACCTTTGTTCAACAAGGAGTGTTCAGCGTCTCTTGATGATCTTATGAACTGTGACCTAGATACTATTCTAAAGATCAACGAGTTCATTGATATTAAAGATTCTGTAGAATACCAGAATCATAAAGATTCAGAGAATCAAAATAAAACCTCCATGAGATAACTGAGAGGTATTTATGGCAAATGATACAAGAGTTGCTGGTATTTATTCAGAGATTAAATATAAGTTTGATCCTAAATCTCTGAAGCAGTTAAAGCAATTCAAAAAAGATATTACTGATCTTGAGAGGAAGTTAAAAGGTCTCAGTAAACTGAAGGCCAGTCCTAAAGTTTCTCTCAATAGCACTAAGGAACTTAAAACCGAAAAAGCAAAAACGAAAGCAGTATCGAAGAGGGTTGACGAAGAACAAAGACTTTCTATGGTTATCAGTAAGCGAAGAAAGTTTGAGGATAAACTTAGTGCTGCGGGGGTTTCAGGGAGAGAACTAGGGACCTATCGTTCAGGGTTCAATAAAGTATCTCAGAGTTTTGTTCAGGGTAATAAAAGTTCTGGACAATTTAACCTCTGGATGGAACAGCAGTATGACAAGTTAATCCCAAAAGCTAAGGCTCTGAAAGTCCAACAGCAGAAGATTGTTGAGTCTCAAAGGCAGTATGTAAGAGAAACTAAGAAGGCTGAGAAAGCCCTTCAAGGTGCTTGGTCTTTCATAGGTAAGGCTGCTCAGAAACAAGACAAGTTGAACGAGAAAGCTAAGAAAGGGGCTAATACATTTAAGAGAATGCGTAGCATGTTCGTTGGAATGATCCAAGCATACACAGCATTCTCTGCTCTTGCTAATGTGAACACTGTTGGTAAAGACTTTGAGAATGCTGGGATCATGATGGAGACTGCTCTTAAGGATAATGCAGGTCCAGCCATGGAGTTCCTGATACATCAATCGAGACGTCTTGGTATTGATGCTGCTGAATCCGCTAAAGGTTTCTCTAGGTACGCTCTTGCTGCTCAACAGCTTGGATTCAGTTTTGAACAAGTAAAACAACAATTCTTAGGTGTTGCTGAAGCTGCCACTGTTTTCGGGCTTTCTCAAGAGCAGATAACGGGTACGATCAGAGCACTTGAGCAAATGGCTTCTAAGGGTTTTCATGGCCCCCTATAACAGAAATGTTATAGTGCAATCCGTCTAATTGCTGGGACATCTTAACGAGTAATGTCGAAGACAATCAGCAGCGAAGCCTGAGATAATTCTCAGGAACGTTCAACGACTAGTCATTATGACGTAGACTCAAGTGAGTCGAAACGGCGGAGACCTTAACAATTAGTGTTGAAGGTTAAGATATAGTCTGGTCTGCATGGAAACATGCAGCAGTGGTAAGTCCACGGGTAGAGATTAACGACCTCTGCTGAACACACTCGCAAATTATGGCCGAAGAATTGAAGTTACAGCTCGGTAAAAACGACGAAATCTATTATGAAGATTTCCTCATTGCCGCTTGACGTAGTGATACGTCTCGAAAAATCCATTTAATTGCTGGGAACCCCTAAAGCTTGACAACCACAACGGAACAGCTTAAACTGTAAACGTGAAGGTTCTAAAAACTGTCAAGATGTAACAATGGGCAATCAGCAGCGAAAGGTGATGTCCGAATAAAGTAGGAGGAAAAATGAAAAATCATCCGTATTATAATAGTATTCTAGTAAGTGAAGATGGTCAAATTTTCAGCTCTAAAAACAAAGAACTGAGAAAAGTCAGAGATAACGGTCTCGGGTATCTTTTTCTTGATATTTGTGAAAAAGGTGTTGTCAAGAAAGAATATGTACACAGGTTGGTTGCTCAAACCTATATACCGAACCCTGAAAATAAACCTCAAGTAAATCACAAAGACCATAATAAACAGAACAACACAGCATCGAACCTAGAGTGGGTTACTTCCAAAGAGAATCATCAATACTCTTGGGACAACTCTATGAGGGATGCTGATGGGGAGAGTAACAGTCAATCCATTCTAACAGAGACTACTGTTAGGGGAATCTGTGAAATGTTAGAAGATGGCGGTAGGAACGTTGACATTGCCAAAACCTTCAGCGTTCCTACATATATGGTTAGTGACATCAGGGGGAGGAAGACATGGGCTTCTGTGTCTAAAGACTACGATATAAAAGTTAATCGTAAAAAGAGACGTAGCCCTAATACCGTATTGAAAGTTGCACATTTACTAGAACAAGGACTGACTCCTAAGAAGATATATAAGGAGACTGGTGTTGGTGTAGGTGAAATCGTCGACATTAGAGAAAGACGTACCCATAAAAAATTAACGGAAGATTTTGATTTTTAATCATCGACGTTCAACGACTATCCCGGAAGGGAGTACACAGTAAGCTATTGACTGTGGAAAAGGTGGACACCTTGAATACCAAGGTGAAGATATAGTCTAGTCTCTATGGAAACATAGAGTTGCGAGTAATGTCGCAGGGAGAGGTGTAGCGCCCTCTCTTGAATATAACGGATAGAATGCCAGCCGTGATGCAGATTGCTGCCAAATCCATGAACATGACAACAAAAGAGTTCTTGAAAGCCATGGAAGAAGGCAAGGTGGCTGCTGAAGATTTCCTACCAGCATTCTCCGAAGCCATGAGAGAACTCGCAGCACCCGGTCTTGAGAAAGCTTTCAAATCTGTGTCATTTGCACAGAAAAAGATGATGGCTGAGTGGAAACTCTTCAAGAACGCACTCTTCACAGCAGGTTTAGATAAACTCTTCAAAAGTCTGTTTCACACCATCGAAGATTTACTGGTTGTTATGAAACCAGCTATGACTTTCTTGGTGGCTGCTTTGACTTCATTCATAAGAGCTGTCTTGTTTCCGATAAAACTTGTCCTTGCTGTTGTAGCAGACTTGTTTGATCTTATCGACTATTACATGAAGAAGTTCTTAGGGTTTGACTTAACAGATGTCGCAGAAACACTTGGTAACATCGTGGGTGTTATTGCTTCACTGTTCGTCGGTGCTGTAGGGGCTATCTCTAAAGTCGTAAGGCTGATAGTTAAAAACAGTTACCTGTTCAAAGTTATAGGGACAGGTTTTGAGATTGCTTCTAAGTATGCCACGAAACTCTTCAATATCGTCAGCAAACTCGTAGACAAGCTTAAGCAAATTCCTGTCATTGGTAAATTGTTTAAGGGTGATGTCTCAGGTGCTGTAGAAGGGGCCAGTAAAGCTGCGCAAAGAGTCGCTGCGGGTAAAAGAATGGACACCTTCTTAGATAAGGGTGCCATGCTTGGCAGTGCCGTAGTTGGTGGTAACGCACTATCAGGTCTTGTTGCAGGTAAGTCTATTGTTGAATTGTTCCTGAGAGGGGACGCTAAAGAAATGTTCGATGCTAAGACAGACGATAAGACAACCGAAAGAATGAATGTGAACACAAGGGGGTAACAATGGCTAGTCCTACAGTTTTTATAGCAGGCTCTTTTGTTTACCCCGATCTTCCTTTCATTGAGATGGATGCGACCACAGAAGTTAGTCATAATTTTACAGCAAGAGTCTCTGAACACCCCGTAGAAGTTGGTGCAGACATAACTGATCATGTCAGAGCTGAGAATCCAACATTTGACATCAAAGGTTATGTCTCTAACCATCATATTATGGATGTCCAAGCAGGTAACGTGATTGGTAACGATGGTAAGAGAACACAGATTGTCTATGATTATCTCAGAGATATGTATAACCGTTCTATACCTTTTACGCTAGTTACTGAGTTTGAGAGTTTTACCAACTGTGTAATCACTGATCTTAATATTCCGGTGACTGCTGATAAAGCAGAAGCTGTAGAGATCAATCTGAAGGTCAAAAAACTCAGACTTGTGGCCGTGGAGTACCTGAATACATCCGTTACAATTGCTGAAGATAAATCAGGGGATTCTGAAGGTACTCGAAACGGCGGTACAGAATCAACAGAAGAGGCTCCTGAATTTTTTAGTAGAACAATAAGAGCTTTTGAGACAGGTTAAGGAGTCACAATGTCTGCTGTATTTATACCTTGTGGTGGAAGCTACGACTCAAGACGAAGAATTAATCTTGACGGGGTAGCTTATGATATTAGAACAAGATGGAATAATCGCAGCAACTCTTGGTTCCTTTATATTGGACTTTCAGATCAACAACCCTTGTTTAAATCCAGAGTGGTTAATGGTCTTGATTTATTGAAGTCTTATAAGGGGATTGAAGGGTGCCCTCAAGGTTATCTTCTTCTTGTTGATATTGAAAAAGATACTGGTAGACCAACCTTTGAAGAGTTGGGTATTGATTCAAGATTTAGACTACTTTACGCCAGCACCCTTGAAGAGCTGCTTGAGCTTGTTCCCGAGGAGGTTTAATGTCATTTAAAAGACAGTATGAGCTTCTTGTCGGTAAACCTTACACTTTCGCTGAAGGTCAAAGTCCTTCTTTTGGTATTGGTCCTGATTTGATTCTTGATCCTAATCAGAGGAAATTATCAAGAGCAAGACTCTTAGAATCATACTTCGCGTCTGAAGATACCAACAGTCTTGCTATAAAGGATCATCAGATTCAGTTCTCAATCGAGAAAGCTGGCGGTGACTCTTCAGATGGTAACACAGCAGAAGTCACGGTGTTCAATTTATCAGATGACACAGTTAATTATCTAAACAGTAACGCTGGTGATAAGACCTTCATCTCTCTAAAGGCAGGGTACGCTGACTCTGGAATGAAAACTATTTTCAGAGGGAACCTAGTAAAAGTCTCAGATAAACGAGAGAGACCTTTAAGAAAGACTAAATTAACATTAAGCGATGGTGGTGTGTTCGTAAAAGAACAATTGACGTCTAGGTCTTATCCAAAAGGCACGAAGTTGGACAAGGTTGTAGATGATCTTTTGGTGGACATAGACCTGCCTAGAGCTTCCGTAACAAAACTTGGAGATGATGTTGTAACAAAACATCGAACAGTTCTCTACGGTAAAACTTCAGATCAGCTTAAAAGAGTCTTAGAGAGTAGGAACTATGCTTTCAATATTCAAGATTCTTTTGTCTATGTAATTGCTAGAGCACAAGAAAAAGCTAAAGAAGAAGCACAGTCTAAAGATCAAACTCAATCTGTTGCTGTAATATCCGCACAGACAGGAATGTTGGGTTCTCCTTCTTTTATTGATGACTCAGCGTCTATGACAACAAGAGAGGCAGATATCAACCCTCCTAGTGGAGTCAAGTTCAGATCGCTCTTGAACGGATCATTAGTACCAAACACTTACGTCAAAATTCAATCCAGAGATTTCAACGGAATCTACAGAATCACAAAAGTTACACATAAAGGTGACTATGAGGGTGATGAGTGGTTTTCTGATTGTGAGACGGAGGATGTATCTCTTGCCTCTAAGCCAGAAGACGGCAGAAAAGAAGAGAGAGTCGGTGTTGTAGAAAGAGAATACACAAACAACGTCATCTCAGAAATAACAGGAATCCCTGATGAATTACTGTAGGAGGAATAATGGATAGTAATTCTTATACAGAGTCTCTCAGTAAATTCATCAGAGACAAACTGAGAAATGTTCACACGATTAAACCTGCTGTAGTCACAAAGGTTGTAGGTAACAGGGTTAGTGTTAAGCCTTTGACTACCACCAAATATCATGATGGTTCTCATTTACCCCTTCCTGTAATTGATGATGTACCCCTGATGATCTATTCAGGTCAGAAAGGAAAGGCTAGAGTGACTGTCCCTGTTGGTGCAGGAGACCTTGTGATGGTGCTCTGTAGTGACAGAGACACGGGAGACCTTCTCAACAGTACAGTGAAGAGTCAGGGGCACTTTTTGTCTGATGACATTACACCTCTTGAGCTTTATCCAATAATGGCTATTCCTTGTTTCTTCACAATACCTACTGAGAAGGAACTTTCTAGCACAGACATTGTTGTTGAGAATGGTTCAACGAAGATTACAGTTAAACCTGACGGTAATATTGAGATGGAAGCCACGGGAGATGTCAAAGTGAATGCCCAAGGAGGTGTTAACGTAACCTCTGGTGGTGATACCAATATCTCATCAGGGGGCGCTGTGAACGTCTCTGGTGTTGATTTGGTGACTCTCGATGCCCCAGCAGGGGTTTTGGTTAATACGTCAGAGGCGACCTTTACAGGCCCGATTTCAGCGCCTGCTTTATATGCTCCGATTATCGCACCTGCACCCGGAGGCACTAATCAGAACGGTCATGTGCACATCTTTGATGACAATGGTACGGCTAAGGTTACGGATGAACCTTCACCTGCTGGAACAACACCATAAGGAGGTTCTGAATGGCTTATGATTTACTTTTAGACTCTGACTCAAGAGACCTTGTTATCTCTAAAGGTAAGATGGGAATGACCTCTACAGTCAGAGAGTTACTTCGTCAGAGAATCAACATCACTTTTAGGACTTTAGTTGGAGAGTGGTTTCTTAATACTCAGTTCGGTCTTTATGACAAGGATGTGTTCCTCAACAAACAAGTAACTAAGACTCAAGTTGATGCATACATTATTGACAAGCTGAATCAATTTCCTGAAGTGTTGAGGTTGAAATCTTTTGAGGGTTCTTTTGACGGATTCACTAGAACCTATTCTTGCACTTTTGTAATCTTAACAGAAGATGGTAATGGTGTTTTCAGGGTTAACTTAACACCTCCGGGCGTTGAAGTATCTTACCCTGATCCTAAGAATGACTTAGAAGCACTTACCTGTGAAATACCAGATGTTGATAACACTAATGCTTATTATGAAATGATGAACTTTGATTTACCGACAACTATTGCTTGGTTGTAAGAGGATTTAAAATGGCGAAGCTGACAGAATTTGGATTTGAAAGAGATAACAGAACAGATATTATAAACAAGTTGTCGTTGAAGTTTAAGCAGAAATTTGGAAACGATATTCTTTTGACTGATGATTCTGTGGCAGGTCTTCTGTTGGCAATCATGGCTGAAGGAAGGTTGGAGGTTGAGAAACTTGCTGAAGATGCTTACTACGCAAGAACTTTGAATGGTGCAGAAGGTGTTTACCTAGATGACGCCTTGTCATATTACAGCTTCCCTAGACTTGGTAAGATCGCAGGAACAGGGAGTGTTCAGATTAACTATGACAACTCTGTAACCCCCTCTTCTCAGGAAGTGAATGACACTTTTAATGTCTCTGCTGAAAACGGTATTACTTACAGTGTAACGGATTCTTTTATTCTTTCGCAGAACGTCGTAGGTTTCTATGTTGACGCTTCAACCCTTCCTGTGGGTAGTTATGAATTCTCTATAACTAACACTGAAACTTTAGAAGTGGTCACAGAAGCATTTTCTATTTCCTCTGCTACAACTGTTGAATATGAGAACTTCGCTATCTCTATTGTAAATTTCTGGCTAGATAATACATCAGATAACGCTTCGTTCATTACTAGAATCGGAACAGAGGTCTATGTTGGTTATAACGCTTCTCAAGAGTTTGTAAGTATTACAGAATCAACATTCTTCAGAACCAATCCTAAAATTGGTGAACTCTGGAGCGAGGTGGACGTTCAGGCAGACACAAAAGGTTTCAATGAACTTGAATCCGGGGGTGTCACAGGACTAACCCCAACATTCTCAGGGTATATCTCAGCGACTAATGTTTTGGACTTCTATGCTGGTGCAGAGAATGAAACTGACGCAGAGTACAGAGCAAGGTTTGAGGAATCCCGTGGTACATTCCCTTCTGAAACCAGAGAAGGATTGTTGGATGAAATCAGGAAACTGTCTGGGGTTGAAGCTGTTAGGATTTATGATAATCCTTCTCTGACAGACACTGCCCAAGCTGACTCCTTGACTTTTAATACTGTAGTTCGCGGTGGTTCGAATCAAGAGATTGCTCAGACTATCTATGATAATAAACCAATCAATACTCTGACAAGCGGTACGGTTACTATCCCTGTAGATACATCAGACGGTGATGTAGAACCTATTAGTTTCTCTAAGGCTTCTAGTTATGCTGCCGATATAAGAATTAGCTACAGGTTGAGTAATAACACACCTCTAAGTTCTCTCGAAAGAGAATCCGTAACGAGCGGTATTAACGAACTTCTTAACGAGTTGTTGATAGGCGACATAGTTTATAATACTCAGATAGTTAGTTCAATTTTATCATCACTGAAGGCTAATAGATTTACAAGCATTACAGTGGAAGTAAAGAGAGACATTGAACCTGTTGAAAGTTTTGGTGTTGATGACATTAATCCTCTCTTCTCTGAATACGTTGAACTTAATGATTTAATTTTTAATAGGATCGTGTGATGGCTGACTTAGACTACATTAAGGTTAATACTGAAATCCTTGAAAACTTCAAAGATTTGTTCTTGAGTCAGTTTGACAATTCTGAAAATCTCCAGTCCATGTTAGAAATTATTGCTGAAGACTCAACAGAACAAGAGGAGATTTTCAAAGACCTTGCTGAAGGTTTCCTGCTTGAGAATGCAGTTGGTGTTCAGTTGGACATCATTGGTGAATTTGTTGGAGTTTTCAGAGAAGGTACTGATGACGCCACAATGAGAAGTAAACTGGCTGTAGCAATCGCTGGTGCTGTTTTAGGGACCAATCGGGATGGTATCGTTGAGATAGCTAGACTTCTTTCTGGAGGTCTTGTCCCTGAAGTTTATCTTGGAAGGTTCAGGGATGTTTACCTATACATGGAAGAGTTATGTTTTGATAGCTCTGTGATCGGTAAAGAGTTGGGTAAATATTTTCCTCTGAATACCCAAGGTAATTTGATTATCACGGCAGGTTTACCTTTTGGGTTTGAAGGGGATGAAGATGCTGCTGGTTTTGCAAGTATCGTAGAAGAAGATAATGTACCTTATACTGATTTTGGTACAATGTCCTCTCTTGTTTTCACAGGCTATGACTCCCAAGAAAGTTTTTACCAATATTCTCTAAACAGTAATGTCGTAACAATCTTAGGTCTCGGTGAAGGTTTTAATAAACCACTTGTCAATATTGAGGATTTCAGGTACTTCGGCATAGAGTCTGTAAACCCTGTTGAAGAAATTCTTTACTTGAGTGTCAGAGACCCTAATGGTTCAGCAGACATAAACAAATTTTACTTTGGGAATGGGAAGTTTACCGACTATTCAACACCTTCTGGTACTATTTACTATGAGGTAATCCCTAGGGATGTTCAGGATTATGAGATAGGTATTATTGAACATTCTCTTGTTCTGGGTTCTATGAACAACGGATTATCTCCACCTGAAGACGACTTCATGCAGATAACGGTAAGTCTTAACTGTGAAACAGCTACACCTAAGCTCCAATTGATTGTCAACAACAAGAATAACGATTCAACATCCGCAAGTGTTACTGTAGAGTACACAGGGGTTGGTAATATTCTCAATAAAAAGTTTGGTGTATATTTAAACCCTGTGACCAGAAAGCTTGGGTATACTTATGATGGTGTAGATCAAGGTTTATTCCTTGCTGATTCATCAACAGACCCTTCTGTACCTGTAGGTCAACCATTTAGTTGGGTAGATCGAAGAGCTTATAATGGTTTCTTTTTTATGCAAGGGAAGCGTACAACAGACCCTCTCCAGAATAGTGGGGACTCATTAGCTTTAGAATGGGTTTATGATAGTAAAGATTTACAAGGTGGCCCGGTTCCAGAAGGAACTTTAGATATTTTTGGAAGAATAATTTAAGAGGTGAATAATGGCTGATAAACCAGTATTTAAACCGGAGTGGGCAACAGACGATGCCATACTACCTGAAGCTGGCACTGGTAATAAGATAAGACCTACAGAGGAACTCAGACTTACTGGTTATGATTATAAGCAGAAGCCTACAGCTCAAGAGTTAAACTGGATTCTTAATAATATCTTTGAGTGGGTTGATTACTTAGAGACTACTACAGATGCTGTGGGTATTACAGATATCGCCAGTCAAGCAGAGGCAGAGGCTGGGGCTATAAATACTGCAATAATGACCCCTTTAAGAACTAAGCAGTACACAGATCAATACGGACTTGGTGATTCCAAAAAGATAACCGGAGGTGATCTGGACAACATAGTTCTTTCTGGTTTTTATTTCACAGAAGATTGTCTTAACTTCCCTGCTGGTGAAGGTATTTTTCAAGCACACCTCCAAGTACTTGGGAGTAATGACGAACCAGAAGTTCTGCAAATTTTAACTGACGTTAGTGATACAGCTTCAATTTTTTACCGTAAGAAATTTGCAGGCGTTTGGTCATCATGGATACCCTTCACTGTCGGACCTCCGGGTGAAATATCACAACAACAAAGTCCTTATAATAATGTGTTTGGTCACACTCACGAGTTAAACCTTGACAGCTTCTTTGATAACTCACAAGGAGAAGATAATCAACTAATTGCCGGTGATGGATACCAGAAGTTACCCGGAGGTTTAATACTTCAATGGGGTAAGGCGGCTGTTGGTGACAACACTATTGTCACTGTTGATTTACCTATAGCTTTCCCAACAACATGCTTGAGTGTGACAGCTATGCCTGATTACGATTCTTCTGTAAGTGGGGAAGATGTCTTATCGTGCCATGGTACAGTTGTTAACAACTCTCAGATTAAAATTGGCATGAGTCGTAATGTAGTCATCACTACAAGTGGTGTCTATTGGATGGTTATTGGGTACTAAAATGAAATACCTAGAACGTGTTATTTTATTCATAGAGAAACATAGACTACTCAGGAAGTTGTCGCTTCTGTGGATCATATGGCTTATAACATGGACAGTAATGACCGCCCTTGGGTTACCTGATATCAATGGGGCGGTTGCCTCTATTGTTGCGACAGTTGTAGGCATCTTCTCAATAGTCATGACTAACCTAGTTAAAGGTGACAAGGAGGGCTCTGAATGAATTGGATAAGTTTAGCCCTCAAGAACTTCAAGTTGATTCTGATAACACTGGGTATTAGCGCATTGATTACATCTGGGGTATGGATTTACTTCCATGGAAAAGAGGTAGCCACAATGCAATCAACAATAGACCACTTAGAGACACAGGTTGAAACAGAAAAGGTTGTCAGAGAGATTCTCAACGAGGTTACTCTTGAGAACATGAAACAAAAAGAAGAGATAAATAAAGGTCTCATGGACGCCTTAGAGGAGCTTAGAGATGCTGAGAAACAAGACGAAGCTGTTTCTGATTATTATGACCAGTCTTATCCTGAGCGGTTGCGGACTATTCGTGAAAGAGCGCGTTGTGTATCAATGCCCTATCTCTGCGACTCTGATGGAGGAAAACAGGATTCCAAAGATTGATTTGGAAACTCCTGAAGATGTAGACGCTGAGGGGTTGTATTTGTATAAGGCTCTTGGTTCGTGTAACGCAGACAAGAATTCAATTAAGAAAGAAGTGGAGAGAATCAATAATGAGTCTAGGTAAATTCCAAGGGGTTGTCCCTGCTGTGCCTGTGCCTGATCATGACGCATTAAGAGCTGTTGAGCCTGTTTTTGATGGCCAATCTTTTCTAACACTAGGTTCCAGCTCAATAGGTGTGGGTCCAAGCACACATTATTTCTACGATGCATCAGATACTACAAGTGTAGACGATGACGATTTAGTAATTGTTTCTACAGGGGATGCCAGATACAAGAAGGTGGGGTCTAATGTGTCTGCTGACGATGTATCGGAGTTAAATTATGGGGATGTGCAGCTTGCTATTGATACTCTCATCACTGACAAGGAAGATGTCTTGATTCACAACCTCAATGCTACCGTAGACCCGACCCCAAGTAATGACCTTGATGCTGGATACACTCAGGGTTCCTTGTGGTACAACACAACCGATGTGAAATTATACATCTGTTTTGACAATTCTGACGAAGCCGCTGTATGGGTTCTGTTAACACCAGACCTTGACACATCAGGACTATCAGCAAACGACCTTGTTTCTTACGATGGTGAAAAGTTGGTTAAGTCTGTTGATGGTTGTAGAACAGGCTTCTTTGATTACAATGATGCGGCTACGACAGGAAGTCCTATCAATGTCACAGGTGGTACAGGTTATGTCACACTTACTAACAATGAGGCGGGAGCTTTCACAAACAAGTTCCAAAAACCTGTAGGGGTGACAGACGTTTGGGATTCGGCGAATAACAGGTTTGATTTTTCAGATTTAAAGTTAGGGGATCAGTTAACTGTCAGGGTTGACGTATCTTTCACAACAACAGTAGCCAACCAAGTTGTTGAGATGGCCCTTGAACTTGGAAACGGTGGTTCATCGTATGATTTGAAGTTTTTAAGTAATCAATACAAAACGGCAGGACAACACGATGTGATTATCCCTATTGACTTTTACATGGGCGACCTGAACACTCTTAATAATTTCGGACTGCTGAAAGTACAATCCCCGGATGACGTAGATGTGGTAGTAAACGGATGGTACTGCAAAGTACTCCTGAGAGGTTAATAGGAAAGAAAGAGGTGAATAATGGCTATATATCCAGCTACTACCAATGAAGAAGCTGTTGATCTAAATATTCAGAACGCTAATCAGTTTCACATGATTCTCCAAGGGAGTATTGAAACTGAAATTACTACCTATCAAGGTCTGGGTAAAATACCAAGCGTTGCCAAGGCTATGAACGAAGCAGCAGCATACAGGGTGCCCCTTCTGTGGTCTGATGGTGACACAGAGCTAGACCTTTTACAACCTAGACGTTTCAATGAGGATACCTATGTTCCTGTTATCGTTCCTGCACCTATGGATGCTAGCCCAGATAACACTTACTGGCGTCTATACAGACCCTCAGTGGCGTTTCAGCAGATTACCGAAAAACGAAGTGGTTCTGACATCATATCTGGTAATCAATTACCATTAGCAGATGTCACATACATTCCTAATACAAACAATATCCTAGTATTTGTAAACAGGTCTTTGTATATCTCTGGGGTTGATTACACAGAACCTTCTACATCTCGTATTGATTTCATCTCAGGTAGTATCCCTGATTCAGATGATGAAATCTTTGTGATTGCCGGTGAGTCTACTACTAATGTCATCAACCCAGCCTTCTCTGGCACAACTATTCGATCTTGGAGATTCTCTGGGGATGGTTCAAGTACTTATGACATCCTTGGTGCTGACTCAGACCTCCCTGAAGCATACATTGTCCGTGTTGATGGTGTTGACCTAGAACCTACCCTGAATTACACGGTTGATTCTGATGCTGGGACAATTAGTTTCACAGATGACCTTGGTGATCCTCAGACTTACGATTCAAATCAGAGAATTAACGTCTTGGGGATTGGTCAGGTAGTTGTCCCTGTTGTTGAAAATACCTATGTCAATATTGTAGAGGTCTCTGCGAATAAAGTACTGAGTGCTGACATTTCTGGTGAATCTAGTTATACAACGACTACAGGGTTGACATTTACACTCCCTGAGTGGGCTGATTGTGATCCGGGATGGACCCATGAGATTCTTGTAGGAGCTTCTGGGCAAACTCACACAATCACTCCTAGCGTCTCAGACACTCTTAGAGACTCTGTGACAGGGGTGGATGGGGACGCTTCTATTGTAAGAACGCCTGTGAGTGGTGTTTTTGCTGTTATAGGGAATGTTGTAACCCCTTAAAGGAGAGTTCATGAGTTTATTTCTTAGACGTGCTATATTGTCTGCGCTCAAAGGCGAGTTCACACTGGACCCGGACGCCGGGTTGGAGTGGCTTGCAGTGGAGCCGCCCGAGCTTAATACATGGAAAAACATAGCCTACGGAAACGGACTTTTTATAGCCGTTTCCATTAATGGCACGAACCGGCTAATGCGGTCCGTTGACGGAGTAAATTGGACCCCTCTTAGTGGTGCAGAGTCCAACACATGGGAATCGATCGCGTACGGTGACGGACGTTTTGTAGTAAGAAGAGCCTACAGATCGATGGTCTCCGATGATGATGGGGACTCATGGTCCGTGGTTACATCTTCGGGAATCGGGATCAGTAACATAAACATGACGTACGGTGATGGCTTGTTTGTGGCCGTTGGGGGAAATACCATAATTACTTCCCCTGATGGTACTTCTTGGACGAATAGAAGCGCACCAGAACCAAACAGTTGGCGCGATGTTGCTTATGGGGATGGTACCTATGTCGCAGTCTCTATAAACGGAAGCAATAGATGCGCCTATTCAACAGACGGTGGAGAGACTTGGCAGTCTTCTTTTATTCCGGGAGGGATTGGGTTTCTGGGTGTTGCTTACGGTAACGGGGTATTTGTTGCTGTAGGTAACAATAATGGTGGTTATCAGGTTGCGACATCGCCCGATGGCATAAACTGGACCATCAGAACTGCGTCAACAGGAGAGAATTTAGCCTCCATTACGTTTGGCGGAGGGTTATTTGTTGCCTTATGCAATAACCAAGGCGACCCAGTATCAATGGTTTCTGAGGATGGGGTGACTTGGGAAAAAGGCACCCTGCCAAATAGCGGGCCTTGGCTATCCGTTGCGTACGGGGATGGAAAATTTGTGGGCGTTGCCAACACGAGTGCAGCAGAGAGGGTAGCTGTATCCCCACCAAACTCTTCTCCTCCACCGCCTCCACAGTCAAATCTTTGCCCCTACAATGTGAGTACGGCTGAAGAAAGCCCCCACAAATTTTCCATCGTGCTTATGTTGTTACCACAGAGACATCACCCGGTGTTGTTAGCTATGACCTTACTCAACCAGATCAAGGTGCAGGGTCTGTGCTTATCCGGCGATACACGCAGGCAGATGACGCGGGCCTTTCACTGGTCCAGTCAAACAACTCTGGATCGCCTTGGGATTCTATCCCAGTGGATACGACAGGTATTATAGGCTGGGAATTGGACTTTGACCTATCGGGTTTCGTTACCTCTACTTCTCCGTCCGAGCCAGAGGTCAGCATGGTTCTAGAAAGCGCCAATTACACTGACTACCAAAACGGGTACGGTGAGATTATTAACGCGGAAGTGACGGTAGGGCGTAACGGTATTACCGATATAGGGGTTACCCGTAGAACCATTACTACAGGTGGCGAGGTTTCCAGCAGTAATTATTTGATTTCTGGACAGATGCAGACCACAACGGGAAGAGTCGGCATCTACCTGAACCTTGATACCAAGCAAGTGGGGTTCACCCATTCACAGCTTGGAGACTTGGGTTACGCGGGGGATTTTACTTCGGGAGACTTCTCTGGCCAGAAGGTTATCCCCACCGATTGGCAGAACAATCTTGGTGTCTACGCCCGCATGATCCTTTCACCGGCTCAGAGCGGAAGTGGAGGGGCAGGACAAGCTGCGGTTATTGCCCGTTCACAAGATTACCAGTTGTCCTACCCTGTAGGGACCAACGATCCCTGTGGCAACTCCTTGACATAGGGCTAGGAGTGGTCCATGAGATCGTGTCCATCGTGCGCAGAAAGGGTCTGACGGTTTGAACGGAAAGTTGGACAACCCACAACGTTCGCCTGATCACCGAGCCGTACTTCTTCACGACCCCATTCCCTGCTGGTAGCCGGAACATTAACGGAAACATCTTCAATTAACCAAGATTCACCTTAAGACCGTCTATGACGGCCCATAACAATAATAAAGATTCATTCCTTTAGCCTCCGTTGGTTTCGCCAGACCCTCGGAGGTTCCCTTTATCTGTCATAAACACGCCTGAGAGCCTCTCTGACTCTCTTTAACCCCTCCTTGGTACTACCCTACCACTACCTCCCTTAAAACGCATTACAGAGCATTCTAGGCATCCTCCAGACAAAGAAAAAGCCCACACAGACGAATCTGAGGGGCTTGAGGAGATGTATTGTTATTATTCTATGTTGTTATTGTTATTCGTAGACTGTTACAGTCTTCTGTACAGGTTCTACTTCATACAGGCTTGCGCAGTCAACGTCAAAGCCATGATAGCTATAGTAGCTGTAAACCATCTTATAGATTTTCCCTTTCCATTTGAAGATAGTCTCACAATACTCTGAGCCACCTTCACCACCACCTTCTTGATGGATATGTTCTGCACCAATTTCAGAAGGTTTAATGTAGATGTATTTTTCACTCCAACGGGCACTATCAGGTGCTTCTGTGCGAAAGTCATAACCCTCATCATCAATCATTAGATAATTCATATGTCCATCAATTTCAGAGTTCTCTTCAGAGATACCCCTTGACAATGCTTCCGCACTCAGAGCTTCCTCAATCTCGCCCATGATCACATCAATGTCTACTTCTTTAGCCATAATGATTTCTCCTTCTGGTAATGTTTTAATCAGATACTCAAAGTATCCGTAGTCAGGTTTATGAAAATACTCAAGGTTCATCAGAATAAACTCTGTGGCCCAATTCTTTGTAAGAGCTGTCACAGTCTTCCTCAGAGCCATCTGGTAAGCCTTAGTCCAGTGAATCTTACCGCATGTCTTAGGGTTAAGCAACCATCTCTCTGCTGCGATTACAGAGATTTCTTCTCTGAACATCCTCACTTGCTGATCAAAAGGAAGTCTTAGAAACTTCTCATGGTCAATGGCAACTTGATGACCATCCTTCAGAACCGATTCGTAGACTGACCTGTTGGGCCATGCTACAAGCTCATGAAGGTGGTCATGGTCATACACATAAACCACACCATCTGTAAAGAATTCATCCTTACTCTTGTAGAGACTCAGAAAATCCTTATTACCATGCTCCTCTTTCCAATGTTCCACGAGAGTCTCATAGAGGTCTGGGATAATCTCACAACCATTAACTAGCTTCATTGTTAAGACCTCCTGTTTATGTTTATCCCAGAAGATGTCCCAAGCCATGTGAGAGAGTTTAATGCTGTAGAGAGCGTTGGGTAAAGCATGACCACCCATTGTGTGTAGATCAAGAATATCCATGATGTGCTCGGGGATCAAGCAAACATCAACCCCTGAACTCTGAGAATAAACATCGTATTCTTCTTGTGTACTCACCCAGACATCGAAGTCTGAAGGATCACGCTTGGTGATCCCCCACCTCCTCAACGCTGTGCTCCCCACAATCACTTCCATAGTCTACCCCAGAAACTTCTCAGCAGCCTTCTCAGACAACTCTTCAACAATCTTGGTGATCTTCTCAGAACCTGTGCGAATAGAGGCTTGACTGAGAGTGTTAATGGTTTCCAGAAGAAGTACGTGGTCAACTTCTACAGACTCTTCTTCGGACTTAACACCGAGAACATCTGAGACTTTCAGGACACGGTTGAAGGTGAAATCTTCAATATTCACAGTATACGCATCTTCGTCATAAGGATGAATACGAATGCCATCATAATCACCGTCTACAAGGAATTCATACATTTCTTCAGCACTCTCGCACAGCCCATAACCGTTCGCTACAATCACTCCGCAAACCTTTTCAACCAATTCCTCTGTGACATTCTCGGCACGGAAATCAATGAAATCATTCAGTTCCAGTTTAAACATGCTTTGTTCCTCGTATTTTGATCCAGAGTGT
>OBIY01000288.1_pt1 | contig 21471 bp, 24 predicted proteins | sample 1519841 | NCBI WGS metagenome assembly OBIY01 (sample SAMN03019774, study PRJEB22545) | beach sand metagenome | biome: beach; feature: sea beach; material: beach sand | place: USA: Municipal Pensacola Beach, FL | collected 2010-07-30 | depth 30-40 cm m
GTTGAAAGTGCCGGTACACAAGTTGTACTTCAGCGGCACCAGGAGGAATCGGATTTAAATCATTAGATGCTGGAGGTGCCCCAAATACTAAATTAGAGCACTTGACATATGAAAAGTTACCTAAGAAAATACCAGCATCATCAATACTCGCCTGGATAGAGTTACTTGTTGCTATGAAAATATTATTATCAACTGACATATTAAGATAAGTCTGACTGCCAATTACCGATCGCGTGCCTTCTTGTTGAATACCGCCTGTATACAACCACGGTGTTTCAATATAACCATCACCTGCATATGATGTAAAACCTTGCACTTGACCTTGACCTGATCCGACAACTGTACCAATACGGGTAGAATCAGCGATTACCATATCAGTTCCATCCCATTGCATAGTCTGACCTGCAGCAATACCAGTGATCTCAACATCATCTAAATCAACTAAGTTGTTGACTCCGCCTCCACCACCACTTCCACCAATATCATATTCGAACCAACCTGCAACCTGAACATTATTCCAAGAATTACCTAACAGTCCACCATCGGTACAAATAAATCCAACTCTATCACCCGCTGATATAGCAACAGGCGCAAAAGAAGCATTAATTGTAGTAGCAGAATATACACCTGTTCTGGCGGTAGGTGATGTAACACCGTTGATAACCGCCGCGATTTCTTGTGTTCCTGTTGTGTCCGAAGAGTTCACTGATATTCCCACCAAATTGCAATCTATGCGGATAACTACAGATACTGATGAAGCCGAGCTCCCGTTACCAAAGGCAAAATTGTCTCCAGTTTCGACCGAATTATTTCGCTCAGCCGTGATGTTGAATATACCAGTCCCGGAAGAAGGTGCTTGGGGTACCCAATCCGACCCATCATATGTAAGTATATCATTTGCTACTGGAGGTGTTGTAGTAGTATCAACATCTGCCAAAGCATCAATAGAATCAGTAGTCCATACGACCGGTGTTAAATTTGTTCTCATGTAATTACTACCGGGATCAAAAGTTACTACTCTAGTTGCTGTGTGATCACCCAATTGTGGCACTCTAATATGTGTATATCCCGCAAATGCGATTGTTGTATTGTTAGTTTCTGTGTGATTACGTCCAATTACACATGAGAATGATGATGCCGCGTTTGCAATGTGAACATTTTCACCTAATAAAATGTTGCTTTCTACACCCGCATCAGTCATATTATCACCGGAGTTTATTCCAAGAACAATATTATTATTTGCGTTAGTCAGGCCGTCCCCACAACCAGGTCCAACAACCAAATTATTAGAACCATTTACAATTGCAGGACTGACTGATCCTGTTGCGAGCACAACGTTGTTTGTACCAGTACCTGTTGGTACCGGACCAACATTCGTTCCAAATGCAGTATGAGTAGCCGTTGTTATACCTTGAAGTACACCAAATGTAGTATCACTTGCAGTATGAGCAGTGAGATCACTACCAGATATACTCAAAGCGTTGGCATTGGGTACCGTACTAATTGCTGTAATATTATTAATTCCTGCAGCAGATGCTATAGCCGCTTCAATAACAAATTCCGTTGGAATTGTATTTTGAGATGTACCCAACGCTCCTGACTCATTGATATTATATGTAGAGAAGGCCACATTAAAAAACGACATAATGTCATTGTAGATAATATAATTTAACACGATATTTATTTATTGTATATCTGTACGGAGAAATTTGAATATGGTTAGTGTTGTCAGTGCTGAAATATACATGATGAGTACCATAAATTGGTTGCGGAAATTAACTGGGTATAGCCACGTTAGTGGCCTTACAACAAAGGGATTAACATATAACCCAACACCCCTGAAAAAAATAACAGGCTCATATTTAGTAAACATGTTTATGAATTATTCTAAAATTCAGCCAGTATATATCAGCACATCAAATAGTTTTGTCTATATGGGATCATCTCCAGATGAATTTAGAGAAATTCTAAAAGAAAGAATACTTACCGATAGATATGCTCACTTAAGAGCTATAACTAAATATACGCATAATGGAAAGCTTAATAATGAGAACATAGAAAACATTGTAATAAGTAAACATATTCTTGATCTACCAGCTATAAGCGATATGATTGATGAAAAAGGGGAGTGGAAATTAATTCCATACAATATATTGGATCTGAGTGACCCATAAAACTCCTAAGATTTAAGAGCGTGAATATAATCGTACTTTGTAAAGTACGATATTATAATGAGCTTACAAAATCCCATGAGATTCCCAAACAGAATACACCGAACTCCTTATCTTCCATAAACTTTCTGCTTTTTTCAGTAAGTTTTGACAAATATTGATTTTTTGCTTTAATGGCTTCTTCCATACTTCTACCAGTGATAGAAATAATGGGGTTTTTATTAAATGGTTTTACACAAATTTTATAAACAAAATACACAGTCTTTTCTTGATCAATCGATGGAGTTACGATAGGTGTAAAGTTTGAAGCTGCTTCTGCTTTATTGTTTTCCATAATGTATTCCATCACTTTACCGTCTTTAATCTTTGCGTTTTTATAATTGAACACATCAGTGTCATACAGAAAGATGTTTTCTTTTTTATGAAATGTTTCCCAATTACGTTCACCACAATCGGGACAGTATGTAAAATCATCTTTATTGTGATCACACATCTTTTTAATAGAGTGAACTCTATTTTTCACTTCTTTTTCGACTTCATTAATGGGATTTAAATCATACAATGGAACTTTAAATCCAATGAGAACATAAACTTTGTTAGTTTCGCTTTTACCCCCAGCAGCAATGAGAGCATCAATTTCAATGCTACTAGAGGCTAAGTTTTCTTTATCTTTAGTGGCTGCCATGTTTACTGAATAAGTTTTATTGGCAACATTATACTTTAAAAAAATAAGAAAAACTGAGAAGAAATAAAATATTTACGGATATTTTGGTTTACTCATCTTTGTAATCGCGTCAAGTAAACCATAATGTTCAGCTTGCTTTTCTTCGGCTAACTGTAATTGTTCCTTTAAATATTGAATTAGAATTGCTCCTTTGCAGATCTCTTCTTCGATGCCAGCCCTTTGAATGTCTAATGGTGTATCAAGTGTTTTTGCACTCTTATGTTCAGTTGGTTGAGTAAGAGGTTCATTGTACAATGCGTTTTGACTAGTATCAATATCTTCAACCAAAGTTTCTCTTGATCTTGCCATCCTTGCTCGTCTAGCAGCTGTCTCGTATACTATGTTCGGAGTTGTGGTATATCTGACCGTTGTCTCTTCAGGTTCTTCTTTCTTGGGTTTAAAACTATCTACAAATCCTTTAACTTCAATGTTATCAATATCGTTATTGGTGTCAATGTTATTACTGGTACTAACATTGATGTTAGTATTAACATTAGTATTGGTGTCAACATCGTCGCTATTATCACTCTTTGTTTCGGATTTTTGGTCCTCCAATCGTTTAGATTCTTCGATTGCCTTTTGGATATCTTGCTCAAATTGTAATTGTTTCTCTTGTTCTCTTCGTCGTTTAAATTGTTCAAGAGCTTGTCTTTGTTTATCAAGAGCAGCGGCTGATTTATCATCATGCATTGGAATACCACTTTGACTAATCATTTGTTCAAAATCAGGTGCTAATTCGGTGGTTTGTCTTGGTACGGCATTATGAGAGGGTTCTACCAAAGGTAACATTTGATCAATCACAGGTGGAATTGGCTCTCTAGTATGTAAGCCTCTACGATCTGTTAACCCCGTGAGCCACGACTCACTATCACCAAAAAGTTCATTCTCGTCACCATTCATTTTGCATTAATATATTTTTATAAGCATACGTTAAATGTGTTAATGATAATTTTTATGTAGGGTATTCATTTTTTCCAGAGCAAAAAAGAGAAAAATGATCACTTACTTTTTAACTAGCTGTAGCAAATTACATAATTCAGGAAAATCTATTATTTTATGTCCAATCATATCAATGATTGTTCTGATCAACCAGATTGGTTTTGATGATGAATCATATCTCCCGGGAAGTATATATCCTAATGATAAGTACACATTTATCTTTGGTATGATTATGTTAACATCAAATCCTTGTGAAAGTACATATATATCTAACTCATAGTCCAATGGTTTATAATTCTTAAACATCGAACATGTTTCTTGAAACATATGAAAATGAGTTCTGCGTATATCAGACATTGTGAGCACAGTTTATACACAAACTTATAAAATTTAATATCACATTCAATATTTTATCTTTCATTCATAGCAGCCCCAATATGATCAGACTGATTAGCGCGAATGCCTAATGTTCGACTGCTAGAGTGTTTGCGACCCCCTTGGCCAGTAGCATATGATCCAAAACCAGGTTTATAATCCTGATTAGATTTACTACCTTGATGTAAATTAGTAGGTCTAGCCATACCAGCAATTCTACCTTTATTGTCATCACGATCATGCTCAATATAAGCATAATCGAGATAATCCGTATCGAGAGCACTTCTGGCTCCTGGACGAAATGTAGTAGCTTTACCTCGCTTTTGTTTAAGATCACCTCTAACCTTAATGAGATCTTGAGTTTGTTGAAGCTTAGCAGTGGAGTAATCAAGAGTTTCTTTAGAACGCTTCTTAGGTACTCGGCGATCTTCTTCATAGTTTTCCATCGCTTCTCGCAAGTTTGTATCTAATCTCATGTTACGGATAATGGTATTTTTATGATTTTTAATTTTATGATTTGCGGTTGTTGCCTGACGTAAATTATCAGCAGCTTTATCATATCTGCCTGTAGTCACATTAGTATTAGCTTTTTGTTCTTTAATTTTAAGCAACATATGTTCTTTAGCTTGATATGATGTAACATTCTTCTGATTAAGGTAGTTATTCATAGTGAGCACTAAACTTTTCTTCATGTTCTTTGATTCTTTATTTTCTTTAGCTTTGTGATCAGCTTTGGCTTCACTATATTTAGCAAGTAAGAATTGCCTCCCACTTGTAGGCGTTTGACTATATTCTGCTACTGGCAATCTGGCGTCGTTAATTGAGTAATAACCAATCTGAGCCTCAGAATTAGGAGCAGCGTATTTAAATGGACTAGATTTAAGTTTTTGTTTGGTATTATCATCCATTGCTTCACCAAGTTGGCGCATACCTTTAGTCATATCAATGTGAGTATAAGTACCATCACGACGTTTAGATAAACCTCCTTGGATCATACCCGCTTTACCATAACTAAAGTTAACAAACCCACGTTTGAACCTAGCTCGCATCTCTTGTTTATCTGCTTGTAATCTAATTCCATCACGACCACGTTCTACATAATTTTCGACACCATCTGTACCAAATTGATATTCATACTTTGCTGCGGAATGCTCAAATCTATCTCGAAGGCGACCCATATCTGGAAGCTCTTGAAAACCACGAGGATCTTTTTCAGTAAGACTAAAATTAGCTTCACTGTGATCGGGATACTTATCATATGGTCTACCATAACGTCTAAGATTAATTCTAGATTCAGTCATTTTATAATCACGTGCTAAATCAGATTCATGGGCTGGTGTTTCTGTTTCCACAGTAAACCGCGCTTGATTAAGCATATAATTGCGGACGAAGTTTTTAGGTTCATAAACACAAGATTTCCGCCATTTTGTGTTTTTGATATAATCCATGGGGACATTAGTGTCCCCTTTATAAACCACTCTAGCCAAACTCATTTTCAGTTCTATTAATGTAATTATAAAAATGAATGACGTATTAGAGCTATAATAGTAGATAGATAAATATGTTATATGTTAATTATAAAAATGGATCAAAAACATAAGACTAGAGTAACACAAGTGTCGAATGTACTGCGCAGAGTACTAAATCACCTGCAAAAATATCAAGTAGATGAACGACCACTCGCAGCCAAGGAATTTATGAAACCTTACTACATAGCAGTCAACTATGATACTCGTATAAAGCTTTTGTTATTTTCAAAGATCAAAGGTAAAACAAACTTTGATAATGTATATTCATCGTGTATTGGTATGATTATCGATTATAATGTTTTAAAACTCATGTCAATAGCCCCATCACCAGTTAAAAAATGTAATATTGATACAGATATTCCACATACCAACTCTAAACTTTCAGAAAAATATAACATATACCCTGTATATCATGGAACAATCTTAACATTGTATTACGATTATAGAAAACCATATGAACTTTGGAGAATAGGATCAACTAATGGGATCGATGTATCAGATCATGTGTATAGAGGCATAACATACGGAAAAGCTGTTATGGATGGGCTAAAGAACATTATCGGTGATATTGAAATATCAAGCAAAAGCAGTGATGATAATAAGTCCAAACTATCAAAAACGCATTGTTACAACGTTTGTTTGCGACATCCTGCTTATCACCCTCTGATTACAAAACCAGCCTGTTGTTATGTATTATCAAAAGTGGAAATAGATCCCATCATGAATGTATCGTCGTCAACTATATACGAACTTAGGAACACTATGAGCACTCTAAATATCTTATTTGATAGATTTGATGATCAAAAACTTATTGAATTTCTTAAGAAGATGTCAAATAATAGCATTACAAAATATTTAGATGACGTTAAAAGCAATGAGTATTATGGATTTATTTTAAGATCTAAGACAATTTCAAAGAATTATCCATCTGGCATTAGTTTATTCTATGAAAGCGAGTTGCAAAAATGTTTAAGACTTACATTGTATAGTATCCAATTTATTATACAATATCCGGATCTTCAAGCTGATGATATCGAACTGATCACATCTATATACAATTGGTTTTATAGCAATGAAGATTACTTTAAGTTATTCCCAGGTTCCTCAGAAAAGATTCCAAAAATCAATGATATGTTTGAGAATGTTGCAGTGGATCTAATATTAAATAGTGATAATAGTAGCAAAGTTCAAAGTATCATCGCAATGCTTAAAGAAGATAACCCATCTATAATGTTATCAAAGCATGTGAAGATGAATATCATTGATGCCATCAAATCATCAAGTTATGAAGAGAATGTTATAGGACTGTTATATGAATTATTCCAAAGGGAAAAAAAGAATTCAAGTTCACTTGCAACATCAACTACATCTGACCAAGATGATATACCATCATCTGCGGTATGATAGTATGATGATAAAAAAATTTTTTACATATAGTATATCACACGTAAATATAAATAAGTCTATATACAATGGATCACGTACGAGCATCTAACGATAAAATTGATAAAGCATATGCCGGGCAAATTTTGTTCCGTGCCCCTGACAAATTATCACAACAACAAGCAATTAAACCATGGAGCAGAGGACGATCTGTACCTACATTTGAACGAGGGTACGAAGTTGATGCTTTGCAATATCATCACCCTAAACATTTTGCTAGTAAGATCACACCTTATCAATATTCTTTACAAAAAAGACATGGTCCATTACGGGACGACGAATAAATCACCATGATCTTGCAAAGATTGTGATTACAATTAACATTTAAGAAGGTTCTTAGTACCTTCTATTTTTTGCTTATAAGCTTCTATTTTTTGCTCAAGAGCTCTACATTTAAGTTCATTACCACTGTAACTCTTTTCATATTCACCAATCACATTCTTCAGTTCATTAATTTTACAAATGATCATATAAGATGTATGTTTATGTTTGGCATAATCTTCTTTCATGTTAGCGAGCTTTTGTTCTTTTTTGGCAATCGACTTCTTAATGTAAATTTGCGCGGGATCAGGACCTTTAGATGATGTGACTGTGTCTGATTTATCAGATATTTCAGTATCAGCTTGATCAATAATGCCACGCTCAATATCATTAAGATCATCAATAGTCGCCTTAGTATCAGTTTTACTATCCTTAATAGTTTCATTAACCTTTAGTTGAGGCTTCGATTGAGGTTCATCCTTTTCGGGTCGGGCAGGAGACTTAGGGGGGGTCTTGGGTTGGACCCAAACATTATTGAACGTGCGCACAGGGGGGGAAGGTGGACGATATATTTTCTTAGGTGCAAGTTTAGGTTTACTGGCTTTCTTAACAAATTCGTTAACATATCCATGAATCATCTTCGCAACTCTACCCATTTCACCATCAAAATAAGCAGTTTGGCAGTGAACGAAAAGATCATAATAGTGTTTCCAGGGAGATACATTGTTACAGTCGTTGCACTCACGTACATTATGATAAACGCTATCATTTTTGTTGAGTTTGCACATCTCAGAACTAAAGTTTCTAGATGGGAATGTAACTACGAAACTGCATAATACGTTGCACACAAGATGATCTTTAGTAGCAGGAAAGATAAAGAACAATCTATATCTCCCACATTTCTTATTGCAATGTCGGTAATTTTCCTCATTACCACAACAGACATAGCACAAACAACGAGCATGATCACCTCCATAAATATTACCCAATTTTTCAATAAGAACATTGCATGAACGTTTACCAGGAATGGCTCTGCCACCATTGTTAACGGATAATGGATTTTTAGGTGATCCAATTGGTCCAACGCAATTGCCATTAGGCACATAACATTTTCCATTGTTATGCACAGTTACCATAATAGGAATTTCAACTACACTCTTTTTCTTTTCGCCATCTCGATACGTGTTAACTTCGGATTTCATTACAGTAATGAGCTTAGTTTCATTGCCGTCTAATTTAGTCACGTTGCCGTTATCCTCGCAAGCTGATTGAATTTCAATCGCATTGCATCCTTCAATATCCGTAATAGGTTCAATATCATCAGTTTGTTGACAATGTTCATCTTGTTCTTGACGTTTTTCTTCTTCAATAGTCAATTCAAACCAAGATTTAGTGGAAGTGTTGGTGGCAGTAGCCATTTTGATAAATATTTTAATTGTTTAGTTGGGCATAACTTTTTCTTTTTGGGATTTACCTAATAAGGTGATTAACAAAAAAAAGTTCAAAAAATGCCATAGCTATAATTTATTTAGCAAATTGATTGTGATTTGCTCAATGAGGCTATATCAGAGTTGCTCAAATCTTCTCTAAGTTTCTTTAACATTTCATTTACATCTGAGTCTAATAATGAGGTAGATTTCTTAAGCTCACCGAAACCATTTGACTCTCTAGGAGGCATTCGAAAACTTGATAAAGTATGGTTAAAAGAAAATCGTTTTGTTTTTGGAGAAGACATTTTGATAGATATGTAATATTTTTATGATACTCTTGTTTTATATAGATAGTTATGTTGAGGTTGTATATGCTATAAAAATTCAAAATTTACCATATTAATTTATATTCACTCTTCCATCTTTTCATCAGAATAAATTTTACCCACGAGTTTAGCTACGTATTTTTTGAGCAGTATAATTTGGTGGTCTTTTATTCTATCAGATGCTAATAAATCTTCTACTTTTAAAGATAATGTTCCAATAGTTTCTTTTAATGAGTTTATTTCATTATAAAGATATTCTAGTTTTACACATGTGTCACCAGGTTTTTCATCATCACTCATGCTGGCACTAGCTGCTTTTGGTTTATCATCTGGCACTTTATCAGATGGATCATCTAATGGTTCTGTTGCATTTGAGTTTTCTATCTTCTTTCCTTTTATATAAAATTCTTTTGTTGATGCCGGATATAATTGAAAGAATGTATTGGATCCGGGGTAATATAATTTTAATTTTGGTTTACCATTTGATAGCTCAACTTCACCAACCCTTATATCCTTCACAACATTTCCGTCCCTTTTTACATAAGCAATTGTATCATGTTTCTGTAAAAATGATATAAGTTGGGAATAATCGCGAGGATGAACCTTTTTATAAATTGGTCCAATAGTTTCCTTAAATTGTTCATCAGATGTATATACAGATGATATATCACTTATTGGTGTTTTTGACCAAAGTTTTCTTTCACCATTAACAACGAATGCTTTTAATAACCCATCCTCTACTTTATGAAACACAACATCATTCATAACCGAATTATTCTTTTTATGAATTGTTATTAGTGTTTTTGGGTGAATCCTAGGGATATCTTGTAAGGGAACCCTACGTTGTTTGGACGAAGATGGACTATTATTTTTATTTTTGACGCCCTGAGTGGACTTAGGTTTAACCCAAACGAAAATTTCCTTAATGCTATTTACTTTCGGACGTTTATATTTTCGTTTGCCCTTTTCTTCAATATAAGCATTCAAATAAGGGTCTTTACCTTTAGAAATGCTTTTAAATCTAGCGATTTGAGAACCTTTTGTTGTGATGTATTTAATTTTATCATCCTCTTTTAATGAGGGAGTATCTGTTTTTTTCCACATGATGCCACAATAATGTATTATTGATATTTATCATGATATGATGTTATTGCTGTTATATTTTATGTCTAATTCCCAAAAAATGATAAAAAATGTATAAGATGCAAATCATAAAGATTACATCTTATAACATTAGATCAAACCAAACTTGAGTGGGATGATTTCATCTAACCTGATCTATACACAGAAACAATACTTTAGGATTAGACATTGTGATCACGTTTTGTTTTTTTTGAGATTCAGAAATATACATCGTGTAATTCTTCTCATAAGATGATCTATGTATCAGTTGAATACTTTGTATCAAAGCGAATCATCCATCCGAAATGATAATATTTGTCTTGTTTATCCTCGGTGTTTTTACCATTCGTCTATAGGAAGGGCCTGCATCTACCACCGATATAACTCTTATTTTGGATGAGAATTGTTATAAGCAAGTGCTACATACTACCCACCAATGATGCCTGCAGATGTCTAAGGTTTTTTTAGTCCCATGGATTTGTTTCGGCTGGGACGAACATGAGCCTGATCACAAAATCAAAGATTTATCCAAAGTCAATGACTTTGAGGAATCAGAAATCGATCGTGGCAGTGCCACCACTGCCACCTCCGAACTCATACCCATTCCACCGAATTGGGTCGTTATTCAAATTTTTGTGTTTTTTAGTAAAACTATTAAAATGTATAGGTAATGTATTATTATATATGCGATTCATTTTTAACATATGAAAATGTTCAAAACATTTATCCCAAATAAAAAATTAGAATTTGATCAAGTTCTATCGTCTACTATATTGATCAATAACATAGAATATGTATATGCTTACTATTATTTACAAAATAAGAAGGTGAAATATGTTTGTACAGGATTTTCATTCATCTCCTCAGATGGAGATTATAAACTTGATATTATTGATGTAAGTGATAAAAAATTCATTACAACTACTCTAAAGGAATACATAAAGATAACTGAACTGTTGTTACTTGAAGGTATTTTAAAATTATGGTCTCCAAAATTAATCGGTGATTGGGAACTTATAACATTTGCTATCATAGTAGCTAAAGTATCTGCTCGTGATTTCACTGAAATCGGTAAAGAGGATGAAGTCAATAATATCAACCCTATTTTCTCCCCCAAAATCGTAAGAGCATTAATAGGATTATTAGGTAACACTGACAACAAAGAAAAAACTAAAGAATTAATTGATAGAATTAATGAAAAAATCGAAAACGCGGGATATGGGCCGTTAGCATTTCTACAATATAAAACGAACATCCTTGGTTTAACTAGGCCTTCTCCAACATATTTGAGCAGATATGGACAGAAAATTATACCTCTAATGCTGCAAGACATATGTGATAATACTCTTGTATCAACCCCCATGCGAGAAATGTATGTCAATCACTATACCAATAGATTGTATGAGTTAGACTTGGGATTGTTTTCATATATGGTTGATTTTTCATTTGTATTTGATAACCCTATCCCTATGGAAAAATTTCTATCCAATTACTCTTTGCTAGAGCAAAAGTCAAAGTATGGCGCTAAATATAAAAATATTATGAAGCAGATTAAAAATGCGCGGGTTGATATGAACACAACTGCTATGTCAATGTTATTGTCAAACACTAGGCGAACACATCAGATGTATGACAATGATTATCTTATTATAATCAATATGATCATTGGTCCAGCTTTTACTGATGTTATTGTTCGAGATATGGTTAATGTTAGCAGTGATAAAATAACTGATGATCCTCTAGCATCTCCTATATATACCCAATCTATGGTGATGTGGTTATCATTATTATGCAGCTTACGTTCATTGCACGCTCATGGTATAGCACATGGTGATCTTCATCTTAACAACATATGTGTATCTCTATCAAAACCATTATATTCTTTACACTCTGATTTTAATCGATATGTAAAGAAACACAAGATCCCACCTGTTAATACCGGACCCGAAATGACGAAGGTCTCAGGAGAGTATAAAAAGGATGTGATGAAAAGAATGCATAGAAAGACTAGTTATGTAAAAGTTGAGTCCGAATCAGGCACCAGATATTATGATTTTGGCAATGATTTTGTCGTGTACTCTCCATATATTATTGATTTTTCCAGAGCATTTCTAGATAACACCAAACATGAGTTAGATGTTGAGTTTGAAACTCACCAACATAAAATGGCTGTTCATCTCATTAAAACATATTTTCCCAAATTGCATAAAGCATATGAAAAAACAATAAACACTAGATTGGGGCGAATCGGCGGTGATACGTTTATGTTGATATCAGCTTTTGATGTGTATGTACCTACAATGATTTATGGGATTTATTTGAGAGACTTAATTGCAAAGGCTAAATTTACTGATGGCAAAAAGCTTCCCCCAAATCATGTAAAGATTTTAGAGAGCTGTATTAAGATCGGCAAATCTATAAATGACATTATATCTAAATACATTGAAATGTATTTGGATGATTTGATGCATGGTAAGATGAATATACCTCATTGGTTTTCTAAAATCATCCATATTTTTGATAACAACGCAACCAAGGTTGATAGTAAAAACAATGGGGGGAAGGTTATTGCAAAATCATTCCCAAAGTTCTCTGACATAGAATCACAGTTTAAACCAATTAATATTCATTTAGATAATCTACGTGATGTAGCAAAACGCAAGTGTACAAAAAAATATAAAAGAACATTTTTAAAGTAATCTCAAACTTCCCAATCTCACAAACTCGAAGAGTTTGATATGATTGATATGTTTGTGTATTTAAAATTCTTCGTGTTCTTGATCGCTAATTTCCTCATCATCAACAAAATCGTTAATTTGAGCTAAAAGATCATTTGTATCAATTTCGGGTATATTTTTTGGGGTTGGCTTTACAGGGTTGATTTTTATTGAAAATAAATCACGTTCAGCTAAGGGGAATATTGCGTCTTCTTTTAATAAATCAAAATCAATATAATTCGCAGCAAAGTGTGCATAGATGATCACAAGTTTATTTAATTGTAGTTTATGTCTAATAAAGTTAGGTACTTTAGAGATATTATAAAAATACATAAATTTACCAGTAATATTGTTACCTTGCTCATCAATCACAACAAAATAATAATTTTGGGTAAGACCATTTACTATCGAGTTGGGTAGGTGAGGTATTAAATATGACAAATATATTTGTAACGTATGTGTAGTATATGTAAGCGCAAGAGCAATATACACATGTGCCATATATAGAGCCGATCCTAATGTGGTGATAAATCTACTTGTTGGATCATCCATTTGTTATAAATTTTGAATTACTTTTTCTTAGATATTAAACTAATCATTTAATTATGTTTTGTGATCTGTACTGCTATGAGACACTACCCCTCAATATGAATAACCCCGGTCCTACTCAACTAATACCAACAATGCATACAGATGACACATATAACGAAGTAGATAGTTGGGATGACCACATTGATAAAATGACATTAGACAATTTTGACACCGATAGTATATTAAGCCAATCATATAATGGTAATTGTATTATATCAGCTTTGGACATGGAAATAGTAGCTTATAAATTTGGGATTAGAACCAAATATAATAAATCTTGGTGATTTTTTATAATTTTGAAGGTAACATCTACATTAAATAACTATATAAAGATGAGTGGAAGACGAAGAAAATATACACGTCCAGCAGCGGCAGTCCCAGATTCTGATACCGAAGATGAGGAACATCCTCTTGATGCAAAATACGCATCTAAAAAACGAGGTAGTGTTTCAGATTCCGAATCAGATTCTGATTCAGATCTAGATGAACGATCGGTTGCTTCATCTAGCGACATAAGTGACTTGGATTCTGATGGAGTTAGAATTAAGGATGATGTAGATGATATCGATGATCTAGAAACTGATATGGATGATTATACAACCCAACATGAATCTGACGATGATATGACTACACTGATATCCACTTTAGGCACAGATGTAACTGACAAAAAATCAGTTAGTGAAATTAAAAACGCCATAACAGAGATCACAGCAAAGAAGATAGTCCCGGACTCTGAACGGATCACAAGTGACTTCCTTACCCAACTTGAGCTAACTCAGGTTATTGCAACAAGAGCTGCACAAATAGAACAAGGTGCACCGGTTTTTGTAGAAACAGATGAGGATAATGCACCCAGCATCGCTATTATTGAACTTCGGGAAGGTAAGAACCCATTTGTTATCTATAGGAAATGTGATCATGGTATAGAGAGATGGAAAGTAAGAGAAATGGAGTATTTTCCTTCACATCTTAATAGGAGTGATAGATTGGGTTATAAAAAGAAACTGGGCTAATATAAAGATATGCTATTCACATGAATTTTACATTTTTTTGGAAAATTGAATTAAAGAAATATGGAATAAGTATATCACAATACTATCGTAAAATATTATGTATATCACATTATAAAATGACATCACAATTACAACATCATAAATTTATACCTAAGAAGTTTACACTTGCTGATAAACATGTAAAATATTTACAAAAATTTAAGCCTAACTTCGGCTATAATGGCCTTGGGGAGATGGTCTACTATAGAACCTACTCCAGATGTATTGATGGAAAGCAAGAAACTTTCCATGACACTACTATGCGTGTAATCAATGGAACTTTTAGCATCTTCGCAAGCTATGGAAAAAATCTGGAGACTACACGTTTTAACTCTGACTGGCAACAAAAATATGCCAGAAAATTTGGTGAATATCTTAAACAAATGAAATTTACTCCTCCCGGACGTGGATTCTGGTCTATGGGAACTGATTTAGTAGCCATGAGAGGATCAGCTCCACTTTATAACTGTGCAGCATGTGATATGAAACGCGTTGCGCATAATATGTCATGGGCTATGCTAATGCTTATGAATGGTGTTGGTGTAGGATTTACTGTCCATAATTGGGAAGGATCAGTTCGTAAGACGCGTTCTGGTACCGAAAAATATGTTATCCCTGATACTAGAGAAGGATGGGCTGAGAGCATCCGTCTTCTACTTCGTTCATATCTTCGTGATGATGACACAGACGAAGCTATTTATCCTGACGTTGAGTTTGACTATTCACTTATCCGCCCAGAAGGTGCACCTATTAAATTATTTGGAGGTAAAGCATCCGGGCCTGAACCTCTACGAAAAATTCATGAAAATATTCGTAAATTTATTGATGCTTATGCGGCCGGTCTGACGACTCGGGTTCGTATGTTGTCTGATATTGCAAACTCTATTGGAGTATGTGTTATCTCAGGCAATGTGCGTCGCTCGGCTGAGATTTTGATTCACCCTCCAACTGATGATAAGGAAGGCAAGGACTTCGAAAACCTAAAAAATTATAAAATGTATCCCGAGCGTGCTGAACTCGGTTGGGCATCAAATAATTCTATTGGTATTTACTCTGATGAACATTATAATTCAGTTATCTCAAATATTGACAACATTGTTGAACGCATTGTATCAAATGGTGAGCCTGGCATTGTTAATTTCATGAATGTGAACACTCGTGGAAGAATGGTTGATGGCGTTCGCCTTGACTTTGCTATTGGTGTTAATCCATGTGGTGAGATTGGTTTAGAATCAGGTGAAACATGCAATCTTGCTGATGTCAACTTGCCTAACTGTGAGAGTGAGGAAGAAATCTATCAAGCTATGGAATTTGCATTGTTCTACTGTATGAATGTAAGCGCTTTGCCAACACATTCTGAATTTACTAACAAGGTTATTGCACGAAATCATCGTATTGGAGTAAGTTTGAGTGGTGTTGTAGAAGCAATGGCTAAATATGGTAAAACTGATCTCAAACGCATTCTGAACACCGGATACAGTCGACTTCGCATATTTGCTGCTGAACTTAGTGGAGTGCTTGGATTCGAGCGTCCTCCTATCCGTATTACAACTATTAAACCAGCAGGTACTGTAAGCTTGCTTGCTGGAGTGACTCCAGGAGCACATCACCCTCCTTATCAATATGCTATCAGACGTGTTCGAGTAGCCAAATCGTCTAAGATTGCTCAAGTATTGATTGATGCTGGAGTAAAATATGAGCAAGATTCATATTCTGAACCAACATGGTGCTTTGAGTTCTACTACAAGAAGGATAATGTTAAGGCGTCGGTTGATGTAGATGTTGAAGATCAGTTTAAGACAGTCGCATTCCTTCAGAAATACTGGGCTGACAACATGGTCAGTGTCACGCTCGGTTTTCACAAAGAAAAAGATAGTAAAGAGAAACTCGCTAAACTAATCACCAAATATCTGCCAAAGATGAAGAGTTTTAGTATGTTACCACATAACACTGATAGTTACGCTCAAATGCCATATGAAAAGATCACACGTAAAGAATATCTAAAACACATGTATGGTGATCTGCCTGAGACAGTAGTATATAAAGACTCTATGTCAGAGCGAAATTATATCAAACATATTGTCGGTGATAAATTTAACGATCTTACATTTGCTAATGGCGAATACTCACGATTTAAGTTTGACTGGTCCAAGTTCACAGGCAGCGACGGCATTGACCAAAAGTACTGCAACGGTGATAAGTGCTTATTGGTTAAATAATGCTAGCTAAATAATATTGGTTAAATAATATTGGTTAAATAATGTCGTTTATTTCAATTTAAATTATTTTTTGATTGGCAATTATTGAATTTTTTTGGTTATATCAACTGATTGACCAAATTAGTAATTAAAAGTTGATAAATTGTATAAAGCAATGAATACCGAACAAATTAGATTGTGCCCGGGGTTGACCCAAAAGGGGAAAATCACAGCTATAGCTGTTGCTTTATTGTCAGACATAGGTAAAGTTACTACATCTGAAATAAAAAAAAATGATAATAGAGTTATGGCATGGTTTGATGCTTGTGGACTTCCTGATGAATCAATCACAGATTCTGAAATTATCTCTCAATTAAAAGCATTTGAACGACGTTGTGCATAATTTTCGTAAAATTACGTTATGATTATTTTTTAGAGCAAACATTGCATGGCAAGCATATAGGATGTGCATATATACGTTTAACATGTGTTACATTCATGTCAAGTTTATATTCAAAATAATCGCGAGCAGAATCAAAATCTACCCTATGTCCACGTAGTCTATTAAAAGCATCTACCGGAGCATAGGCGACAACTAATAATAAATTTTCTGTTCTTTCATCTGTTTTACAGTCTTTATTTATAGTGAAAAATGAACATTGCGCACATGTGGTTAAAACTATATTACAATTTTCACAATAATAACAAAACACTCTAATTTCATTATTTTCTATGTCTACAGTTCTATGGCGACGTGTATGTTTGAAATATTTACCACATAAACAACACGTCGGATGTGATTCCGATGGATATCCTTTTGGATTACAATATACTATGGTCGACAGTCCTTTGGATGGTTTTTGTTTAAAAGCCATAACGATAATAATTAATTTTTTGAATATGATTATCATGCCAATAATACGTTCAAAAAATTGATAACAAAATGTCGAAGAAAGGAGTGAGTGATTTAATTAAGGTCAAAAAATATAAAGAATCAGATTACATATTATGTCCTGAGTGCGAGAGGCCTATGGGACCTTTTAGCGTGCTCGATAAAGACGTATGTAAATATATATGTTATTGCGCATTAAGATTGTATACATGTTCAAAATGCAATTTTCAAATTAAAGAAGACACATATAAAAATATTATTTATGTTAAAAAATATGAGATTAGAAAATTTAATACGACTCGTGATCCTTCCATGGATTTGGTGGTTAAATCTGTAACATTTGACAAACCTAAAACGTATTGTAATTTCGATGAATTGGGTTATCAAAACGATTATTATTATACGGTGAAGTTTTTACCATGCAGTAAATGTGGTTTCGAGCATTAATTTTTTTGAATCTCGATATTTTAAGAGTGATATATCGGTCCGGATACAACATATTTGGCAATTAATAACAAAATGGCTAAAAAAGGATTAAGCGATCTGGTTGAATTAAAGGCGTCCAAGCTTCATCGATTTCACGTAGAATGTCCCGAATGTGAAGTACCATCACGGATGACTATAAATTACAAACTAAATTATTGTGATGTGTATGCTATTTGTTGTGAAAAATGTAAGTTGAGAGCATCAATATGTTCAAAATGCATTTTTGATACAGATAAAAATACATATGGAAATATCGTACATGTTAAGGGATATAGTATCAAAGGAATATATGTGGCAGATTATGTTGCTAGTGAATCAGATATCGAAACTATTAATTTTGATGAACCTAAAACATTCTTCAAATATAAATCGTTAAAACCTTATGGAAATGCTTACTATAAGTTTTATCACGAACCGTGCAGCAGATGTATTGGTTGTTAATTTTTTGAATCCAATATGTCTAATCAAATGTTGACAAAATGGCGAAGAAAGGGGCGAGTGATTTGATTAAAATAAAAAATAATGATGGTCGATTGTGCATTACATGTCCTAAGTGTCGCGTGGATGTTCAAAAACCTTCCATCATAACTAGTTGTGTGTTTAGGTTTACATGTAAAAAATGTGGTCTGTCCGTTCATACATGTTTCTCATGTAAATATTTTGACGATCAACAAAATATATATGCGAATATTTTATACGTCAAGGAATACTGTGTGATATTGATGCTCATACCCCAGCCAGTTAAGTATAGAATACAATTCGATTCACCAAAGTCTTTCTTTAGATATAAGAAATGGGATAACGACAAGTACGACGATCGTTGCAATATAATAATACCATGTAGTAGATGTGGTCACAAGCCTTAATTTTTTGAATCCAATTTACTATTATAAAAGATAAATACAAATGATATGTATAAAATCAACGATGGAATTATCTAAAGGATTTGTGGCCGATTCGGTCAAGATTAACTTAAACTTTGATGCAGATGAATGGAAGCTTTATATTGATCGTTTTTGCGATTCTGAAAATGCATTTGCTGCACGAGTTACCACTAATAGTTTAGTAGCTCCAAGATCTGAGATTACTAATAAATTGTATGAACATTTATTTAAAAATAGTACAGTGCGATGTCGATGTGGTGTTAACATGTATGTATCTAAAAAAACGAGATGGTCATCTCCCAATGATATATTAAAATATGATTGTATGATATGTTCTATCAGTTTAGGTGTGCATACATTAGATGGTCATGATGAACTTATGTTTAAAGTTGCAAATAACGGTTGGTATAGCACTTTAGATCGCGATGAATCTGTAAGATACAATTATCGTCTTAATGAGCTCAAAATTCCTAATTCGTACAAACAAATTGGCTCTGAATATGTTTTCATCTTTGATAGTGGATATTATCTAGAACCAAAACGGGGTTTTGTATCTTTTGGAACACCTGGCAACATTATTGAACAACAGCCTATAAAAAGTGATGATCTGAAATACTTATGCAAGCTTATTCCTAAATCTGATTGATTAATTGACAATGTTTATTTTTTTGAATCTTATCTTTTGAGAGTAATATATTAGTTTGATAACAATATGATTAATCATATTAGTTACATTAAAAACAGTTATAATGGCATTATCTAAAGGGTTTACACACAAAACAATCAAAGTATCATTAAACTTTGATATGAAAGAATGGCATCTTCGCAGTAATCTCAGCTTTATTAGACAAGTTGCTAATGATGATTTGGCTGATCCAAAAACTATGTATACGTATGACCAACCTGATACATGTTCCGTTTACACAAAAAAATTATACAAACATTTATTCTTCAATAGCACAGTCCCATGTCATTGTGGTGCTGGTGTTATGTTTGTAAGCAAAACAACAGATTGGTCAAACCCATGCAACATGATCATATATGATTGTGATGTATGTATTTCTTCTATTGTTGTATGTACATTAAATGGGAATTTTGAGACATCTATGATGAAGATTATAACCACACATCATCGCCGTTTCTATGATTTTATAAGTACAAGACAACACAAATATCATCTTGATAACACCAATATTCCTTATGTTTATGATCGTGATTCATATTCTTTCTATTACCTTGATGGATATTATGTGCCATCTGCCTTTGGTATAATGGATTGGGGGGAATCATTTGATATCGAAAAACGACCTATAAAAAACAGTGATTTGCAATACTTACGTAAGCTCATTCCCAAATCTGATAAATGACCGTTTTTTGTTTTTATTGTTTAGCGCATATATCGCATGGTAAAACGTATATTACACATTTTTTATGACATTCAATTGGGCAATGAAATATCTTTTTTGAATCATGAGATTTACTTGAATCAAAAGGCTCATGTTTTTGCACACTTACCATTAGTAGAATATTTTCATGCCTATTATGTGAATCTTTTTCCTTCGTCTTCTCAAAACCACATTCCCAGCATGTTATCATATATTTCTCACATTTACCACACTGATACCTTACATAATTTATGTATTCTTCATGGATATTTTTTACACGTATTTTTGTAGGTTTGTAACTGTAAACTATAAAATCCATCCATATTTTACATTCAGGGCATAATGGTGTAGTGTTACCAGGAGCAACATCAGGATTGCAATAAACTATGTTTGATAATGATTTGCTAGCCATTTTGACCGCGTTTTGAACATATACAATATGATAACAATAGTAACATTATTCAAAAAATAACGTGCTGTATTTATTTTTTAACACATATATCACATGGTAAAATATGTGCAGTTGCGCGTTGCCCAGGAATCGGATGATAAAAATATTGTTTAGGGTAATTGTAATTAATCTTAGTACATTTTTGGTTGGATTCATCAATCCCTTCATGTATGTCTACTACTAAAAATAAATTTTCATATCTGTTATGTGAATCCTCATCTTTATCATAATTACATCGTTGACATCCTATGGCACATATATGACATTTTAAACATTCATACATACAATACTTAGTTAATTTTTTATCAAGTGACATTATTTTAGTACGTTTCAACGACATGCCAGAGCCACAACCTAAAGCCATATAAATTTTGCAATTAGGGCATAGCGGCGTAGCAATACCTGCTCCAACGTTGGGATTGCAATAAACTATGTTTGATAATGATTTACTGGCCATTTTGGTTATGTAATTTTTGTGTTGCAATTTTTTGAATC
>OBIY01000290.1_pt1 | contig 21438 bp, 21 predicted proteins | sample 1519841 | NCBI WGS metagenome assembly OBIY01 (sample SAMN03019774, study PRJEB22545) | beach sand metagenome | biome: beach; feature: sea beach; material: beach sand | place: USA: Municipal Pensacola Beach, FL | collected 2010-07-30 | depth 30-40 cm m
GTTGCCTGGTGGGGTGGCTGCCACCCCACCAGGCAACCAGCCAAACCAATTCCGTGCAGCCTGAAAGGCACCTTGCGTTAATCCCGCATGGAAGGCCAAATGCCCAATCAAGATGAACATAGGGACAACACTTAAACCGTAATGTGCTGTCTCTGCATGCGGAATGAAACCAGAAATTCCGACGCCAACGCCAAGACCTTTCAAGGTTATTAAACCAATCACGCCAACAAGCGCTGCCGCAAAAAAGACGCGAACACCCAATAGCACCATGACAATGATGCCGACCATACCCAATATCCCAACGGTTAAGGGTTCCATTATTTCACCTCCTCTGTGTGATCGAGAAAGTCATCAATGGTTGCCACTTCGGGCACAGCAATCGGCGTCGCATCGGGGGCACCGATCAGACGAACGAAACCAAAAAGTTGCAGCCAGAGTCTTAACCACAGAAGAGTTAAACAAACCGGTACAAGCAGCTTGGAAGGCCATAGAGGGAGTTCTGCATCAATGGTTGAGTCACCCATCTCCCAGGCATCCAGAAAGTGCAAAAAGGTCGAATAGACAAGCACTGTCACCACAAAGATCGCTGCAATTGTTGCCAAGGCTTCCACAAACCAGTGCGGACGCCCATGTAAGCTTTTAACAAACATATCCATCCGCACGTGCCCACCCACGCGTTGACAGTATGCCAAGCCTAAAAAGGCGGTGACCGACATGGCAATTTCAATCGTGTCGATATAACCAAAAATTGGGAAGTTAAACAAACCTCTTGACGCTATTTCAGCCACGCCCGCCAGCATAATCACAAAAATAAAGATAGCGCCAATCAGGTTGAGTGCATTCTCTAGTTTGGAGTACACACGATCCACTTTCGAAAGCGCACGAGTATCATCGACTTTAGCCGTATTTTTAGCCATAAAACCTTTACCCCGAGAAAATCTCTTGAATACAGCCCACGAACCAACTGCCCGGTTAAAACACCGGACAGCACGATTTTTAGACTAAGGGTTTATCGAGCCGTGTTTAAGACAAGGTCCAGGAGCTCTTGCGCAGGAATGCGTTTTTCCGAGGCTTCCTTAACCCATTTATCCCATACAGGCTTACCGGCTTTTTCGACGAACTTGTCACGATCTTCCATGGGGTAGGTAATCGCAACAATGTTCTTCTCTTTAAAGAGAGGGATATTTTTATCATCCGCCGCTTTATACGCAGCTGCTTGAGCGGACAAAGCCACAGGTACAGAGTCCGTGATCAATTTTTGATACTGATCGGGCAAAGCCTCCCAGGCTTTACTGTTTATGACAACTGGGCACGCCAGACCACCGAGAGACATGTTCGTTGTCCGCCAGTTCGAAATTTCATGCAGGCGATAAGCCGCAAACGCATAGGTGTTAGGAAACGTCACACCATCGACCAAGCCCCGTTCTAAACTGGTATAGACCTCCGGTGCCGGCATTGAAGTAGGCGTTGCTCCGACCTGCCTGAGCGCTTCACCCATGCCCCCGAGTGCTCGTACTCGTTTGCCTTCCCAGTCTGTTAAAATGTTCATGGGAGGCTCACCTACCCCCATCATCTCATAGGGCGGTACAAGCGATGTCATAATGACTTTTGCACGCCACTTCTTGAATTCCTTTTGGATGAAAGGGTGAGCATAAACTGCATTATGTACTCGCTGCATTTGCTCAAAGTCGAAAATGGGCAGAAAAGGTAACGAAAGCACCATGGACCCCGGCAGCTTTCCAGGAGTATAAGGCGCACATGCTAAGGCACCCTGAATAGATCCGAGCTTGATGTTATCCAGGTTTTCTTTGGCAGGAGATAACGCACCGCCATAATGAATTTTGATAGTAAAGTTGCCACCCGTTTCTTTAGCGACAACTTCGGCCATCTTTTCGAGATGTGCACTGAGGGCGCGCTTATTCCCCCACATCGACCAGTCCCAATGAACTTCAGGCCCATCAACAGCCGCATGAACAACGCTGTTACTTAAAACCGTACACAAAGGATACAAAACTGCGGCCGCTATAAGCCGTTTAGTAAGATTTAATGACATCTTCGCTTCCCCTTTCCCACGCCAGTCTGGTTTTTACCCACTGACTTTATGATGTAATTTTTGTTTTTAGTATATTTATTGAACACACACGCTAACTTGGTTAGCGACGTCATACCTTAATCAAAAAAAAAGTAAATGGCAACGCGCGAACAATCAATCGATATTACTTCATAGCACTCAACGAGCACCATGACCCAGAATGACGTATCAACTTAACGCAGCAAAGATGCTCACAACTTTACTGCGTTTACAAAGCACAAGCGCCTGATAATCTTGTCAGGCGTAACTCAACATATCATTGGAAAGCCCTTTGGCTTCCATGATTCTCCGCAGCCGTTTAAGTGCCTCCATTTGTATCTGACGAACACGTTCACGCGTCACACCCATTTCAGCACCAACCTCTTCAAGGGTTGACCGCTCGTAACCGCGCAAACCGAATCGCCTGACCACGACTTCACATTGTTTATCCTCAAGTTCACCTAGTAAGTGATTGAGATTTTCATACGTGTGGCTTTTCTGTAAGTCTGATGCGGGTCCATCACTCTTTTCATCTGGAATCAGGTCCAGCAAAGGGCTTTCTGCATCCTTACCCACCGGTGTATCAACAGAAGTAACCCGATCCCGTAATTTCATCATTTTTTTGACGTTATCAACCGGGCATTTCAGCAAAGTCGCGATTTCTTCCTCAGAGGGCTCGTGACCCAGGGTTTGCTCAAGACGTCTGGAGGCTTTGATATAGACATTCATTTCTTTAAGGATGTGAATAGGCAAGCGAATGGTCCGCGTCTGGTTCATGATCGCCCGCTCTATTGTTTGCCTTATCCACCAGGTTGCGTATGTAGAAAAACGGAATCCGCGTTCAGGATCAAATTTTCCTACCGCATGGATCAAACCGAGATTACCCTCTTCGATTAAATCCAGTAGTGAGAGACCTCGGTTCATATAACGCCGTGATATTTTGACTACAAGGCGCAAATTACACTCAATCATCCGAGCTCTAGCAGCCTCATCGCCTTTTTGAACTAACCGGCCGTAGTATTTCTCTTCATCGGCAGTTAACAGTTCAGATCCCTCGATATCTTTAAGATACAGTTTCGTTGCATCGAGCTCTTTACTAGACAGCTTCCCTGCCTCAAATCGCTCATTTTCTTCCTCGTCTTGATCCAGCGTTTCTTCACTATCCAGGTCAAGTTCTTCGGTGTTTATTTCGTCTTCACTAACATGCACTTGTGAGACACTGTCCACTCGTTCCCATTCTGCAAGCTGAGCTTTAGCCATAATCTTCTCTTCTCCAAAGGCAGTAATTGCTGTTTAGACATCCAGTCCTTTTTAGATACAGCTTAAGGCTGACAGGTAGCACGACAGCCAACCTTAAAGAGACTTATGCAACAAGCAAGCCAAATCACCTAAGATCGTGAAGTTATTTATCTTTTTGGCAGATATTGGAGCGGATCTACAGGTTTTCCATCAAGACGAATACCGAATTTAAGGAGAGGTTTTCCACTATTATCCACCCCCATTACAGCAATTCTTTCGCCAGCAATGACGGTATCCCCTTCGTTCACCAATAGCTTTCCGCTTTGGGAGTAGGAGCTAATATAACTAGAATTATGCTTTATAATCAAAAGGTTACCGTATTTAGCCATATTTCCGCTGTACACAACCTCTCCACTTGAGGCCGCTCTTATTTCCTGACCGGCAATGCCTGCAATTTTGATCACACTGCTTTCCAACTCTCCAGCGATAAATTGACCCACAAGCCGACCCTCAGTTGGCCACTGCCAACCATTTTTACTGGGCCGGTTGACTGAGGGCACAGGGCTCGACGTCATATTTTCAGCGGGCAGATCCATTTTCGCAGATTGCTCTGTCAAATCTTTGACTAAAACACCCTCTTCCTCAAGCGGCTGAGCCGATATTGAAGACCGGCTCGCCCTCAACCCGGTTGTTTTTGCAGAAGGCGTCGTTGAAACTGTGGACTGGGTCTCAATTTCTTCATCGACAGGTTTTGACGTGGCAATAGTGACGTCATTATTTTGACGACTAATGACGAGTTTTTGCCCCGCTGAAAGACGATATGGCGGCCGTAAATTATTCCAACGGATCAGGTTTTTGTGGTCCATCTGATACCGCCAGGCAATAGAATACAAGGTATCACCTGTCTGTACGATGTAGGTATCTGTCCTGAAAGAAGTTTGTAATGTTCGGTTGAGAGTTTCATTTTTAGGTAACCCACAAGACGTCAAAAAAATGACAATCATGAGCGCATTCAAAATGCCAATCTTTTGTCTAAACTTCACAATTATCCCTTTAAGTACCAAACAACAGCCACCAGTAACAGAACCGTGATCCAGCCAATCCACTCAATATATTGTCTGATTGCCGGCTCAATACGCGGACCAAAGGCTGACACAAGTTGTGCGACCAAGAAGAAACGAGCCCCCCTGCCAATTAAAGATCCAATAATGAAAGGAATCAATGCCAGGGAAAGCGCTCCGGCAGCAATCGTAAACATTTTATAAGGTAATGGGGAAAAACCAGCCACTAAAATAACCCAAATACCCCACTCATCAAACCAGCTGACAACCGTCTCATATTTATGCTCATACCCCATTTTGTAAATCAACGGCTCAAGCATCTCAAATGCGAACATGCCGATCAGATAACCGAGTATAGCGCCCAGAATTGAGAAAATCGTGGTGATCGCTGCCAGCCGAATACTCCGTTTAGGCTGAGCAACAACCATGGGTATCAACATTACATCAGGAGGTATTGGAAAAAAAGAAGACTCTATAAAGCTCAAAAAAGCCAGATAGCGTTCAGCAAACCGGTGGCTCGACCACCGAATAGTTGTATCGTATAAATGTGTGAACAGTGTCATTAGTCAAGAACTTTCAAAGATTTAAAAACGAAATTATGACGAGAACCAGCATAGTCTTTATTGATCTAAGGCTCAGTATTCAACTTTAGAATGACCTCAGGCGCAGCCAGGGACAAAGGGGACGAATCGCACCCAGTCCAATTGCTCTTGTTCAAAATCAGCGCCCTTACGTGTAATCAGGGTTAGTATTTGGGTGTCCTCGTCATGATTAATGGGAGCAATCAGCTGGCCCTCGAGCACTAATTGACTCAAAAGGGCTTCCGGAACAGATTGGCACGCAGCTGTTACGACGATGGCATCAAAAGGAGCTTTATCAGGCAAACCCCAAGTACCATCGGTGTAACTTGCATGGATATTCTGGTACCCCAAACGCTGGAAAAGACACTCAGCCTTCTCATATAGACTTTTAATACGCTCGACCGTATAAACCTCTTCAACAATCTGGGCAAGAACTGCCGCCTGGTAACCTGAGCCTGTACCGACTTCTAGGACTTTACGTGGGAGCCGGTCTCTAATGACCGCCTCGGTCATACGCGCCACGATATAAGGCTGAGAAATTGTTTGCCCTTCTCCAATCGGTAAGGCGGTATCTTCATAAGCCCGGGTCGACATCGCCTCATCCATACAGAGGTGTCTGGGCACATGGCTGATTGCAGACAATACACGCTCATCCTGAATACCGTGATCTCTCAGACGTTTGACAAGACGATCCCGGGTGCGTTGTGACGTCATGCCAATGCCCTCGACTTGTTGCGGAGTGAATGGTTTTGGTTTACGCATCAGTTGTGGTCCAGCCAAGCACCTATCTTCTCAATGGCGTCATGGCACGTAAGATCAATTTGCAAAGGCGTGACTGAAACATACCCCTGGTTAACGGCATAAAAGTCCGTGCCGACACCAGCGTCTTCTTCTGGTCCCGGAGGCCCTACCCAGTAACAGGGGAGCCCACGCGGATCTCTCATCTCAACCACGGATTCAGACTGGTGTCGACGCCCCAGGCGCGTGGACAACATACCTTTTAGCTCGCTATAGGGCACATCAGGCACATTGACATTCAAAATAGTATCTGCTGGCAGCGGCACTTCTTTAAGCCGTGAGACCAGTGCTTTCACTACCTGGCCCGCTGTTTGGTAATTTTCATCGGATGAGGACACAAGGGAAACCGCCATTGCAGGAAATCCCAAAAAACGCCCTTCAATCGCAGCAGCGACCGTACCTGAATACAATACGTCGTCACCCATGTTTGCGCCTGCATTGATGCCACTGATGACCATGTCAGGCAACGTGTCAAATAAACCATTGACCGCAAGGTGCACACAGTCAGTCGGCGTCCCTTCCACGGAAATAAAGCCATTTTTTTGACGGCTCGTTCGCAGCGGGCGATCAAGCGTTAATGAGTGGCTTGCGCCACTGCGATTGCGATCCGGCGCGATAACATTGACGTCGGCGATCTCGGACAGTGCCGCCGCCAGTACCTCAATGCCCGGTGCCAAATATCCATCATCATTAGAAACAAGAATTCGCATGTCAGATCATTTCCCTGATTACTTTAAACAGCAAGCCACCATAAAGCAGATTTCCACCGAAGCTCGACTCCAAATTGCGCCTTCAGAAAAAGCACTGAGAAAATGCCTGAGTTTAGATGGGGTATGTATTTTATCAAGATTTACCTTATTAGAAATCAGGTATTTATTCATTGACGGCTATCAGCGCTTCGTGCTAGAACCTTTCCAAAAGTTAATATTTAATGCACCACGCGATCAGCCAGTCTCAAAACCGAATCACTGAGCCAAAACAGTCTAAAAACGTTCAGCAAATAGTTACGCCAGAAGTTGTTCAAGCAAAACCACTAACGGGGAGTAATTGTAATGTCTGATGATAAACGTGTTGTTGGGAGTGTTGAATACCACGTGGCCGAAGAAGCCTATTTTGAAAAACGTGGGTTAAAACGTTATGCCGGGGCCTGGTCGCTCTGGGCGCTTGGAGTGGGGGCCGTGATATCCGGTGATTTTTTTGGGTGGAACTTTGGCCTGGGGGTAGCCGGTTTCGGAGGACTGCTGATTGCCACGGTAATCATCGCCATCATGTATATTGGCATGTGCTATTCGATCGCAGAAATGTCTCCGGCTTTGCCGCACACGGGCGGTGCCTATTCATTTGGCCGGTCGGCGATGGGCCCTTGGGGCGGATTCATTACCGGTTTGGCAGAGAATATGGAGTATGTACTCACACCCGCAGTTATTGTTGTGGGAATTGGCGGTTACATGGGGGCCATTTTTAATGACTTGCTCGGCATCGAAATAGCCGCACCGCTATGGTGGGCACTGTCGTATATCATTTTTGTGGGTTTAAATATCATCGGTGCCGAGCTCACTTTCAAATTTTCCGTTTTCATCACGTTCCTCGCCTTGATCATTCTAGCGACCTTCTGGATAGGTGCTATCCCACTGTTCAGCTGGGAACACGCTCTGAACATTCAACCGACAGAAGGTAATAGCGTCTGGCTACCCATGGGCTGGGCTGGGGTCGCGGCAGCACTCCCGTTTGCGATCTGGTTTTACCTGGCGATTGAGCAACTACCACTTGCCGCAGAAGAGTCGCACGATCCTAAGCGCGATATGCCCAAAGGGCTCCTTTATGGCATTTTAACGCTCATCATCGCGTCGATTCTGACACTTTTCCTCAACTCGGGCATTGCCCCGGGCTCGGCTGTTGTCGGCCAGTCGGATGAACCTTTATTTCTCGCCTTTCAAACCATTTTTGGAGAAGGTATCGGCGCCTCATTACTCGCTTTGATCGCTGTGGCCGGGCTCATCGCCAGCTTTCATACCATTATTTATGCGTATGGCCGCAATATTTATTCGCTATCGCGTGCAGGTTACTTTCCACATTGGCTGTCAGTCACACATGATGAACGCAAAACACCGCACGTTGCACTCATTACCGGCGCCATCATCGGTTACATTGTTGCCCTGATCATTGAATTTGGCGAAGGTATCTTCGGTGGCTTGCCAGTGGGGGCTGTATTATTGAATATGGCTGTTTTTGGTGCTGTGATTGCCTACATCATGCAAATGATTGCATTTGTCCTGTTACGTAAAAACATGCCTCACATCCACCGGCCTTATGTGAGCCCTCTTGGCAATTTTGGCGCAATCGTGGCAGGAGTCATCGCCTTCGTCACCCTGATCTTTCTCTTTCTGAATCCGGATTATGTCGTTGGGGTTTACGGTTGTGCGATATGGTTCGCCGCCGGTTTGATCTATTTTGCACTTGTAGGTCGCAAGAATCTGGTGTACTCACCTGAAGAGGCATTTGCCGTGGATAATACGCGTCAAGCCTGAGTCCAGCATAGAATTACCTTTCGTTACTTTACAAACAAACCCTTGATGGCACACAGTTGCCATCAAGGTTACTGATTGAGTGAGAATGTTTATGCAAACCCATGATGTCACCACAGCCGAAGATGCCCGCCAAATTATCAATGAACGGGGTCTCGATTATGTCAAAGTTGGCTTGTTTGATATTGATGGCGTGCTGCGTGGCAAGTACATGGCCAAAGACAAGTTCCTCTCCGCACTCGAACACGGTTTTGGCTTTTGCGATGTTGTACTGGGCTGGGACTCACAGGATCAGCTCTACGATAATGTAGCATTTACGGGATGGCATACCGGCTATGGGGATGCACCCGTTCGTATCATTCCAGAAAGTTGCCGGGAATTACCGCTTGAACAAAATGCATTGCTATTTCTCGCTGAGTTTAGTGGTGAAGCGGCAGCCATCTGTCCACGTGGCATACTTCAAAGCATGATAAAAAAAGCAGAGGTGATGGGTTTAATTCCTTATGCCTCGTGTGAATTTGAGTTCTTTCTTTTTGACGAAACCCCCAACAGTGTCAGAGATAAACATTACAAAAATCTAAATACCATTTCGCCTGGATTTTTTGGGTACTCTGTCCTTAGAAGCTCAGTATTTTCAGACTTTTACGAAGAGCTTTTAAGCACTTGTATGAAAATGGATATGCCCTTGGAGGGCTTGCATACAGAAACGGGCCCGGGCGTTCTTGAAGCCGCAATTGCCTACGACAAGGCGCTCGAAGCGGCCGACCGCGCAGCCTTATTCAAGTCTTTCACAAAGATTCTGGCCCAAAAACGCCAGTGGATGGCCACGTTTATGGCACGCTGGTCCAGTGACTGGCCAGGCCAAAGTGGTCACATTCACTTATCGTTAAAAAATGATCAGGGACACTCTGTTTTCTATGAAGAAAACCAGCCTCACCACATCAGCGACACCATGCGTTATTTTATTGGTGGTCAGCAAAAACTGATGCCCGAACTGTTATGTATGATCGCACCCACGATTAACAGCTTTACCCGTCTCGTGCCGGGATTCTGGGCACCCACTTCAGCAAACTGGGGTATCGAAAACAGAACCTGCGCTTTAAGGGCCATTACCGGCAAGCCAAATGCTCAACGGGTAGAGTACCGGATCGCTGCAGCGGATATTAATCCTTATATCGCAATTGCTGCTGCATTGGGCTCCGGTTTATGGGGGATTGAGCATAGCATTGAACCCAGTGAACCGATCACCGGCAACGCTTATGATGTCTCACCGCCAGAGGAACAAACGTTACCAAAGACATTGATCGAAGCAGCCAGTAAACTCACCCATTCAACAGCCGCCCGATCACTCTTTGGAGATCAATTTGTTGATCACTATGCAGCAACCCGCGTATGGGAAGAACGTGAGTTTCGAAAACACATCAGTGACTGGGAGATGGCGCGTTACTTTGAAATTATTTAATGAGTACTTTCCCCGGTAAAATATCCGCATTAAAATCGGGCTTGCGTCATAGAACAGCGTAAACGCACATCACAGCCCACAGTTTTTTTAACTACAACACAGCAAAACTTGGTGGGCATATTTAAAGTTCCCAGTAACAAGTTAATGTGGCGAAATCACTGAATAAAAAGCCTTTATGGATCTTAGCGATACACTGGAAATATATGCTCTCACAAGCCGAGGCCTCAGGCGAGAGCGCAACGAAGATTACATTGGTCACCTTGCTTATGCGGGCGTTGCCGTGCTGGCTGATGGCATGGGCGGCTATAACGCGGGGGATGTGGCCAGTTCCGTAGCAGTCAATTCCATTTTATCGAATCTGCCGGGCAGTCTGTATAATCGCGCCCAACTTGCCGAACTAACGGAATTTAATAGTACAGAGGCTGCGTGGTGCTACCGTGCGGCGATTCGAGCCAACCAGAGTGTCTACCAGGTTTCACAAAGCCAACCACACTATACCGGTATGGGTACCACGCTGGTGACGGCCCTCTTTTATAATAACCAGGTCACTGTCGCTCATGTTGGCGACTCCCGCTTTTATCGGCTCGATGGCGAAGAAGGCACGTTAACGCAAATCACAAGGGACCACACGGTTTTACAGGAGCTCATTGATCGCGGCGTGTACACTCCTGAGGAAGCACTCGCTTCATCCAATAAAAACCTTGTGACTCGCGCGTTAGGCGTGGATAAAAAAATCAGCATCGACATCACCGACACCCTTGTCAACCCAAACGATATTTTTTTATTGTGCTCAGACGGGCTTCACGACCTTGTCTCCGAAGAAGCCATAGAACTGACCGTTTCAACATTTAAAGATCATTTAGACGCAGCGGCAACCTCTTTGATTCAACAGGCAAATGATGCAGGCGGGCATGACAACACCTCCGTCATATTGATCAAATGTCATAAACCTTTTCCTGAAAAAACGAGCTGGTTCCAACAATTCAGTCACTGGTTTAAACGGTAGTCATTTACGGGAAAAATTATGTCAAAACTTACACTGATGCTTGATGGTAAATACATTCGTGAATACAGCATAGAAGATGATGTCACGACCATTGGCCGACGAAGCAGTAACACAATTTCAACCGACAGCAGTGATCTTGCCGTAAGCGGCACCCATGCCCGTATCGTGTTCATTCTTGATGAGCACTTTATTGAAGATCTTGAGAGTACCAATGGCACTTACGTCAATGGCAAGCCGATCAAGAAACATAATCTGAGAGAGGGTGATGTGATTGCCTTCGGGCGGCATACGCTCAAATACAGTCACGGCGATGAACAAGTCGCACCGGATCATCACGAAGAAAAACTGGATGATACTTACGAACCAACGGTTTTGGATACTCAAACCAATGCCACCGATTTACAAATCGACACAGAGGAGAGCATCCCCCCCTATCTGAAGATTCTGTCAGGGCCTAACAGCGGACAAGAACTCAAAATCATCAAAAACCTCACAACGCTCGGGAAGCCGGGTCAGCAAATCGGCGCCATAAGCCGGCGGGACAATGATGAGTACTTCTTTTTACATGTTGAAACAGTCGGTAATATCGACAAACCATTACTCAACGGCGCCAGCATACAGGAACCGGCACCGCTCAAACCCAGTGATGTGATCGAGTTGGCTGGCGTTAAACTTGAATTTATTCAGCCCTGAGTTCATCATAAATCACCTTGCGAATAGCTACGGCTTCTCAAAAGAGCACACGGGCGACCGAATGAAACGACTGCGCATTAGACAGCAACCGTGACCTCCTTTAAAGATCACTTTTCCTCCCAATCCAAGCACTATGCGAAGTACCGCCCAAACTATCCAGATAAACTGTTTCAGTACATTGCCAGCTTGTGTGAGCAACGCACACTGGCCTGGGATTGTGGAACAGGCAGTGGACAGGCAGCAAAAGGGCTTTGTCAGTACTTCAAAGAGGTCATCGCGACCGACGCCAGCGAGGCGCAAATTGCCACAACCCAAACACAATCTCATCTGACTTTTCGCGTCGCCCCGGCCGAAAACAGTGGCTTGCCCAACAATGCTGTCGACTTAATCAGTGTCGCGCAAGCGTTGCACTGGTTTGATGTTCCTCGCTTTGCAACAGAAGCCCAACGGGTTCTAAGGCCCCAAGGCATACTCGCCGCCTGGACTTATAATCTGATTTCAATCACTCCGGCAGTCGATGAAATCATCCAGACCCTCTATGACCAAACCCTCAATGGATATTGGCCTGCGGAGCGCAAAATGGTGGAGGACGATTACGCATACATCATCTTGCCTTTAATGGAAATCCCACAAACCCCGGCGTTTCACATGCAAGCGTCTTGGACACGGGATCAACTCATCGGTTATTTGAGCACTTGGTCAGCCGTCAAAAAATATGTGCATATGCATCAAAAAAACCCGTTACAAGATTATTTTGAAGCCCTGCAAGATGTCTGGGGACCGGCAGATACTCCGTTACCAGTCACCTGGCCACTCAAGCTAAAAGCCTGGCAGAACGACGCTTAGCATTTAATCGCTCCGAGAAGATGCATTACGAAGTAGCACTTCACAACGAACACGCCATTGCGAACAAGAACTGGTAAAATCCGGCATTATTGATCGTAATATCTCAATGGGAAGCTTTCTTGGATACAACACCTCCCCTCAAACCAGCCGGCTTTTTTCGCCGCCTTGCCGCAATAACCTATGATCTCTTTCTGCTCACAGCAGTCCTATTTTTTTATTCGGCCATTTGGGTTGGCGTCAATCAGGGCGAAGCGGTGACTCACCCGCTCTTTCACCTATCGCTGCTGTTGATTATCAGTGCCTTTTTTGTCTTTTTCTGGACCCGAAAAGGGCAAACGCTCGGAATGCAATCCTGGCGAATTCGCGTGATTGACCGTGATGGCCATGTGCCAAATGGGAAAACAGCCGTCCTGCGCTTGGTATATGCCGGTTTATCCTGGGTTCCCTGCGGATTAGGCTACCTCTGGGCACTGATTGATAAAGACAAACAAACCTGGCATGACAAGCTCTCCAAGACCTATCTGGTTTATCTCCCTAAAAAACAGCGCTAGGTATTATTTACACGGCGAATGCCCCACGCCGCTGTCACTGAAAAAAGAAATGGCGCGACCAAAGCACTGACTATCGGCGATAGGCCATACACCAGACCCATGCGCCCGATGAGCCTTTCCGCCAGAAAATACGCCACACCCAGAACGATACCAATCAGTAATCGCTGCCCTGCGTTGGCCGAACGGCTAGGTTGAAAAACAAACGGAAGTGATAGCATCAGCATCACGAGAATGGAAAACGGCACGGATATCCGCCGCCAAAACTCAAGTTCATAGCTTGAAGCATCCAATTTGTTTTTCTGTAAGTACTCAACGTAGCTCTTCAGATAAGCGGCAGACTGTGTGCGAGATTTGACAGCCAGCAGATCAAACAAACCCCGGTCAATCAGTTCGCTCCAGACCTCTCTTTCAATCACTTCTAGCGTACTTTGGCCAGTCCCTGCGTCAATCCGGGTATAAGTCACATTATGTAACTGCCAGCTTTTATCGGGTAAGGGGCGAGCTAATTCCGCACGGATGATTTGATGAAGTGAATCATCGTGATATTCAAAAATCGTAACATTCCGCAGGACCAGATCAGGAAGAATGGCACGCACATTAATAAACCGGTTTTCAGCTCTCACCCACAACCCTTCTCGTGCCTTTAAAGATACGCGCTCCGACAACGCTGCCAAGCGCATTTGCTGAGAATAGCGCTCGGCCTGTGGGGCCCAGTACTCCCCAACAGCAATAGCAATCGCGACTAAAAACAGCCCCGTTTTCAACACACCGAACAACAAGCGCCAAACAGAAACGCCAGAGGTACGCATCACAATCAGCTCATTATTAGACGACAACGCCCCCAAGCCTAACAAACTGCCAATGAGTACCGCTGAGGGAAAATACTCATACAAAAGTCCGGGCAATTTGAGCAACACGTAAACGCCGGCCAGCACCGTGGTATAGCGGCCACGGCCCACAGATTCCAGTTCAAAGATAAAAGAGATCAGTGTCTGCAGTGAAAGCAAAAGCAGCAAAACCAGCAACGTTGCTGAAACAATCGAACGGAAAAGATAGCGGTCAACCTGGCTCATGCAGAAGAACTACCCAGTGATTTCCACTGTGTTAAAAGCGGACCGTTCATACGTACAATCAAGTACAACACCACAATCAACATTAAGGCGTGAGCCCACCACAAACCAAGCCACTCAGGTGCAATCCCTTTACTGATCCACTTACGCCCCACCACCAAGAGATTGCTGTACGGCAAATAGACCAAAACGGCCAACGCAACACGCCCGTAGCGGCCCTGGCGGGGTCCCGTGCGGCTTAAGGGTACCGCGAACAGTGCGAGCAGCACCGCTGTGATGGGAAAGGCTATGCGCCAATGCCACTCAGCTCTGTCTTTCAAGTCGCTCGACTCACGTAACTGAGCCATCGTCTTACCATCATGACGCAGGCTGGCAGTCGCTTCGATTTCCCGTGGCACCAGTACTCCGTGCTTTTCAAACACTGTGATCTGCATCATTTGCCCGGTGTCTGTTTTCGTTACCCGCTCGCCATTCACAAAGACAATAAAGTCGCCATCAAGATCTTCTGCCTGCCGGTAACTGGCCTGCTCGGCAGTTTCTACAGAAAATCCATCTTTTTCCTGGTTATAAGCAAAGACCCCGTTCAATTGACTGGTATCTGGGTCCACAGATTGCGCATAAACCACGGCATCGTTGACTGCAACTTCGGTAAATCGCCCAGGGTTCACCAAACTTAACAAGGGCCTGTTTGTGGCTACATATCGGATTCGTTGCTCTTCGCGACTGGCCCATGGCGAAATCACCACAACCAAAACCGTGATCAAACACACTGCGAGCGCTGTCGCGGTCAAAACAGGTCGAAAGACATCGCCGTGGCCCACGCCACAGGCTCGCATGGCGGCCATTTCGCTGTCTTGATATAAACGTCCTAACGCAAAAATAATGCCCAGATACAAACCTACCGGGATGAGCATTGATGATAATTTGATCAGTTTGGCCAGCATGAATGGAAAAACAAAATCTGCCGGCAAAGAGCCGTCCATTGCCATGCCCAACACGCGCGCCAGCGTACTGCCTGTCAAAACCAGTACCAAAACCAACGTTACAGCCACCCAGGAAAGTAAAATTTCCTTGAGTAGATAGCGATCAATCAGCCCTAAAAACATTGAAACATTGCGCGGTGTTCATCTACCTGTTCGCAGCCCTCACCTTTTGTCGGAGGCCTCGCGCTCACACTTACCTAAAAAAATGGCGTCTCTGCCGCGAGCGCCTCTAACAGGAGAGATTAGCACAGATTTGTATGCTAAATTAAAAGCAACAAACACTTTGTAAAAGATAAGTACGATCAACAGGATGACCTATGGATATCAGCGTCAAAATTGGCCAAGCCGAAAAACAAAAAACACCTTGCCTGCTTGTAGGCATCTATGAAAAAAACAAACTATCCGAAAGTGCTGAAGCGATTAATAACCTGACTCAGGGAGGCCTCCGAACAATCATCAAGCAAGGTGATATTGACGGCAAAGCCGGACAAACACAGCTGATCCCTCTATTACCGGGCGCGCCCTGCACGCGTCTCTTGCTGGTCGGCCTAGGCAGCACTAAAGCGGTCAAAGAAGCCGACTTCCGCAAAGCCTGTGAAGCTGCAGCAAAAATACTGACAACAGGTGGCATGGAAAGCGCTGTTTCTTTTCTGAGTGAAGTCAATGTCCATAAAAAAGATGTGCTCTGGAAGATCAAAACCGAGGCCACCTCCATGCTCGCGGCCACTTATCAATACAACCCCTATAAAAGTAAGAACGAACCCAACAAACATCCGCTAAGAAAACTCACACTGGGGATTGGCTCGCGCGCTCACCTTACCCTAGCCAAAGAAGGTCTTGCGCAAGCAATCGCAATCAATACCGGAATCACGTTAACAAAAGATCTGGGCAACTGCCCACCCAATATCTGCCACCCAACATATTTGGCCGAGCAGGCATTGCAATTGGGGAACCGTTTTGACAAATTAAACGTAGATGTACTAGAAGAAGCGGACATGAAAAAGCTCGGTATGGGAGCGCTTCTATCCGTCTCCAAAGGCAGTCAGCAGCCTGCCAAATTGATCACAATGCAATATACCGGCGGTAAAAAATCCCAGAAGCCTGTTGTTCTGGTGGGAAAAGGTGTGACTTTCGACACTGGGGGCATTTCTCTAAAGCCGGGCGCATCCATGGATGAAATGAAATTCGATATGTGCGGTGCTGCCAGCGTATTTGGCACACTATTGGCGTGCTGCGAACTGGGGTTGCCGATTAATCTCGTTGGTATCATCCCTGCTGTGGAAAACATGCCCGATGGGAAAGCAACCCGCCCCGGCGACATTGTGACAACCATGTCCAAGCAAACGGTAGAAATCCTTAATACCGATGCAGAAGGCCGTTTGATACTTTGTGACGCTCTGACTTATGCAGAAAAATTCAACCCTGATGTTGTCGTAGATATCGCGACCTTGACAGGTGCCTGCATCGTGGCTTTGGGAAAACACACCAGTGGTTTACTGAGTAATGACAACTCACTCGCCAACGCGCTTTTTGACGCGGGTCAGCGATCAGGGGATAAGTGTTGGCGGTTACCGCTGTGGGATGAATACCAAAAGCAACTGGACAGTAATTTTGCTGACATGGCGAATATCGGTGGTGCCCCAGCCGGCACGATTACAGCCGCCTGCTTTCTTTCCCGGTTTACAGAAGACTACCGTTGGGCACATCTGGACATTGCCGGAGTAGCATGGCTGAGTGGTGACAAAAAAGGCGCAACCGGGCGGCCGGTTCCCCTACTCATGGACTACTTATTACAACGCTGCCAATAAACGATGCACGCGTTATGACCCGTATTGACTTTTACATCCTCAAAAACCACGATAACCACCGGAGAAATGCGGTGGTCTGTCGGTTGGCAGAAAAGGCATGGCAAAATGACAATCAAGTCTATATTCATACACAGAATGCCGAACAGCTAAAGCAACTCGACGACTTACTTTGGACATTCCGGAACGACAGCTTTGTCCCGCATACCTGCGTCGAGCCCGATGGGCAAACGTTTACAAAAAAGCATAAACAGGTATTACTGGGCCACCAGTTTGAGCCAGACCCCTTTTTTGATGTGCTCATTAATCTGGACAAGACCGTACCGACCTTTTTCAGCCGATTCAGACGGGTGCTTGAAGTGGTTAATCAGGATGATAACGTTCGTGAGCAAGGTCGCCAGCGCTACAGTTTTTATCGGGAGCGCGGCTACCCTCTGCACCATCACAATTTACAGACCTGACGGAAAGACAACCTCTCATGGACAAAAAAGACGCGAACAACACGCCTGATCCTTACAGTGACCTCGAAGAGTTCCCGCTGCTGGAAGATGTCGTCATTGAAGGTGACCCCGGCATTATCGAATCTTCCCGTCGAGAGTATGAGCAGATAAAAGTTACTGACGACTTTGAACTCGACCCATTACCCAAAACCTCGCCCCAGTCCATCAGTCAATTAGTGACGGACAAACAACTTGAAGCACTGGTGGATGAAATCATTGAAGCACATACCGAAAAAATGCGTACTGACATCTTAAAAGTAATTAAACATATTCTTGACGAAACCCGCAACCCATCCGAAAAATAAATCGAAACAAACACTTAAGTTTCTTTGCTCACTTCCTCAAAAGCCTACCGATCCACCCTTTAAAGATAACCATCATAAGGCCGTCATAAATAATCAGACTCACTAAATCACCAGCCTTTTGAAAAAGTAAAGAACGCTATGATAAAAATACTTGCTGTTATGTTGCTAACGCTGCTTTGCCACCCTCTATTTGCAGCCGACGACGAAGCCAAGGAAACGCCCCCCCAAAAACCCATTTACTTGAGCATGCTGCCACACTTCACGGTCAATTTATCGGATGGCACAGTGCCCCGCTTCCTTATGATCAAAGCACAGACACAAGTCGCCAACAAAGAAACCCGTAAATCTTTGATCAGGCACATGCCAGCCGTGAGACACAACGTATTAATGAAGCTCAGTTCATTATCCAGTGAAGACATTCGCAGCAGCAGCCAAAAAGAAGCACTGCGTCAAGAGATTGCCGAGATCATTCGCAAAACACTCACAGAGTACGCTGAATACGACGATGTAAAAGGCTTTTTCATCACCTCCCTGGTCACGCAATAAGAGTCAAACACGCCTTCCGTTTGCTGGCTTGAAGGCGATGATCTCCGAATAACCACACACACCAACAAAATCCACGGTACAGCATCGCACCACACTAAAACGCCCTGCATTTCTTTGCCAAAAGGTTTAAGATTGCAAGCTTGCAATCTTAATTCAGACCAGAAGAAAAACTCCGTTATGCAGACGACTTACGACCCAAACGCCATCGAAAAACACTGGTACGAAACCTGGGAGAAAAACGGCTATTTTGCCCCCCGATCCGATCATGAAGACAATGCGTCTTCTTATTGCATCATGATCCCCCCACCAAACGTCACTGGCACGCTCCACATGGGCCATGCCTTCCAAGACACGATTATGGACGCCTTAATACGCTACCACCGTATGAAAGGCGATAATACCCTCTGGCAACCCGGCTGTGACCATGCCGGTATTGCCACCCAAATGGTTGTGGAGCGACAGCTCAATGCTGAGGGCAAAACGCGTCACGACCTCGGCAGAGACGCCTTTGTGGAACGCGTGTGGGACTGGAAGAACTTTTCTGGCAACTCCATTACCCAGCAACTGAGACGGCTAGGCACCTCACCGGACTGGTCGCGGGAACGCTTCACCATGGATGAAGGCCTCTCAGCGGCTGTTGTGGAAATTTTCGTCAAACTCTACGACATGGGGCTCATCTACCGTGGAAAGCGCCTGGTTAACTGGGATCCCGTTCTGCACACTGCTCTGTCGGATATTGAGGTACTTAACGAAGAAGAAGAAGGAAAACTCTGGCACTTCCGCTATCCACTGAGCGACGGCTCTGGTCACGTTATTGTTGCCACTACACGCCCGGAAACCATGCTCGGGGACTCAGCTGTCGCTGTACACCCGGAAGACCCCCGTTACCAAAGTTTAATTGGGAAAACCATCACCCTGCCCCTAGTTGCGCGCGAGATTCCGATCGTTGCTGACGACTATGTAGACCCAGACTTCGGTTCAGGCTGTGTCAAAATCACCCCCGCACATGACTTCAACGACTATGCAGTTGGACAGCGCCATGCACTGCCATTGCATAACATCTTCACACCAAGCGCAGCAATCAATGAAAACGCTCCAGCAAAATACCAGGGCATGGACCGCTATGAAGCACGCAAACAGATCGTTAAAGACCTGGACGACCTGGGCTTTCTGGACAAAGTCCAAAAACACAAGTTGATGGTGCCTCGAGGGGATCGCTCTAACGCCGTTATTGAACCTTACCTTACCGATCAATGGTATGTGGATCTCACGCGTGAAACTCAGCCTGACGGCCGGCCAGGCGGGAAAGCCGCGATCATTGAACCTTCGCTCGCGGTTGTGCGCGAGGAAAAAATTAAATTCGTGCCCAGCAACTGGACTAAAACCTATTATCAATGGTTGGACAACATCGAAGACTGGTGTATCTCCCGCCAGCTCTGGTGGGGGCACCGAATCCCCGCCTGGTATGATAGCGAAGGCAAAATTTACGTTGCTAAAACCGAAGCTGAGGCCCGCAAAAAATACGGACTTAGCCATGACCTTACCCTACAGCAAGATGACGATGTGCTCGACACCTGGTTTTCTTCCGCGCTGTGGCCTTTTTCAACGCTGGGTTGGCCCGAGAAAACACCGGCACTGCAAACATTTTATCCCACCAGTGTGCTCGTTACTGGCTTTGATATTATTTTTTTCTGGGTTGCCCGGATGATCATGTTCGGTCTCGTTGCCATGGATGCAGTTCCCTTCCGGGAAGTCTACATCCACGGTCTGGTGCGCGATGCCAGTGGGCAAAAAATGTCAAAATCCAAGGGAAATGTGCTCGACCCGCTGGATATCATCGACGGCACAGACCTGGCCTCCCTGCTCAAAAAACGAACCACGAATTTAATGCAACCGCAGCAGGCGAAAAAAATTGAACAGGCCACACGCAAAGAGTTCCCCGAAGGTATTCCCGCTTTTGGCACAGATGCGCTGCGCTTTACGTTCTGCGCGCTGGCCACGACCGGGCGCGACATTAACTTTGACATGAAACGCGTCGAAGGCTATCGCAACTTTTGCAACAAACTCTGGAATGCCGCACGTTATGTGCTGATGAATACAGACAACCAGGCAAGTACACCGACCCCAGCGGCCAACTCGCTTGCACTCAGTGACCGATGGATTCTCTCCAGCCTGCAGCGCGTTAAAGCCAATGTTGCCGAAAACATCGAGACCTACCGCTTCGACCTGGCTGCGAAAGCCTTGTATGACTTCACCTGGCGAGAATACTGCGACTGGTATTTGGAGCTGAGCAAACCGGCACTCAATCAAACAGGCGATGAAGACAAAAAGCAAGGGACTCGGCATACGCTCGTTGCCGTACTGGCTGACATCCTTAAGCTACTCCACCCCTTCATGCCCTTTATCACCGAAGAGCTGTGGCAAAAAGCAGGCCCTTTGGCAGGTCATACCGACTCCAGCATCATGCAGGCCGCTTTCCCAGAGGTAGACCAACAGCTTGTTGATGAGTCCGCAGAAAATGAAATTGAATGGCTGAAGCAGTTTATTCTTGGCGTGCGCAGAATCCGCGCTGAAATGGACATTCCTCCTGGTAAACGCTTACCTGTTTTATTACAAAACGGTGGCGAAAGCGATAGAGCACGTGTCAGCGCTTTGCAAACCGACTTGTTGTCGCTAGCAAAAATTGAACGGATCGATTGGTTGGAAGCCAGTGAGATCGCGCCAGAGGCCGCCACTGCGCTCGTCGGTGACTTGGAAATACTGATCCCACTCGCCGGCTTGATCGATAAAGATGCGGAGCTTGCACGCTTGCAAAAGGAAATGGACAAACTGGATAAGGACGCAGGGCGCATTCAAAACAAACTGGCAAATGAAAACTTTGTGGCGCGCGCCCCAGAGGCTGTTGTTGAAAAAGAACGGCAAAAACTGGCCGAAGTCCATTCAGCCCGAGAAAAGCTCGCCGGGCAGTTCGAGAAAATTTCAGCAATTTAGTTCGCATCAGGCTGCAGGCTGGCCGAAAAGTGGCACACAAGCAAAAGACCTATGTCCATCACTGGCATGGACATAGGTTCACCCGATAATAAACGTTGTCAGCAACGCAGAAACATAACAACAATTACCAACAAAACAATACAGGGGGAAATCATGAAAACAATCAAAGATCACGTCGCCATTGTCACTGGGTCCGCCACAGGTGTGGGCGCGGCGACTGCAATTCAATTTGCCGAGCGCGGCTGTAATGTCGTCATTAACTACACCAAAAGTGTTGACGAAGCCAAGCAAACGCAAGCCGAATGCGAAAAGCACGGTGTTGGAACATTACTCTGTCAGGCAGATGTTTCGGACAATGCGGCTTGTCAGTCCATGAGATCGGAAGACATGGACTGACAAGCCGCA
>OBIY01000291.1_pt1 | contig 21431 bp, 19 predicted proteins | sample 1519841 | NCBI WGS metagenome assembly OBIY01 (sample SAMN03019774, study PRJEB22545) | beach sand metagenome | biome: beach; feature: sea beach; material: beach sand | place: USA: Municipal Pensacola Beach, FL | collected 2010-07-30 | depth 30-40 cm m
CCGGGGCCGGCCTGCTATCGGCGGAAGCCGCCCCGACCCTGTTTCGGGCCCCGCCAAACCGAAAAACCGAGCCGCCGCCCGCCGCGACGGTATGAATGCGCATCATCGGCGCGCGCATCCTGACCCCGGCGACCAGCGTCTCGAAGGCGCGCTCATAGCTGCCGCTGAAATGCGACACATCGGTCGAGGTGCCGCCCATATCGAAACCGATAATCCGGTCAAAGCCCGCCTGCGCCGCCGTCTCGACCGCACCGACGACACCACCCGCCGGCCCCGACAGGATCGCATCGCGCCCCTGAAACAGCCGCGCATCGGTGAGCCCGCCATTCGACTGCATGAACATGAGCCGGCAGCCCGGCCTGCCGCTGCCTTGCGCATCACCGCCCTGCCCCTCGCCGACCGGTGCCAGCGCCGCCGCCACCTGCGCCACATAGCGACGCAAGATCGGCGACAGATAAGCATCCACAACGGTGGTATCGCCACGCCCGACAAATTTAATCAGTCGGCTGATCTCATGGCTGACCGAAAGCTGCGTGAAGCCGATCTCTCGCGCCAGCCCTGCCACAAGCTGCTCATGGGCGGGATAGCGGTAACCATGCATGAAGATAATCGCCGCCGCCCGGATCCCGGCATCATAGGCCGCCTGCAATGCAGCGCGCACCGCAACCGGGTCGGGTGCGCGGATAATTTCACCATCCGCACGCACGCGTTCGTCAATTTCGACAACCTGTTCATACAGCATATCGGGCAGGACAATTGCGCGGGCGAACAGATCCGGTCGGTTCTGATAGCCGATCCGCAACCCGTCACCGAACCCGCGCGTCGTCACAAGCACGGTCCGTTCCCCCTTGCGCTCAAGCAATGCATTGGTCGCAACCGTCGTGCCCATGCGGATATGGGCAATCCTGTCCACCGGCACCGGCGCACCTTCGGGCACCGCCAGCAACGCCCGAATGCCCGCAATCGCCGCATCGGGATATTGCGCGGGATTTTCAGACAGCAATTTGCGGGTTTCGATACGCCCATCCGGGCGCGCGGCGACAATATCGGTGAACGTACCGCCCCGATCGATCCAGAAGCGCCACTTGCCCGGGCTGTCTTGCGTTTGTGCTGTTGTCATCCTCTTCCCTTCGCCAGAGCGACGGAATCGCGCCCGGTGCTGCGTACTGTTTGTTCCTGCTTTTCACTATTTCCGGCATCGCCTGAATGGGGTAATCAATAATGCTCAGCATGCATGCTATAAAGCAGACGCGCAAAGCCGTAACAGAGGACTCGCGCCTTGCCAGCTTATTTGCCATAGTCGTTCTGCGGGGGCAAAATTATGTCAGTTTGGGGTAAAGTTTTCGGAGCGGCGGCAGGGCTTGCCCTGGGCGGACCGCTTGGCGCTTTGCTCGGCGCGGTAGCGGGGCACTATGCGCTTGATCGCAATGATCAGTCGCCCAAATCCGACAATTTCGATCCGCGTGGCGACACAAGCAAGGTCGCCTTTACCATCGGCGTGATCGCGCTGGGCGCGAAGATGGCCAAGGCGGATGGTCAGGTCACCCGTGACGAAGTCAATGCCTTCAAGGAAGTGTTCGAGATCCCGCCCCAGGAAATGGCGAATGTCGCGCGCGTCTTCGATATGGCGCGCCAGGATGTGGCAGGCTATGAGCAATATGCCCGGCAAGTCGCCAATATGTTCCGGCAGCAGCCGCGCGTTCTCGAAGATCTGCTTGCGGGGCTGTTTCACATCGCACTCGCGGACGGCAATTTCCACCCGAACGAAGAAAAATACCTGCATTCGGTAGCCGGCATCTTCGGCTTTTCAGAGGATGACTGGACCCGCATCCGGGCAAGCCATCTCGGCCCCGATCAGGCCGACCCCTATGTCATACTCGGCGTCAAGGCCGATGACAGCGATGCGGCGATCAAAAAGGCCTACCGGCAGCTTGTGCGCGAAAACCATCCTGACAAGCTGATTGCCGAGGGGATGCCCGAAGAGTTCGTTCAACTTGCCAATGAAAAGATCGCAACAATCAACGATGCCTATGATAAGCTGTGTCGCATCCGTGGTATGAACTAACCGCTTCTGTGGCGCCTTCCGCCCTTTCCGCAGCGTAACGACCCGACCGCCCGGCGCTTGTGAAACGCCTGATAAGCGCGGGGTCAGAGATTATTATGGCCCCACCCCATATTGCGCTTATCCTGGTCATTACCCTGATCTGGGGCTTTAACTTCGTGGCTGGCAAGGCCGGGGTAAACGAGATACCCCCGATTCTGTTCACCGGTCTGCGCTTCTTGCTGCTCAGCGTCATGCTTGTGCCGTTTCTGCGCATTCACCGCGGGCAGATGTGGCCGATTTTCGTGATTTCCATGACCATGGGCGGGGTGCATTTCGCGCTGTTTTACGGCGGGCTGGCGGCGGCCGAGGACGTATCGACTGTCGCAATCGCGGTGCAGCTCGGCGTGCCGTTTTCCACGATCATGTCGATTCTGTTCCTGAACGAGAAAGTCTATTGGCGGCGCTGGAGCGGTATTGCCCTGTCATTTCTGGGGGTGATGGTGATCGGTTTCGATCCGAAAGTCTTCACCTATATCGAGGGATTGCTGCTTGTGGTGGCCGCGGCCTTCGTCGGTTCGATCGCGATGATATTCATGCGTCGGCTCGAAGATGTGCCGGTTTTCCAGTTGCAGGCCTGGATCGCGCTATTAAGCTGGCCATTGCTGTTTCTGTTCAGCGCAATTATGGAACAGGATCAGCTTGATGCCATCAAATCAGCAAGCTGGCTTGGCTGGTCCGGTGTGCTTTACACCGCGATTGGCGCCAGCCTGATCGGCCATGCGGGCATGTATTATCTGCTGCAACGCTATGAGGTGACGCAAACCGCGCCCCTCACCCTGCTCGCGCCGATCTGGGGTGTTGTATTCAGCGTATTGCTGCTTGGGGATACGCTGACCGAACGCATGTTGATCGGCGGCGTCATGACGCTTATCGGCGTTGGCATTGTCTCACTCAGACAGAAAGTGCTTGTGGATACCGGGCCCTGAACCATGCGGATCATCGAACGCCCCTCCCCCAATCACGCCGCCCGCAGGGGTGACGCGCCGGTCGATATCCTGCTGCTGCACTATACCGGCATGATCTCGCGCGAGCATGCACTGGCGCGGCTATGCGACCCGGCGGCGGCGGTCAGCGCGCATTACCTGATCGATACGCACGGGCTTGTCTATCGTCTGGTCGCCGAGGATCGGCGCGCCTGGCATGCGGGGGTCGGTTTCTGGCGCGGCGCACGCGACATCAACAGCCGCGCCATCGGGATCGAACTCGTCAATCCCGGTCATGAATTCGGTTACCGCCCGTTCCCGCAGGCGCAGATGGCAGCACTTGCGGACCTTGCAACCGGCATCATCGCACGCCATCGGGCCATCACCCCCGACCGGGTGCTGGGCCATTCCGACACCGCACCGGCGCGCAAGATCGATCCGGGGGAAAAATTCGATTGGGCATGGCTTGCCGAACACGGCATCGGGCTGTGGCCGCGACTGAGCCGCGAAGAGCCCGCAACTGACACCTCCCTGTCGCCTGCTGAAACTGAGAACATTGCAAAGATGCAAAGTCTGCTTGCGGAGTTTGGCTATGAGGTGCCGCAAAGCGGCATTTTCGGGGTCGCGACGCGCGCCGCCATCGCCGCCTTTCAACGGCATTTCCGCCCCTGGCAGATTGACGGGTTGCCCGATCATGATACCCGCGCCCGGCTTGAAGACCTGCTGGCGCAGCGCCACCGGATCGGCAAAGCTTGACCGGCTGTGGCAGGCAACCGATATTAAACAGTGTCAGATGGCCGGATGGCCGCTCCCCTGCCGCAAGCCGGCCGGGGGGAGGAAAGTCCGGGCTCCACGGAAACACGGTGCCGGGTAACGCCCGGCGGGGGCGACCCCAGGGAAAGTGCCACAGAGAACAGACCGCCGGCCGGCCCAACGGGCCATTGGCCGGTAAGGGTGAAAAGGTGCGGTAAGAGCGCACCGCGCCGCTGGCAACAGGGGCGGCATGGTAAACCCCACCGGGAGCAAGGCCAAATAGGGACAACAGGCCGCATTGCGGCAGGCGGGTTTCCGCGCCGGTTGTCCGGGTCGGCTGCATGAGGCATACGGTAACGTATGTCCCAGATGAATGGTCATCATCCGCATCGCGCGGATACAGAACCCGGCTTACAGGCCGTCTGACAATTTTTGTGCAACCGCACCAACAGATCGGCTTTTACACAGTCACGCAGCTATGGGGACAAGCCGACTTGCAGGCAGGATGAAATAGGCCCGCGTGCCGATACCGGGCTTGCTTTTGAGATGAAAACTGCCTGCATGCAGCTCAACAAGCGCCTTACAGAGCGGCAACCCTAATCCGACGCCCTCATTCGACTTACTGAGCTCGTTTTCGACCTGCCCGAAATTTTCAAATATTGCCGGGATTTCCGCTTCATCGATCCCGACGCCGGTATCCTGAACGCAAACGAAAATCTCACTGGTCCGGGTAAAGCCGCTGGTGACGGTGATTGTCCCACCCGCAGGGGTGAATTTCACCGCATTGGTCAGTAGATTGATCAGGATCTGCCGGACCTTCTTGGCATCCACACGCAGCAACGGCAGATCTTCTGGCATACGACAGATGATCGACAGCCCAGCCTGTTCGGCGCGACGTATGATCTGCTGCACTGCCGCGGCAAGCAATTCCTCCAGATCGCAGCTTTCCTCATCAAGCTGCATGCGCCCTGCTTCAATGCAGGCCACATCAAGCAGGTCATTCACAAGCCCAAGCAGATGTTCGCCGCTGCGATAGATATCGGCCGCATAATCATGATAGCGCTGATCGCCGACCGGTCCATAAAGCTGCTGATGCAATATTTCGGAAAAGCCCATAATGGCATTGAGCGGGGTCCGCAATTCATGGCTCATATTGGCAAGAAACTGAGTTTTTGCCCGGTTCGCCCGCTCCGCCTGCAACCGCGCCAGTTCGAGTTCGCGCGCACGCTCCTTATTGTAGGCCATGTTGAACCGCAACAAGCCCAGTGCTGTGCCGATCCCGTAATAATCGGACCCGTCACAGATAATCAGGCCCTTGAGCAAGGCACTTGGTTGCTCGCTGGCAATCAGCTTGCTCAATGCGGCAACGCTCATATTGACATCGACAATCAGCGGCGCCCGGTCCATCAAGACGCTAATCGACTTTTTGGCGTAAAGCGCCCAGCCGAACTGATGCGACAATTGAACGAGAAATTCGTGTCTGTTGACAAGCCCGACCGGTCGGCCTTCATCCACCACCGCCGCAGCAAGCAGGTCCGGGTCGGCAGAAAACCGCCGATGCACTTCCGCACAGCTGATATTCAGCGGAAACGGCACGATTCGTTCCGCCAATGCGTGCAACTTGCTACTCATCATTTCCCCTTGATACGCAAACATGGAATGACAGTGACGATCAACAGTCTAGCAAACAAATATGACAAATAAATGTAACAACCACCGTCATTACAATGGTTAACTAAACACTAAAAAAATTTACTACTATATTTACTGATATTTTTTACTTATAAATTAAAAAAATTATTTATTTCTATAGAAATATATAGAAAACAATGAATAATAATTGATGTTATGATCCAGAATTCAAATCGTCGCTATTACCGTCAACTTCAAAACGTATGGCGCAGTATTCAGAAATTGGCGGAACGAAGAATTTTCTGATAATCAATTATCGATGGTGAATTTGGTGGAGACAGGCGTGAACAGGGCACCTGTGCGCAATATACGCCGCGGCGATACGAAAGAGCGGCTGATGGATGCCGGCGAGCAGCTATTCTCCCGCTACGGGCTGGATGCGGTGACGATCCGGCAGATCAATCAGGCCGCCGGGCAGCGCAACACCTCATCGCTGCTTTATCATTTCGGCTCGAAAGAGGGATTGGTCGAGGCGATCTTCATCGACCGTTTTGCCGGCATCAACGCGCGGCGGCACGAAATGCTCGCTGCCCTGCCCGACCCGTTGAACGAGGAACATATTCCCCTTCTTGCCCAGGCGGCGGTGCTGCCCTTTGTCGAACATATGCATAAACGTGAAAGCGGTACCGATTTCATCCGCTTTTTCGCACTTGTTTATAGCGATCCGCAGTTTCGGGTATCGTCTGAGGTCTGGCGCGAACATACCTCGTCAGCACGACGGCTGGCGCAGATGGCAATGGCGCTGATGCCGCATGTGCCGCAGGAAGCAGCCATCCAGCGGGTCGGGCTGATGGCCACCAGCGTGTTTCACTGGCTTGCCAACTGGCACCGGCTCATTCGTGGCGATACCCGCGAGCGCGTCGAGGAACATGCCACGCTGACCGCCCCGCCCGACAGCTTCGTCGCCAATATCATCGATCTGATCATCGCGGCGGTCAAAGCGCCTTATTCAGGTCCTGAAATCGCGACCGCGCAGCAACCGGACACACCGGCCAGCTAGCAAGCACACCCCTTCACAAGGTGACAGGGCGCTGCCGATATCAGCGGTTGATGCCAAGCGCCTTGCGTAATGACTTGTGATAGTGAATGAGCGAGGGCTCGTTCCGGCCATAGATAATCTCGTTCTGCGCACCGGAATAAAAACCTGCATGCAGCTTTTCGCTGAGCGGGAAATCCTCCTGCTCCACGGTCGCGAGCGCAATATCGAAATTATTGTCCCAATGCCGTCTTTCGCTATCGTCCACCGGTTCTGACGGCGCATAAAGCGAAAAGGTGATATTGGTGCGATCGGGATTATCGCCATCGGGATAGGCACACCAGGCTTCCGCGTGATCGCCCTGCCAGATGAAGGTCGTGTTGGGAAACATCAGATAGATGATCGCCGTATAGGGCAGCAGGTCCCGCTCTTCGGGTTTTTGATCGGCAAGCTTTTCATAACCGCGCCGCGCCGCGACCATCCGCAGGTTCAGGTCATAGGCATCAAATGTCGAAACCCGTTCATCGACAAGCGGGCTGACCGTTGTCTTGTGCAGTACCGGCAGATGATAGGTTTCAAGGAAAGTGTCCTGAACAATCTTCCAATTGAAATTGTAGCTCATCTCGGTCGTGCGATAATGCACATAGCTGTCAAAGCCAAAGGCCGCCATCTCGGGTGCAAGCCCGCCGAGCTGCTTATCGATATCCACCGGCTCACCGGGCGTGGGCCGCACGAAAATGAGCCCGTATTTTTCCTCTACCGGCAAGGGTGTGAGCCCCAATGTGGCCTTATCCACGCTGCCGAATTTCTTCTCTTCCAGAATATTCACAAGCGCGCCGGAGGTATCATACGTCCAGCCATGATAGGGGCAGGAAAAGCGCCGTTTGCCCTTGCCGCACCCTTCCAGAAGCTTCGCGCCACGGTGACGGCAGACATTAAGAAACGCTTTTGCCTCCCCGTCATCGCCGCGGATGACGAGGATCGGCACCCCCGTCAAATGGTTCGTCAGATAATCGCCAGGCTTTGGGATCTGCCGGGAAATCCCCATGAATAACGGGGTCTGCCGGAACAACAGCTCCTGCTCCCGGGCAAGCCGCGCGCGATCGGTATAAGCGCTCACATCGTTGCGAAACGGTGCCTCGGCAAGCGCCTGCGTACCTTGTGCATTATAAGCAAGCAACCGTTCGGAAAGCTCGATCTGCATCGCTTTTTCCATGGCTTTCTCCCTCTATTCCTTAAGCCTGCAGCGAGGGGTCGGGATTACCCGACCATGCTGTAGCCACCGCTGACGCTCAACACCTGACCGGTGACATGCCCCGCCACAGCGTTCGATGACAGGAACAGGATAGCGTTGGCCAGATCCTGTGGCCGTCCGAGCTTCTTGAGCGGCAGGGTTGCCGCGATCTTTGCGAACTGATCCTCGGTAAACATGGCGTTCCTGTCCGCCCACATGCTGCCTTCGGCGACTTCTTCATCCATGTCAGGGATGGTGACGCCCGGGCACACCACATTGCAGCGGATGCCGTAGCGGCCATTTTCCTTGGCGATCGTCTTCATGAAACTGTTCACGCCGGCCTTCATCGCACCATAAACCGCCTCGCGCGGTTCGCCCTGCCGGCTGGCATCGGAACTGACCGACACGATCGCGCCGCCATTCTTCACCATGTGCTCCAGCACCGTATAGGTACAGTTCAGCATACCGATGAAATTGATCTTGATGATCTTTTCCCAGAAATCCGGTGTCGTCTGCATAAAGAACATCAGATCGTCCCAGCCGACATTATTGACAAGCACATCGACACCACCAAATTTGCCGACCGCCGCATCGACCATGTTCTTTACCTGCGCCATGTCGGTGATATCGGTTTTCACCACCTGAATATCGGCGGCACCGAGCTTGCGTGCCTCTTCAGCGACCTTTTCCCCCTGTTCGGCGTCCAGTTCGGCCACCGTGATATTGGCGCCCTCGCGCGCAAAGCCCAGTGTGATCGCACGGCCGATATTGGACGCGCCGCCGGTGACGATCACCGATTTACCGCCAAGTTCCAGATCCATCTTTGCTGCTCCCTGCTATGTTTGTTCTGTTTGTTCTGTCGGCCTGTCGCCGTCTTGTATCGAAAGTGCCTGTCGCGATTGACCGATCTATTTGAAAACCGGTTCGCGCTTTTCCTGAAAGGCGTTCAGCCCTTCGCTCACATTGTCGCTCATCAACGCTTCGGGCGCGGCTGTGATCTCAAGTTCAATCCCCGCATCAAGATCGCCGGCAAGCCCTTTTTCGGTCAGCTGCTTCATGACGGCAATGCCTTCAGGGTTACGCGCGGCCAGGGTCTTGCAATAGGCCATCGCCGCCGCATGCAGTTCGGCATCGGGCACGACATAATTCACAAGCCCCCAGTCACATGCCTCGGCCGCCGAAATCCAGCGCGCACTATACATGAGATCAAGCGCGCGGCGCTGCCCCACAAGCCGTGGCAATCGCTGGGTACCGCCCCAACCGGGGATCAGGCCAAACTGCGCATGCTGATCGCCGAACCGCGCACTCTCCGCCGCAAAAGCCACATCGGCGGCCATCATCGTCTCAAGCCCGCCGGCAAGACACAGCCCCTGCACCGCCACGACCACCGGCAGCGGGGCCGTTTCCATGCCGCGCAGCACCTCGTGGCCATGGCGGATGAAATGCTGCAAATCAGACAGCGAACCGCGCTTGCCCTTGACCTCGTCAAGATCCGCGCCGGTGCAGAAATGCTTGCCGACCGCGCGGATCAGCACGACCTTGATCGCCGCATCGGCGGTAAAGGCACGCATGCCTTCGGCGAAACTTTCCATTACCCCAAGGCTCAGGCAGTTGAACACGTCTGGCCTGTTCAGTTCCATCACCCCGACGGGGCCTTCGGTCGAAATTGCGACAAGCTCGCTCATGCTTTCCTCCCCCGCTGCCGTCAATAAGGCACGGCAATGCGGCCGATTTTTTCGCGCGCAATGATCATTTTCTGGATCTGCTGCGTTCCGTCGCCGATCTGCAGCCCCAACACATCGCGCAGCCGCTGCTGATGCGGCAATTCCCGGCTATAGCCGTAATGGCCATGCACGAGCAGCGCATTATGGATCGCGTCAAAGGCAACGCGCGGCGCCCACCATTTGCACATGGCGGCTTCCGATGTATGCGGTTCCCCCTGATCGCGCAGCCACAATGTCTTGTAGCATAGCAACTTCGCCGCATAGAGCAGGGTTTCGGCTTCCGCCAGCGGCTCGGTCACCCCCTGGAAGCGGGCGATCGGCCCGCCAAAGGCTTCGCGCTCCTTGACATATTCCCATGCTTCCTCGATCGAGGCTTCGGCACAGGCGATGCATTGCAGGCCGATCAGCGCGCGGCTGTAGTCAAAGCCCTGCATAACGACGCGGAAACCCTGATTTTCGGGACCGATCATCGCATCGGCCGGCACCCGGACATCATCGAAAAAGACCGAGCCGCGTCCCACCGCGCCCGAGCCCAGATCGTCGAAACGGGTGGTGCTGATCCCTTCCGCATCGAGCGGCACAAGGAAGGCGGACACGCCGCGCGCGCCGTCTTCCGCCTCATTCGTGCGCGTGAAAACGACAATCTCATCCGCCTGATCGGCAAGCGAGATCGAGGTCTTCTCCCCATTCAGGATGAAATCGCCGCCATCCTTGCGTGCGCGCAGGATGAGATGCGCGGCATCCGAACCGCCACGCGGCTCGGTCAGGCCGAGCGCCACGATGCTGCGCCCCGCACAGATATCGGCGATGACCCTGTGGGCAATATCCTCGGCCGCATGCTGCGCGATGAGCGTCCCCATCAGCGAACCGATCAACTGCACATAGGAGACGTTGAAATCGGCGCGCGCCACCTCCTCGATCGCGATACCGGCGGTTACGCTGTCGAGCCCCATGCCGCCGAATTTCTCCGGCAGCTCGGGAGCGATCATGCCAAGCTCACCCATCTCCCGGCACAGATCGCGGTCGATGACCCCCTCTTTTTCACGCGCCTGATAGCGCGGCGCCAGCTTTTCAGCGCCGAATCTGCGGATCGTTTCCTGAAAGGCCCGCTGCTCGTCCGAAAAAGAGAAGTCCATCTATATATGCTCCCGACAGGGTGTGAGTGGCGTATCTGCGCGTTATTTCGCGAATTTGCGGAAATCGGGTTTCCGCTTCTCCATCAGCGCGCTGACACCTTCCTTTGATTCCTCGGAGTCATAATACATTTTCAACGAGACAAAGCCCTGATTGCCAATGCCGCGAATTTGCTCGCTATCCGCATTGAAGCTGCGTTTTGCGATCATCAGCGCGGTGGGGCTTTTCTCCATGATCTCGGCGCACCATTTCTCGATTTCCGCATCAAGCTGGTCATCAGGCACGCAAACATTGGCAAGCCCCATCTCGACCGCCTCGCGGCCTGAATAGCGGCGGCACATATACCAGATCTCGCGCGCCTTCTTTTCTCCCACCACGCGGGCGAGATAGGCCGTGCCATAACCCGGATCGACGGACCCCATCTTCGGACCAACCTGCCCGAAAATCGCGCTTTCGGAACAAATCGTCATGTCACACAGGGTCGCGAACACATTACCGCCACCAATCGAATAGCCCTGCACCCGCGCGATCACCGGCTTGGGTACATCGCGGATCAGCGCATGCAGTTCCTCGACAGGCAGACCGATTAATCCGCGCCCGTCATAATTTCCGTCATGAGCTGACTGGTCGCCGCCGGTGCAGAATGCCTTCTCACCCGCACCACCAAAGACGATCACCCCGATATTGGGATCATAGCCCGCCTTGTTGAAGGCCGCGATCAGCTCCTCGCAGGTCGTTCCGCGGAACGCATTATGCACTTCGGGCCTGTTGATCGTGATCCAGGCAACGCCGTCGCGTTCCTCATATAGAATATCTTCGTAAGCCATCGCTTCTCTCCCTGCGTGAATTTAATCGTTTTGTTTTAATCGCGCCTGTTTTACATGCCTTGAAATGACGCGCGGTGCAATTTTTTTCTAATGGTAGTTAGACGTTTGGCTTGATTGCAAGCACCGATCTGTGAAAACTATGCTGCATGTCGAAATCGGATCGCACAAGACAACGTATTCTGGACACCGCAGCGCAGGAATTCCGCAAGCGCGGCTATGCCGGCACCAAGGTCAATGATATTGCCTTTGCCGCCGATATGCGCGCGGCCAGTATCTATTACTATTTCGAATCCAAAGAGCAGCTGTTCGAACAGGTGCTTGAGATCGGCCTGAGGCTGGCCTTCGATGCTGTCCGCAAGGCGGTTGAGGCCTTGCCCGAAAGCGCGGGCCATCGCGAACGCATCAATGCGGCGATTGAGGCGCATCTGTCGATGTTGCTTGAATATGGGGATTATTCATCCGCCAATATCCGCAATTTCGGCCAGACGCCCGCAGACATTCAGGAACGGCAGATGGAGCTGCGCCATACCTATGGTGAATATTGGCGCAAATTGCTGACCGACGCGCAGGAGGATGGCCAGGTACGCACAGATGTCGATCTGTCCCTGTTCCGCATGTTCCTGTTCGGCGCCATGAACTGGAGCCTTGAATGGGTCAAGCCGGGCAAGATGAGCGCGGCGGATATCGCACAGCAGCTGAGCCAGACCCTGTTTGACGGGATCGGCACTCACGCCCGCTGAAAACCCCGCCGCGCCGCCAAAATCGCAATCCCTGCCGCCGCGAACATCAGCAGCCCGTAAATACCGATCGCCAGAATCATGTCCGGCTGTCCGAGCAGTGTGCCGGCCACCACATAACCGGTCGCTGCGTTCTGCACCCCGATCTCCACCATCACGGTCATGCTTTGCGCCTGCGTGAGCCGGCCCGCCTTTGCCAGCAGAAAGCCAAGCGGCAGGACAATCGCAATCAACCCGGCCACCCCAAGCAGCGCCAGTTCCACATCCGCAAGCCCGACCCCATCGGCCACGAATGCGCCGGCGACAAACATCAGCAATACAAGCACAATCGCAAGCAGCCGGAAAATCCGTTCCGCCCGGATCGCAAAACCCGGCCACAGGAAACGCACCAGCATGCCTGCGGCCATTGGCGCGAGGATCATCGCGCCAAGCTGACGCAGCGTATCCACCACGCCGATCGTCAGCCGCGCATCGACGTCAGCAAATTGCGCCATCCCTACTCCGACGATCAGCGGGATCGTAAAGATCGTGACGACGCTGCTCAGCGCGGTCAGGCTGACCGACAGGGCGACATCGCCGCGCGCGACAAACACAATGGCATTGGACACCGCGCCGCCCGGACAGGCAGACAGGATAATGAGCCCGCCCGCAACAAGCGCGGGAAACGGATAGAGGCTGAGCAGCACAAAAGCACCAAGCGGCAGCAATATGATCTGCCCCGCCAGCCCGATTGCCGCGGCTTTGGGAAACCGCACCACCTGCCAGAAATCGCGCCACTGTAGCGCGAGCCCCAGCCCGAACATCACCGTACCCAGCACCAGCGGAAACAGGATCTGTGTACCGATTTCCTGCCCGCTCATGATCGGGCGCCTGATTGCGGGTCGGCAAATGTCCGATCAGTTCTGCCAGCCACCTCAATCACCCGGTGCGGTTTCGGCAAGCGCTGCCGCGGGGGCGGTCTCGCTGGCATGGCGCGGCGGACGCATCAGCAAAACAAGCAATACCGGCACAACCGCCATGATCGCATAACCCAGGAATACGCCCTGATAGCTCTGCGTCAGGTCGAACAGGAACCCTGCAATCACCGCCCCCATCGCTGCAAAGGGGGTCAGGATCAGATGCACGATACCGATGATCTTCGCAAAGTGCAGCGCCCCGAAATAATTCGCGACCAGCGCGGGCAGCGCCACAATGGTCGCCCCGTTGCCGACCCCGAACATGGTCGCATAGGCGTAAACCATCGACGGCGTCTCGGTATAGTTGAGCATGACGACGCCGACCAGTTCGATTGCAAGACCACCCGCCAACAGATAGCGCGGATCATAACGGTCCCCTGTCGCCCCCGCGAGCAGACGGCCAACGGTGCTGAACAGCCCCACGATCCCCACCGCCGACCCCGCAATGACAGGATCAAGCCCCTGATCAAGCAGATGAATAACCGATTGGCTGGCATTGACGGCAAGCCCGATACCGGCAAGCCCCGCAGCCGCGATGATGCACCAGAGCGCAAATGTCCGATAGGCTTCGGCGGCGCGCCATTCCGCACCGGTGCGATAGACACGTCCGGTACGCGCCGCCATTGCGGCCTGATCGGCCTCGCTATGGGCTTCGGGGTCAATGCCATCGGCAAAACTGCCAATATCGGCGGGATGATTGCGCACAAATAGCAGCGATACGAGACCGCCCCCGAGCGCACAGCCAAAAGTGATCAGCCATGCGATCCGCCAATCGCCGCTCATCTCAATCAGATAGGCGACCGCCGGCGCGGCAACGAACGCACCAAGCCCACCCATCGACAGGAACAAGCCCATCGAAATGGCGCGGCGGCGCACAAACCAGTTGGTCAAAATCTGTGTGCCCGGCACCATCGATTGCAGCGCAATGCCAAGGCCGATGATCCCGATGCCGGCGTAAAACAACAGCAAACTATCGCCGGCATAAATCGCCAGAGAGCCCAGCGCGCTGGCAACCCCGCCAATGGCTATCGTATTGCGCGCACCGACTTTGGCAACAACGACCGCAGAAAAGGCCGCACCGCCGCCAAAGGCAACCGACAAAATGGCGTGTCCCACGCTTGCGGCACCACGGGTCCAGCCAAGATCCAGGATCATGGCCGGCAACACGACGGCAAAAGACCAGAATACAACGCCTACGGATAAAAAATAGATGATGCACAGCGCGGCTAATACCCGCCAACCATAAAACATGCGGCTGCCTCTTATTATCGTGCGCGGTCAGTTCCGGCACACTCTCTTTGCCGACAACCGAACAGAAGCGTTAGCAAAGTGTCAAGTTATTCAACAAAAAATTTTTGTAAAACCGCTGACGGCTTTGTGAATCCCCGGCTGTCATGAAAATGTCATAAAGCGACTTGCCTTTGACGCGCAGTCATCGCACAGATTGTCCTCCAGGGTCTGAATCACTGCTCTGGAACCCAAAACGAGAGCATAACGGATGAGGGAGCTTTCCCATGGCGGGACCACTTGCCGGCTATCGCATATTGGATCTGAGCGCGGTCATCTCGGGCCCTTATTGCAGCATGATCCTGGCCGATCAAGGGGCCGATGTGATCAAGGTGGAACCTCCCGGCACCGGCGATTTCACACGCGGCGCAGGCAATAAAAGCGGCGGGCTTTCCGCCGCATTCCTCAACAATAACCGCAACAAGCGTTCCATCGCGATCGATCTGAAAACGGCCGACGGCGTGGCGCTTGTCAAAAAGCTGGCCGCAAAATCGGACGTCATCATGCAGAATTTCCGCCCCGGCGTTGTCGACCGGATGGGGATTGGCGAAGCGGCAATTCGCGCGGTTGCGCCTGACATCATCTATGTCTCGATCAGCGGTTTTGGCGAAAAGGGCCCGTTTTCCCACAAGCCGGTTTATGACCCGATCATCCAGGCACTGTCCGGGCTTGCCTCTGTTCAGGGCGGCTCGGATATGCAACGCCCAAGGCTGATCCGCACGATCCTGCCCGACAAGCTGACCGCGATTACCGCGGCGCAGGCGGTGACCGCCGCCCTGCTGGCGCGCGCCAAGACCGGTGAGGGGCAGCATGTGCGCCTGTCGATGCTGGAGGCGGTGGTCGCGTTTCTCTGGTCGTCCGATATGGGCGCACAGACCTATATCGGCAAGAAGGTCAGTCAGCAACGCGCGGCAAGCTTCATCGATCTGATCTACGAAACCAGAGACGGTTATATGAGCGTCGCGGTCATGACCAACGCGCAATGGGCCGGGCTGACCCGCGCCTTGCAGCGCCCCGAATGGCTGGACGACCCGCGTTTTGCGACGACCGAATTGCGCGATCTCAATATCGATGAGCGGCTGTCGCTGACCCAGTCCGTGCTGATCGAACGCACAACCGATGACTGGATGGCAAGGCTTGAAGCCGAAGGGGTTCCTTGCGCACCGGTTCTGACGCGCAATGACATGATTACGCATCCGCAGATTCTCGCCACCGATATCATCATGCAATCAGACACCCCGGCAGCCGGCCCCCTGCGACAGGCGCGCACCCCCGCGCGGTTCAGCCGGACCAGTCCGGAATACCGTCACGGCGCACCACAGCTAGGGCAGCATCGGTCGGAAATCCTGCGCGAGGCGGGCATTTCCGAAGATGACGAACACAAACTTGAACAAAAGGGTGTTTTTGGCAGCCGATAGAGCTGCCCATCCTTATCTGCACCGCGCAATCGAACAGGAACACCATGGCAAAAACGGGACTCGATAAAGATCTCAAGCGGATTGGCCGCGCCCAATCGGCAACACGCGAGACAGCGATGCGGTTCGGCCCTGTCGGACTTGCCGCACTGTTTCTGGCCGCTGTATGGCTTGTCACCAGCCTGCAGGCTGACGGTATTCACGGCAACTTTCTGATCATCGCCGCGGTGATCGGTGGCTATATGGCCCTGAATATCGGGGCGAATGATGTGGCGAACAATGTCGGCCCGGCTGTCGGTTCAAAAGCGCTGACCCTGACAGGCGCGCTGATCATCGCCGCGATTTTCGAGGCGGCGGGCGCGATATTGGCCGGCGGCGATGTGGTGTCGACGATTTCCAAGGGAATCATCGATCCAATGGCGATGCCCAGCACCGAACATTTTATCCGCGCGATGATTTCAGCCCTGCTTGCCGCGGGGATATGGCTGCATATGGCGACCTATATCGGTGCACCGGTGTCGACAACGCATTCCATCGTCGGGGGGGTGCTGGGTGCGGGGATCGCATCTGTCGATGTCAATGTCGTGAACTGGATGACAATGGGCAAGATCGCCGCAAGCTGGGTGATCTCGCCGGTTCTGGGCGGGCTCATCGCGGCCCTGTTCCTGGCCTTCATCAAATCGCGCATCATTTATCAGGAAGACAAGATCGCGGCGGCGAAGAAATGGGTGCCTGTGCTGGTCGCCATCATGGTGACGGCCTTCACCGTCTATATGATGGTGAAAGGGCTCAAGCGCCTGTGGGAGCCCGAGGCGGAACTTATCGTGATTTGCGCGCTTGTCGCCTTTGCGGTTTCCTATTTCATCCTGCGGCCCGTGATCGCGCGGGCTGCATTCGGGCTTGAAAACAGGCGCGCTTCGGTCGCGGAACTGTTTACCTATCCACTGATTTTTGCTGCCTGTCTGCTGTCTTTTGCCCATGGCGCGAACGATGTGGCGAATGCGGTTGGCCCGCTTGCCGCCATTGTCACGGCCATCACGACCGGCGGCATTGCCGCGAAAGCCGAGGTGCCGTTCTGGGTGATGGGCGTAGGCGCGATCGGCATCTCCCTGGGGCTTGCGCTGTTTGGACCGAAGCTGATCCGCACCGTCGGGGCGGAAATCACCAAGCTCGACCGGGCCCGCGCCTTTTGCGTGGCATTATCGGCGGCGATTACCGTCATTGCCGCATCCGCCCTGGGGCTGCCGGTCAGCTCCACCCATATTGCGGTCGGCGCGATTTTCGGCGTCGGTTTCCTACGTGAATTCCGCAGCAATCGCACGAACAATAACCTGCAATCAAACGACAGCCTGGAACCGCTTTCCAAGAAGAAGCAACGCAAGGCCAAGAAGCGAAAACTCGTGCGACGGCAACATCTCATCACCATCGTATCTGCCTGGCTGATCACAGTTCCGGCAGCAGCCGCACTGGCTATGGCATTTTGCCTGGGGCTCGACTATTTCATGCAGCATAGCGGTTGAGCGGCGAAAAACGCCCCTCGCCACCCTTTCAACAGGGATAGACGATGTGGGTGAAATAGCGGCTGCGATGCCGGTACGAAAGCAGGCGGTAGAGCTTGTCCGGCTGGCAGCGCCGGTCGTGATCGCGCGCGCCAGCATCATGTGCATGGTGCTTGTCGATACCATCATGGTTGGCCATTACGGCGCGACCGCGCTTGCCGAGCTCGCGCTTGCCAATGCTTTTTTCTTTGTCTTGCTTGTCAGTGCGTCGGGTTTGCTGATCGGTACCCTGATTTTCACGGCCAAGGCCCATGGCGCGCAGAACTATGCCGAATGCGGCCAGGTCTGGCGCCGCTCCCTGCCCTATGCCGTATTGATCGGGTTTGCGGGTTTCGCGCTCTGTCTGCTGACCGAACCGCTTTTGTTGGTGACACGCCAGACGCCCGCACTTGCCAAAAGCGGCGCATCGCTGACACTTATGCTGGGTGCCAGTATGCCAATCTTGCTGTGCTATATCGTCAGCGCCAATTTTCTTGAAGGCATAAAGCGCCCGATCCCGCCAATGGTGATCATGCTGTTTGCCAATATCGTCAATATCGGGGCGAATTGGGTGCTCATTTTTGGCAAGCTGGGCATGCCCGAGCTTGGTGCAATGGGCTCTGTCATCGCCACCATTCTTGTGCGGTTTGTGGCGCTGTGCCTGATCCTTGGATATATCTGGCATATGCGTGACTGGCGGCTTTTTGGCGTCCGGATACCAGACCCCAATGGCTGGCGGGCAAGCTGGCGCGGCTGGGCGGAACAACGCAAGCTTGGCTTGGCCCACGGGCTGAGCGCCGCCATCGAAGCAAGCGCATTCAGCGCCATGACGCTGCTTGCCGGGCTGCTCGGGACGTTGGCGATCGCCGCCTATACGATTGCGCTGAACCTGATCGGCATGAATTTCATGATTGCGCTGGGCTTTGCGTCAGCCACCACCGTCAGCATCGGCAATGCCCGCGGTGCGGAAGATTATCGCACTGCACGCCAGATCGGCTGGACGGGCCTTGCCCTATGCGCGGCGGTTCAAGCAACTATCGTGATTGCCATGGCCGTCAATCCAGCGATGTTTGCCGCCTTTTACACGACAGAGGCAGAACTGCTCGCGACGGTCATACCGCTGATTGCGCTGACAGCCTGGGTTATCATTCTGGATGGTGGACAAGGGATAATGGCGACAGCCCTGCGCGGCTGGAACGATAGCTGGGTCCCCACCCTCACCCATCTCTGCTCTTACGCAATTGTCATGATTCCGTGCGGCTGGTGGCTGACGCAACGCGCGGGGCACGGCCCCCTCGGGCTGATCGAGGCGATATTGATCGCCAGCGCAATATCGATCAGCCTGCTATGTCTGCGCTATATCTGGCTGACTGGCCGCCATGTGCGGGCTGCTCGCTGAACAATGGTACAGGCGCGGCGGTGCAAAGGGGCGCGGCGGCGGCCCGAACAAGCAGCAACACCACGCCGGTGATGGCTAGGCCGCGCCCGCGCGCCGATCGCGTTTGGAGGGCACCACCTGATAGGCAAGCTCCGCATGGGCCTGACAATATGGCCCGCCCTCAGCCGATGGACGGCCGCACAGGCGGAAGCCGGGCTCACCGGGATGGCCGATCGGCCATTTGCACATCTTGTCGGTAACTTTCAGCAGCGTGACACCCGGCCCCGCCTCGATTTCCGACAAATCAAGCTGCGGCATCGCAGGCTGTTGCCTGACCGGCTGCGCAGGCGGTTGTACCGCAGGTGCCGGTTTCGGCTTGTTGGCAGGTGCTGATGCATTACTGCGCGCGGCAAGCGGCTTTGGCTTTGCCGGACGGGACGCCGCGGGCTTTTTCGTCCGCGCCGCGCGCACCGGTGACGGCCGCCCCGACAACCCCAGGCGATGCGCCTTGCCAATCACCGCATTCCGTGTGACATCGCCAAGCTCCTGCGCGATCTGGCTTGCGGTCAGCCCCTCTGTCCACAATTTTGTCAGCTTTTCGATGCGTTCTTCGGTCCAGGCCATGAATTCCTCTTTTTCTGCACCCTGTCAGCAGTGCAAACACCAAGAATGAGACACAATTAGGGCATAACCCAACTCACCCCAGAAACTACCAGATATCGTAGCATGCTGACGCAAAACTACAATATCTTACCAATGCCGAATTGGCATTCTGCTACGAATTTATTGTGGATAACTGCCCGCCACCTATGGCGCCGCAGGCATTATGCCCGGCAGAAACACCAGCAACCGCCATTGATTGCCGACAGCCTGGCCACTGGAATCGGGCATTTGTTTGCTGTAATCCCATGCAACGGCGGTTATATAGGTTAGTTCAGGCTGGATACAATCCACCTGCCCGAATTTTGCCGCCCGGAGTTTGCCGTCTGCCCCTTGCGATATTTTGGATGCCTTGCCGTTTGGAATTTTTCGCCATTTGGAATTTTTCTATGCCAGCACACACCACCTCTGATTCCACACATAAATTTGGCGCAACCCATCTGCAGGGCGTCAACTGGCTTGGCATGTGGACGCTTTATGTCAAGGAAGTGCAGCGGTTCCTCAATCTTTATCTGCAGACGATCGGCGCACCGATCGTGACAACCCTGCTTTATCTTGCGATTTTCAGCATCGCGGTGGGCCGCGACCGGCCCGATATCCATGGCATCAGCTTTATCGCGTTTCTGGCACCGGGCCTCATCATGATGGCGATCATCCAGAATGCGTTCGCGAATACCTCCTCCTCGATGCTGAGCGCGAAGATCCAGGGTAATATCGTCGATCTGCTGATGCCGCCGCTATCGAGCGCGGAAGTCACCACCGCCTTCATCCTGGGCGGTGTCAGCCGGGGCATTGTTGTCGGCGCGGCCACCGCGCTTGCCATGCTGGCCTTCGTCGATTTCGCTTTCGCGCATATCTGGGCCATCGTTTATTTCGCGGTGATGGGGTCGCTGATCCTGTCGATCATCGGTACTTTGGCGGGCATCTGGGCGGACAAGTTCGACCATATGGCATCGGTGACCAACTTCATCATCATGCCGCTCTCATTTCTGTCGGGCAGCTTCTATTCCATCTCGCGCCTGCCCGACCTGTTCCAGCAGATCAGCCACTTCAACCCCTTCTTCTATCTGATCGACGGGATCCGTTATGGCTTTACCGGCGTCGCCGACGGTTCTGTCGCTGTTGGCGTCGCGGTCACTGCCGGGCTTGCCGCGATCCTGTGGTGGTGTTGCCACAAACTGCTCGATCGTGGCTGGCGGCTGAAAGCGTGAGGGGCAGACGCGACGTGCAGACCGGCTTTCCGGATTTCGGCGTCCGTCATTTCGGGCGGCTGAACGGGTTGGGACTGTGGACGCTCTACCGGCGTGAATTATCGCGTTTCCTGCGCAGCTATCCGCAAACCCTGCTCGGTCCGGTGATCGTCACGCTGCTGTTTCTCACCATATTCAGTGTCGCGCTGGGTGCGGGCCGCCCGACGCCGAACGGCATTCCCTTCGCCACATTCCTGGCACCGGGGCTGATCATGATGACGGTGATCCAGAACGCCTTCGCGCATGGCTCCTCATCGATCATGTTTTCCAAGGTACAGGGCAATATCGTCGATCTGCTGATGCCGCCCCTGTCGGCGGGGGAGATTACCTTTGGCCTGACCATGGGCAGCGCGACACGCGGCATTGCCTGCGCCGCCCTTGCCGCGCTTTGCCTGTGGCCGCTGGCCGGGCTGTCTGTCGCTGCCCCCTGGGCGGTGCTCTATTTCACGCTGGCCGGGTCGCTGATCCTGTCGCTGATCGGGATCATGACCGGCATCTGGGCCGACAAGATCGACCATATGGCAACGATCACAAATTTCGTGATCCTGCCGCTCTCCTATCTGTCGGGCACTTTTTATTCGGTCGCGCAATTGCCCGGCTGGATACAGCAATTTGCCGCCTTCAACCCGTTTTTCTATCTGATCGATGGATTGCGCTACGGTTTTACCGGCCATGCGGACGCGCCGCCGATCACCGGCGTGCTTGTCACCGCGGCGCTGATCGGCATGCTCTGGCTTGCCTGCTGGCGGATGTTTGCACGCGGCTATAAGCTTAAAAGCTGACCGGTAAGCCGCAAACCGGGCGGGCGGAGGCCCGTCTTACTGAAGCGGTGCGCGCTGCCGG
>OBIY01000292.1_pt1 | contig 21382 bp, 18 predicted proteins | sample 1519841 | NCBI WGS metagenome assembly OBIY01 (sample SAMN03019774, study PRJEB22545) | beach sand metagenome | biome: beach; feature: sea beach; material: beach sand | place: USA: Municipal Pensacola Beach, FL | collected 2010-07-30 | depth 30-40 cm m
AGCAATCTATATTGTTGCTGCTCCGGTGGCGGCGGCGCAGCCGGCTCGGCCGCTGGCGCCGCTTCCGCCATCACTTCCGGCGTCTCGTCCGCCGACGCTTCGACTTCCTCGCGCTTCACGTAGGTGCGCCGCTTTCGCGTCACCACGGTGACTTTGCTCGGCGCAGTGGCACCGGGCGTCGCGCCCGGGCCGGGCCGGCGCGCTGGCGCCGGTTGGCGCAACTCGGACACGACCTGCCGCGTCAGCGTGATCTTGCGCGGTTTGGGACTGGCCTCGTCCGCGTCGGCACCGTGCGAGCGGCGCAGATATCCGAGCAGTTCGGCCTTTTCGTCGTCGGTGATCTCGTCGGTCGCCGCGCGCTTCCCGACACCGGCTTCCTGCAACTGGCGCAAAAGGCGCTCTACCGGAACCCGGATGGAAGCTGCGAACTGTTCGATTGACTGTGCTGCCACGTGATCTAAACCTCTCAGGCCTGCGCGTCGTCAGTGAACCAGGCCGCGCGTGCGGCCATGATGAGCTGCCCGGCAAGCGCCTCGTCAAAGCCGTCTATCTCGACCAGGTCGGCGACAGCCTGATCCGCCAGGTCCTCACGCGTAATCACACCGTGGGCCGCCAGCTGATAGGCCAGGCGCCGTGTCATGCCGTCAACCTCCAACAGGTCGCTCGCCGGCTCGGCGTCACCCAACTGCTCCTCACGGGAGATCTCCTGCGTGAGCAGGACATTCTGGGCCCGGCTGCGCAGCTCATCCACCAGGCCCTCGTCGAACTCCTCGATCGCCAGCAACTCGGCCACCGGCACAAAGGCGATTTCTTCGACGCTGGTGAAACCTTCCTGCACCAGGATGTCGGCGACGCTCTGATCCAGGTCGAGTTTGTCGACGAACATCTGCCGCAAGCCGCTGATTTCGGCCTCCTGCTTCTCGGCCGCCTGCTCCTCGGTCATGAGGTTCAGGTCCCAGCCGGTCAGTTCGCTGGCCAGGCGCACGTTTTGCCCGCCGCGCCCAATGGCAATCGACAACTGGTCTTCGGCGACCGCCACGTCCATGGCGTGCGTTTCCTCGTCCATGGTGATCGACACCACCTTGGCCGGCGACAGCGCATTCAACACGAACTGCGCCGCGTTGGCATCGAACAAGACAATGTCTACGCGCTCACCCGCCAGCTCGTTGGACACGGCCTGCACCCGCGTGCCGTGCATGCCGACACAGGCGCCGATCGGGTCGATGCGCGGGTCGAAGCTGCGCACGGCAATCTTGGCCCGCACGCCAGGGTCACGGGCACACCCAACAACCTCGACGATGCTGTCGGCCACCTCCGGCACCTCGCGCCGGAACAGCTCGATCATCAGCTTGGGCGCCCGGCGGCTGAGAAACAGCTGCGGACCCCGCTGCTCGATACGGGCATCGAGCAGCAGCGCGCACACCCGATCCCCGATGCGAATGTTCTCGCGCGGAATCATTTCCTCACGCGCCAGCAGCGCATCGACGTTGCCACCCAGGTCAACGATCAGGTTGCCGCGGTCCAGGCGCTTGACCTGCCCGACCAGCATCTGACCCAGGCGCGGCGTGTACATCTCGACGATCTTCTCGCGCTCGGCATCACGCACCCGCTGCACGATCACCTGCTTGGCCATTTGCGATGCAATGCGCCCGAAAGGCACTGCCTGCATCGGCTCTTCCACCACATCGTCCAACGTCGCGTCGGGCCGCTCGCGCTGCGCCCGCGACAGGGTGATCTGCTGCTCGGGATCGAATTCGTCGGCGTCATCCGCCACCACGGTCCAGCGCCGGAATGCCTCGTAATTGCCACTGACACGGTCGATGGCCACACGAACATCCATGTGCTCGCCAGCCACCTTGCGCGTGGCGGCTGCCAAGGCGGCTTCGATGGCCTCGAAAATAACCTCCTTGGAGACGCCTTTCTCATTGGAAACGACGTCAACGACCTGCAGGATTTCTTTAGTGTCCATCGCCCTTACTCCGCAGTTCCGCCGCCAGGTCCGGCACCAGGCGAGCCGCCCTGATTTCCACCAGCGGCACGCTCAGCCGCTGGCCATCCACTTCGATTTCGATCACGCCGTCGACCTCACCGCACAGGCGGCCGCGCAGGCGGCGCGCACCGTTCATAGGGCGGTGCAGCTGCACACGCACGTCACAGCCGATGAACCGTCGAAAATGGTCGGCTGTCACAAGCGGCCGGTCCAGCCCCGGGGAAGACACTTCCAGCGTGTACGCGCCCGGCAGCGGATCTTCCACGTCCAACACACCACTCACGTACTGACTGACCTGCTGACAATCGTCCAGCGTGACACCCTTTGGTGTGTCTATGTACAGGCGCAGCACCGGCCTGCGGGTGGCCACATAGTCCACCTGCACCAGTTCGTACCCCAGCTTTTCCAGCGCCGGCGCCAACATTTCACGCAGCCGCTCGCTCAAAGAGCCCGACAATTCGACCACCCAAAAATGAAAAAAGGGCCAAAGGCCCATTCATTAACCGCTGAACAGAGACCGGCCATTATAGCGGCGCACGTCGTGAAAAGACAGTGCGCGACCAAGACGCAGCCGCCGTGCCCGGTCCCGGGATCGGGCCGCAAAAACAGCCGAGGGCGCTTCCCAGCGCCGCTCCCGACGCCGCCGCACGTACGCAACGTCATGGCAGGCTGGCCAGCCGTCGCACTGTGGCACACTCACCCACCCGCGTGTGCGCCCGCCGCGCAAACGGCGCCGGCATTGCACGCGGCATCTTTGAAATCAAGAGATCCAACCGCAACCCCCCGAAACTGGAGACTCCGATGATTCGACACATGGTATTGGTCAAGCTGAAGCCCGACTCGGATGCGGCGGCGCAGGCGCTGTTCGCGCGCTTCCGCGAGATGGTCGGCACCTTCGACGGCATGATGACCTTCAGCGGCGGCCCGTACTCCAGCCCGGAAGGCATCAACCGCGGCTTCAACTACGGCTTCTCGATGGATTTCCGCGATGCCGCCGCGCGCGACCGCTACCTGCCGTCGCCCGAGCACGTTGCCATCGCCCAGGACATCGGCCCGCTGCTGGACGGCAGCTTCGACGACTGCGTGGTGGCATTCGACTACGAATGCTGAATCCGCGGCCGGGACGCGCCCTGTTGTAGCGCCCCACCCTCACGGACAGCCGCAGCCGGTTCCGCCCGGCTGCGGCTGTGCCGTCATGGAATGAGATTCACGCCTGCAGCGCCGCGATGTCGTCGAGGTCGAGAGCCAGCATCAGCAGGCGGTCGAGACCCAGAGCGACGCCAGCACACGCCGGCAATCCATGACCCAGTGCCGCCAACAGGCCCTCGTCCAAGGGCACCTCAGGCAAGCCCAGCACCCGCCGCGCGAGATTGTCGGCCTCGAACCGTCGTCGTTGTTCAACGGCGTCTGCCAACTCGGTGAACCCGTTGGCCAGCTCGATCCCGTCGACGTATAACTCGAATCGCTCTGCCAGCGCCGGCTGATCCGGCCGCAAGCGTGCCAGTGCCGCCTGACTGGCCGGGTAGTCGTAGACGAACACCGCCCCCAGCGGCGCAATGGCCGGTTCCACCCGACGCGTCAGCAGAATGTCGAGCGCCGCATCCCGGCCGGCGTCGCGCAGCGCTTCCGACGGCTCGATGCCCGCGGCGGCAACCCGCTGCCACAGAACCTGGTCACTGTCCGCCAGCGGATCGACGGCGGCGTGACGCTGGAACAGCTCCCGATAGCTGAAAGCCCGTGCCGGCGGTCGCTGCAACAGCCCACAGACCAGGGACTGCACCTCGTCCATCAGCGCCCGGTAATCGAAGCCGACCCGGTACCACTCCACCAGTGTGAACTCGGTGCGATGCCGGGCGCCCTGCTCGCCGGCGCGAAACGCCTTGCATATCTGGTAGATGCTACCGCTGCCGGCCGCCAGCAGGCGCTTCATGGCGTACTCCGGCGACGGCTGCAGATACCGGCGACCGCTGCCGGGCACGGCCACGTCCAGACACTGCTGCTGCGGGTCGCTGCTCGGCGCCGGACCGAGCAGCGGCGTGTCCACCTCGAGCACCCCGCGCTCGACAAAAAAGGCGCGAATCTGCGCCAGCAGCGCGGCGCGCCGGCGCAGCGTCTCGACACTGGCCGCCGGACGCCAGCGGTCCGCCGCGGCCGTGTCCACGTGCGCTTACTCCTTCACGCGCGAGATGTAGTCGCCGGTACGGGTGTCCACACGCAGCATGTCGTCGATCTCGATGAACAGCGGCACCTTGACCGTGGCGCCGCTCTCCAGCGTCGCCAGCTTGGTGGCGCCGCTGCTGGTGTCGCCGCGCACCGCCGGTTCGGTATAGGTCACCCGCATCACCACGTGGTTCGGCGGCGACACGGCAATGGGATCACCGTTCCACAGGGTGATCGTGCAGGTATCCTGCTCCTTGAGCCACTGTGCCTTGTCACCGATGGCGCTGACCCCGGCGTGCACCTGCTCGAACGAGGTCGGGTTCATGAAACACCAGGACTCGCCATCGTTGTACAGGTACTGCATTTCGGTATCGACGACGTCGGCGGCCTCGATCGACTCGCCGGACTTGAACGTGCGCTCCCACACCCGGCCGCTCATCAGGTTGCGCAGGCGCACGCGGTTGAAGGCCTGGCCCTTGCCCGGCTTGACGAACTCGTTTTCGATGATTTCGCACGGATCCCCGTCGAGCATCACCTTGAGCCCGGCACGAAATTCGTTGGTGCTGTAAGACGCCATAATTTCCTCATTCAGAACGTCATCGAGAATCTGTGAATGTCGAATTCCGCCGCGGCCGAGCGCCCCACCGTGACGTGGCAGCAGCTGCTGGCCGATGCCGTCAGCGATCCGGCCGACCTGTTGCAGCGCCTTGGCCTGCCGGCCGCACTGCTGCCGGCGGCGCGCCGCGCCGCCGCCCTGTTTCCGCTGCGCGTGCCCCTGCCATACCTGGCTCGGATGCGGCCGAACGACCCGGACGACCCGCTGCTGCGGCAAGTGCTGCCGCTGGATGCCGAGTGCAACCGGCACACCGGCTACAGCACCGATCCGCTGGCGGAGTCGGCCGTACAACCGGTACCGGGATTGCTCAAAAAATACCACGGCCGGGCACTGTTGATCGCCACCGGGGCCTGCGCGGTGCACTGTCGCTACTGTTTCCGGCGTCATTTCCCGTACGCGGACGCACACACCGGCGGGTCGCGACTGGGCCCGGCACTGGCGGCCATCGCCGCCGACCCGAGCATCGGCGAGGTGATCCTGAGCGGCGGCGACCCGCTGACCTTGAGCGACCGGCGCCTGGCCGAGCTGGCACGGCACCTGGCCGACATCGACCACGTCCACACCCTGCGCATCCACAGCCGCCTGCCGGTGGTACTGCCGCAACGCGTGGATGGCGAGCTGCTGGCCTGGCTGCGGCGCCTGCCGCTGCGCACGGTGCTGGTGCTGCACAGCAACCATCCAGCCGAGCTGGACGACGCGGTACGCGCCGCGCTGGCGGCGCTGGCAGCGGCGGGCGTGACCCTGCTCAACCAGGCGGTGCTCTTGCGTGGGGTGAACGACGACGCCGACACCCTGGCCGCCCTCAGCACGGCGCTGCACGCCGCGGGCGCCCTGCCGTACTACCTGCACCTGCTCGACCGGGTGCAGGGCGCAGCCCATTTCGACGTACCACAAAGCCGTGGCGAAGCCCTGATCGCCGACTTGCGCGGGCGCCTGCCCGGCTATCTGGTACCCCGCCTGGTGCGCGAGACACCGGGCGCCGACAGCAAGACCGTCATTACCTGACCCTGCGCTGCGCGCAAGGGTCCGTCAGACCGGCTGACACTGGGCGCGGGCCTGCCGCAACACCTGCCGCAGGCCCGCCGTCAGCGGCACGTCGTCCAGTTGTGTCTCGTGCAGCCAGCGGGCATCGGCGGCGTCATCGCCGGCGATGGGCTGCGCATGATCGCCACGCGGCACGGCCACGAAATCGAGAATCACGTAGTGATGGGCGTCGTCCATGCGCTCGATCCAGGTCACCAGCGGACCGAGTTCGACGTCGATGCCGGTTTCCTCGCGCACTTCGCGCCGGCAGGCGGCGGCCACCGACTCGCCCCACTCCACCTTGCCACCGGGTACCGACCACAGGCCCTGTGCCGGCGGGCGGCCACGCTGCACCAACAACACCCGGCCGGCCGCATCGAACACGAACACCCCGACCGCCAGCTGCGGGCGCCTGGTGTCTTCACGCATCGTCACGCATTCGGGCCGGCCAGTTCCTGCCGGTAGAGCGCCAGCGCGTCGGAACTGAAGCAGACAAACAGCACCTGTTCGATGCCCGGCGCGTTCGGCAGCGTTTGGCGCACCGTGGCCACGGCGATCCGGACCGCCCGCGGCAGCGGAAAACCGTACACGCCGGTGCTGATAGCAGGAAAGGCGATGCGGCGCGCCCCATGCTCCGCTGCCACCTGCAGGCTGCGCCGATAACAACTGGCCAACTGGTCGTCCTCCCCCGACGCCCCCCCGTGCCAAACGGGCCCGACCGTATGGATCACGTAGCGTGCAGGCAACCGGTAGCCGTCTGTGAGCTTGGCGTCCCCGGTCGCACACCCACCCAGAGTCCGGCACGCCTCGAGCAACTGTGGACCGGCTGCGCGGTGAATGGCGCCGTCCACGCCCCCGCCACCGAGCAGCGACCGGTTGGCGGCATTCACGATGGCATCCACGGCCAGCCGGGTAATGTCCCCCTCGAGCGCCCTCAGCGCAGGCACCGGCGGCGGCATCGACCCTTGCCCCTCAGAGCGTCGGAGCGTGACGCCCCTGCTCCACCAGGGTTTGACACTGAATGCAGCGAGGCACGGCGGGATCGACCTGCAGGCGGGCCAGCCCGATCGGAGCCCGACAGGCGCGGCATAGACCGTAGCGACCACCGGCGATCGCCTCCAGCGCCGCCTCGACCTGACGGATGCGCATGACGTGCCGGTCGATGCCCGCAATCTCCAGGTCCCCGAGCAGGTCCGCCACCGCCTCGTCACCGCGATCGTGAACCTGTCCGGCCAGTTCAACATGGCGGGCCTCGGCACTGCGGGCCAGTTCACCTGCCAGCTCCTGGCGCAGGGCGGCATGTTCCTCGCTCAACCGGACGCGCAGGCGCTCGATGTCGGCCGCCGTTAACTTGCTCATTGCCGTCTCCTCGCAGGCCCCGAAAACCGGACGCCGCTGGCTCAACGCTCGAGCAAACGCGGCATCAGTTCCACAAGATTACACGGCCGGGTACGGTAGTCGAGTTGCGGGCCGATCAGATGCTCCCAGCCCGTGCGGCAGGCACCGGAGGAACCGGGCAGGCAGAACACGAACGTGCCGTTGGCGACGCCGGCGATGGCCCGCGACTGAATGGTGGAGGCACCGATCTCGCCGAACGACACAGCACGGAACACTTCGCCGAAGCCGTCGATGCACTTGTCCAGCAGCGGCGCCACCGCCTCGGGCGTGCCGTCACGTCCGGTAATGCCGGTGCCACCGGTGGTGATCACGGCCTGAACGGTCGGATCGACGACCCAGGCCGCCACCTGCGCGCGTATGCGGTGCGGATCGTCAGGGACGATCGCGCGGCCGGCCAGCCGATGGCCGGCCGCCGCCACACGCTCGATCAACACCCGGCCGGAGGTGTCCTCGGCCAGACCGCGGCTATCGCTGACGGTGAGCACGGCGATGCCCACCGGCACGAACCGCCGCGCATCATCCGTGCTCATGCATCGACCTGCTCACGGCATCAACGAATCCCGAACTTGCGCAGCCCCTGCGGGGTGAAGATTTCAGGGTCGATCGTGGAGTCCTTGAGCAGACCGACCTTCGGCTGGCCCGCGCCGACATTGCCATACCAGCCGAAAAACGTCGTGTAACGCCCGTTGACCATGTCGACCAGTTGGTCACCCCAGATCACGTGCGAACGCGTGTCATACAGGTTCAGTATGTAGCCCTCGCCCATGCGCCACAGCCGGTCGCGCGCGTCGTAGGCGTCGTGGCCGAGGCCGTGCCATGTGTCTTCGTCAATGTAGGCCACGATGCGCTTGTACAGGTGACGGTGCCCCGGCTTGACCGTCGCTTCCAGTTCCCACACGCGCCGCAGTTCGTAGCGCACGAGGTCAGGGTTGACGTGCTTGGGCCCAAACAGCACATCGAAGCTCGCATCCTCCTGCGCCAGCGCATAGGAGTTATACGGCATGAAGCGCTCGGTCTTGCCATTGAGCGTCAATGCGTGACGTGATTCCTTGCCGGCGAACCACCACTGCCAACGCGACGACACCGTGCGCTGGCCATCGGACGCAAACGAGGGACTGTCCTGGAAACCGATCTCCGGCGCCTTGCGCACGCGGCGCTGACCCGGAACGTACAAGTACGCCTGGAAATCGAATTCTTGAGCGTAGTTGCAACCGCCGGCAATCAGGCCTGACTGACGCGGCGGCTGACGCACCTGGAAGGCATCACACAGCAGCGGCCCGCCGCTGCGATGGAACCAGTCGCTTGCCGGCCGCTCCGCCGCCGGCACCCACCACATCCACGATTGCCACTGCTGGCCGATGACATCGACCCGGTTGCCGAACGTGTCGATCAGGGGCGCATTCATCAACCCCTCGATGGCCTGCCCCTGGTAGGCGACATAGTGGTTCCAGCCAACCTCGAAGGCGTTCTTCGGGATTGGGAACGGATACCCCCCGCCGTCCACGTGGTTTTGCAGGCACACGTTGCCGTTGGTGTCCCATCCCGGACACAACTCGGCATGCAATGCCTGCCGCTGCGTCGCCTCGTAGACCCAGTCCGGGAACGAGGCGCTGCGGCGGGTCGGGTACACATGCATCCGGAAGCTGTCCGGATACTGCTGGAACATGGCGACCTGGCCAGCCGTAAGGTTGTCCTGGTACTGGGCGTAATTCTGCGCCGTGATGGTGAACAGCGGCTTGTCGTCGGGGAACGGGTCGACCCAGGCTTCCCCGGGAACGAAGTTCGCCGGCGGCTGCTGTATGCCGCCAGTCCACTCGGGGATGGTGCCGTCGGCATTACCGGCCCGCTCGGCACCGACCGGTGTCAGCGGGGTGCCCGTCAGACCCAGCTGGGCCGCCTCTTCCGGCGTAATCTTCGCCCAGGCGACGGGGCTGACGGCCAACGCCAACCCCGCTATCGCCGCCACGAAATGCGCTTGCTGCCGCATGGCCTCCCCCTCCTGCTTGTTATCTGTGGTTATCGGCGGCCATTCAGGCCGCCGATTTCGTTCCGCTGGTCATTTTCCGGCTCATCAAGAAGCGCGTGATGGCCGGCATCAACAACACCGCGCCAAGCATATTCACAAAGAACATGTACGCCAGCAACACGCCCATGTCGGACTGGAACTTCAGGTCCGAGAAATACCACAGCGCCACACCCAGGGTCATGGTCACCGCTGTGAACACGACGGCCGTCCCCACCTCGCGGTAGGAATTGCTGAACGCGGTCTCCACATCCTCACCGTTCCGCATGTGCACGAAGGCCCGCGCGAACAGATAGATGCCGTAGTCCACACCCACGCCGACGCCCAGCGCCAGCACCGGCAGCGTCGACACCTTCAGGCCGATGTTCAGGAACACCATGACCGCGTTGGCAAAAATGGACACGGCCAGCAACGGCAGCATGACGCACAGCGCCGCGCGCCAGGAAAAGAAGGTCAGGAACACACACAACACGATGGCCACGAACAGGATCGCGTCCATGGTCAACACCGAGTCCTTCACCGCCTCGTTGGTCGCGGCCCAGATGCCCGCGTTACCCATCGCCATGCGGAACGTGACATCCGGGTTGGAGTTGGAATCCTGATAGGCCTTCACGGCCTTGACGATGCGCTGCAGGGTGCCGGCCTGGTGGTCGACCGGATAGATCGTCACCGGCATCACGCTGCAATCATTGTTGAACAGCCGCTGCGACATCTCGACCCGGTAGATGTTGGCGGCGATCATTTGCTCGTTACGCGGCAGGCCGAGGAACTTCGGATTGGCCTCGTAGTTGCCGACGTTGCGCTCACGCACCACCTGGGACAGCGACTTCACGGACCGCACGCCGGGCACGTTGCGCATGTGCCAGACGAAGTCGTCGATGGTCTCCATCACGCCATAGTTGACGCACGCGCTGTCCTGCGTGGACTCGGCGATGACCACGAACTCGTCGAGACCCACCGTGAAGTTGCTCACGATCTTGTCGATGTCGCGGTTGTAGCGTGAATCCGGCCAGAATTCCGGTGCTCCCGCCTCGGAGTCGCCGATGATCAGGTCGTTCGACTTGGAGGCCCCGTAGGCCACCAGCCCCAGGCTCAGCAGCACGATGACGGCCGCCGGTACCGGCCGGCTCGAGCGGGCGAGCAGGTTCCAGAACCTGTGATCGGCACCTTCCGACGCACGGTGCGCCCGCGCCAGCTCGCGCTCGTTCAGGCTCAGGTACGAAAGGATTGCCGGCAGCATGAACTTGTTGGTCAACAGCATCACGCCGACGCCGATGCTGGCGGTGATGCCCAGCTCGCGGATGATGTCGATGTCGATGATCATGATCACCGCGAATCCGACGGCATCCGACACCAGCGCCGTCGCGCCCGGAATGAACAGCTTGTTGAACGAATCCTTGGCCGCCGTCGGCCCGTCCATTCCCGACAGGATGCCCAGACGCCAGGCGTTGGTCATCTGCACCGCGTGGCTGACGCCGATGGCGAGAACCAGGAACGGCACCAGGATCGACAGCGGGTCCACGCCATAGCCGAGCAGCTTGACCAGTCCCAACTGCCAGGCCACCGCCGCCAGCGACACCGCAATGGCCGCCACTGCAAGCTTCCAGGAGCCGGCGAAAAACACCAACAGCACGAAGGTGACCGCGAGCGTGATCGCGAAGAACAGGATGACGCCCTGTGCGCCGTCGATGATGTCGCCGATGAAGGTGGCAAAGCCGATGATGCCGATGTCGACACCCTGCGACTCGTACTTCTCGCGCAGGCGCTCGAGGCGCTCTGCCACCTCCTGGTAGTCGAGCTTGGCGCCGGTGGCCGGGTCACGCTCGACCAGCTCGGCGATCACCAACGCGCCGGAGAAGTCCTTCGCCACGGTGCGGCCGATCTCGTCCGACCGGTACAGGTTCTGACGGACCTGCTCGAGGCCCTCCTCGGTCGCCTCGAAATCCGCCGGCACGATGCGCGATCCGGTGAACCCCTCCTCGGTCACCGCCACGTAGTTCACGTTCGGCGTGAACAGCGACGTCACCGTGCGGGCATCGACGCCGTCCATGACCAGGATTTCCTGGGTCACCTGCTCGAGCACCTTGAAAAACGCGGGGTTGAACATGTCCCCGCTGCGGTCCTGGACAAACACGGTAATCGTGTTCGAGCCACCGAACTCGGGTTTGTACTCGGTGTAGGTCTTCATGTACGGATGCGACAGGGGCACCGACTTGTCGAACCCCGGATCCAGGCGCTGCGTGAACGCCTCATAGCCGAGAAACGCCGTCAACACCAGCATGACGGACAGCACCAGCACACGCCGGCCTACCAGAAAATTGGAAATCTTCGCTGAGAAGCGCTCAAGTCCGGCGCCGTAACCCAGGTCTGCAGCCATGGAATCGATCGTCCTGAAATCGCGTAGAGGGTCGTCGCGAGCGACGACAGATCAGTCGAGCAGCTCGTCAAGCAGCTTGCGTTGCACGCCGCCGGCCTCGGTAGCCAGATAGACCGCATCGCCCACCGGCAACACCGCGGTAATACCGGCACGCTCCGCCAGCTGCCGAACAGTGGCCTCGAGTGTGGTCTGCGCCAGACGGACCAGCGTGCCGCCACCGCCCACCAGCAGTGTGCCGCCATCGGGGAGCAACGCGGCATCGAACAAAAACTGCTGCGTACCGGTGTCAACCTGCCGCCAGGCGACACCATCGTCAGAAACAAAAGCGTGGCCGTTCATGCCATAGACGAGTGGCCTGCCGTCAGGCAACGCCAGCACGCCAAAGAACGACCCATCATAGGGCGACTCGATCGACTCGAACGGCGCCACGCCGTCGACCGAACGATACAGCACACCCTTCTCCGCCACGGCCAGCACGCTGCCGCTGGGGGTCCAGGTGACACCAAAAATGTGGTTCTGATACCAGTCCTCGACCGACAGCGTGGTGCGCTGCCAATTGGCGCCGGCATCGGCCGTGTGCCACAGCTGCCCGTTGCTGCCGACCACATACCCGCGCCGCGCGTCACGAAAACGCACGTTGAGCATCACGTTCTGTGAGTCCGGCTCGAAGTTCAGCAGCGCCCAACTGGCACCCGCGTCCTCGCTTTTCAGAATCACGGCATCGTGACCCACCGCGTAGCCGGTGTCGGCCGTCACAAATGTCACCGCCGTGAGCGTCGCCCGGGTCGGCACATCCGCCTGCACCCATTGGCTGCCGTCATCGGAATACACGATCACGCCGCGCTCGCCAACCGCGACAACGCGGTCGCCAGCACTCGCCAGGCCGAGAAAAGTCACCTCGGTTGCCAGCGGCAATTTCAACGCGGGCTTGGGCCCGTCGTCTGCCCGGGCCACCCCAGAGACACAGAAAAGCGCCAGCAGCACGCTGGCGAGCCGGTACAGCATCGATCCCCCTTTGCCTTCACCGAACGCCATCGCCCGGTGTTTCACAAACTCAAAGGCGCCCTGCGGACCTGGCTGAGTCCACAGGGCGCCCGAACCGTCGCGTAGTTGGCGGATGCCCGATCGCTACCTCAACGGGTACCGAACTTACGCAGGCCTTGCGGCGTGTAGACCGAAAGATCCACCGACACCTCGTCGGTCGTCTCGAACTTGGGCATCCCGAAGCCACTGGCCTCACCCGCCTGCACGTGCCAGTACGGGAAGGTGGTGTAGCGACCGTTGATCAGGTCGATCTGCGAGTCACCCATGATTCGCACGATGCGCTTGTCGTACAGGTTCAGGTTGTACTGCTCACCCACACGCCACAGCCGGTCCTTGGCGTCGTAGGCCTCGTACGCCACGCCCATCCAGGTGTCCTCGTCGAAGTAGGCGACGTGACGCTTGTAGAGATGGCGGAAGCCCGGCTTCAACTGGCTGTCCATGACCCACACGCGGTGAAGCTCGTAACGCAGGATGTCCTGGTTGATGTGCTTCTTGCCGTAGATGTCGTCGTAGGTCAGGCTGGCGTCGGCCGTCTTGTAGGAGTTGTAAGGAACGAAGAATTCCTTGCCCTTTTCCATCGTGAAGCTGTGGCGCGGTTCCTTGCCACCGAACCACCACATCCAGCGCGAGGACACCGTACGCTGTCCATCGGAGCCGAACGACGGGCTGTCGTGGAAACCGATCTCCGGCGCCTTGCGCACCCGACGCTGGCCGGGGATGTACAGGTACACCTGAAAGTCGACGTTGGCCGCGTAGTTGCAGCCCCCGAACACCAGCCCCGAGGAACGCGGCGGCTGTTCGATCTGCCAGGAGTCGCACAGCAGGGCGCCGCCCCACTGGGTGAACCACTGGTTCGATGGCTTGTCCGCGGTCGGAACCTGGTAGGGCCAGTATTCACGCGAGCGGATGATCACGTCGGTGCGGTTGCCCAACGAGTCGATGAGCGCGCCGTTGCCCATGGCGTCCATCGTGGTGCCACGGTAGGTACCCAGGTAGGTGTTCCAGCCCAATTCCTCCGCACTTTTCGGAATCGGGAACGGCACACCGCCGCCGTCCTGCACGTTGACCAGACACAGCTCGTTCTTCTCGGTGTACTCCGGGCAGATCTCGATGTGCTTGGCCTGCACCTTGGTCGCTTCAACGAACCAGTCGGGGTACGACGCGCTGCGACGGGTCGGATACACGTGCATCCGGAAGGTGTCCGGGAACTGCTTGAACATGGCGATCTGGCCGGGCAGCAGATTGTCTTTGTACTGCTCGTAGTTCTGCGCCGTGATCGTGAACAGCGGCTGGTCGTCCGGATACGGGTCAACCCACGTGCCGCCGGGCGTGAAGTTGGCCGGCGGCTGTTCGATACCGCCGGTCCATTCCGGAATGGTGCCGGCCTCGTTGCCGGCGCGCGTGGCGCCGACCGGCGTCAGCGGCGTGCCCGTCACGCCAAGCTGGGCGATTTCTTCGTCCGTCAGCTTGGCGAGCGCGGCGCCGGCAACGCCGAGACTCAACAACCCTGCCCCGGTCAGGCGCAAGGCGTTATGTTTGAACTGCGTCATCAAAGTTCCCCTTTTCGCACGAAACGCATGCCAGCCCTCAGAACGAATAGCTGGCATTGAACGACAGGAAGTCGCGGTCAGTGCTGCCGTTCAGACGGCTGCCCGCACCATTGACCTCGTCGTCGTCACCCCAGAAGGTGGTGTAGCTGATGCCGCCCTTCCAGCGGCCGCTGCCATAGTCGAAACCCAGACCGACCGAGAACGCCTTACGCCCCTCGACCATCAACTTGGCGCCGCCCAGCTCGTTGGAATAACCGTGGAAATCCCACGCGAAGGCGAAGTTCGGCTCCAGCGCGATCAGGTTGAACAGCGCCGCCTGGTACGTCATGGAATGACGGATAACCAGCTTGCCGAAATCCTCGCTGACCTGCGACTCGAACACGTTATACAGCGTGTTGGTGCCACCGAGCGGGTTCGGCTGCGTACCGAGCGGGCCGCCCACGGGGGTCAGGGACGGCAAACCGCCGATCCAGCCCCAGGCGATTTCACCGATGGTGCTGGCACCATCAGCCTTCAGAGCGTGCAACACGCCCCAGTTCTTCTGGACGGTCAGCTGGGTCTGATAGCGCTCGATGCGCTCATACCCCTTGACCACGTCGCCCAGCGAACCGCCGCCGGCCAGATATGGACCGATATACGCCATGAACGGCCCGGCCGCAGGACCCGCCAGGAACAGCGGCTCGGTCATCTGAAGCGGCGCGTTGCGGCGATAGGAGAACTCGCCACCCAGTGCGAGACCGAACATGTTGGTGTTGAACGACGCACCCCAGCGTTCGATGTTCTCCGGGTAGTCGAGCTGGAACTTGCCGGCGCCCACGATGCCCGAAATCATCGGCAAGTGGTCATGCAGGTTCTGGTAGTAAATGGCCACCTCGCCGCCGTTACCGAAGTTCGGCAGGAACTTGCGCAAGGCGATGCCCCACTGGCCGCCACTTCCGAGGTTGTCGCCGGCGCGGGTCAGGAACCCACCGAGCAAATCACAGGCGGCACCGTCGGGCGCAAAGCAGCGCGGGCGGGGGCCGAACGGCCCGACATCCATCGCATTGGCGAAACCGCCACCGTCGGCAATCGCGTCCAGGCCGGTGAAGAAGTTACCCATCGGGTCCACCTTGATCTCGTCATAGGCGAACAGGGCAAACCCTTCAACCGTGTAGTTCTCGAGGAAGGTGTAGGACACATGCAGCGCCGGCGTCCCCGTGAACGCGTCTTTCAGCTCCGCCCCGGGCGTACGCAGCTTGGAGATGTCCACCGTGTTGATGTCGTTGATGGCACCGGTAATGAACGTGTTCTCACCCCACGAGATGACCTGCTTGCCGAGACGAACCGTCAGCGACTGGTCATCCAGAAACCGCTTGTAAACATAGGCATCGGTGATGTCGCCATGCTGCTTCGCACGGTTCTCGGAAGCGTTGGGGAGGTCCTGGTTCGCCATCTCGAAGTCGTAGAACCAGTTGCCGCGCAGCAACGCGCCGTAGGTGTCGCCACGGACCTCGAAGGTATGCGAGCCCTTGATGGAATTATTGAAAATGTCCCACTTGTCCTCGAACAGCGCCCGGTTGCCGTAGGCACCCAGATTCTTGCTGTCTGGGTCGGCCGTCCGCATTGACAGGCCCCAGCCGATGTCGGTGTCGAACGAAGCGTCGAGCTCGCCCAGCTGAAACTCGAACCCATAGGCCGCGGGCACGGCGGCAGCCAGCGCAGTGGCTGCAATACCAGCGGCCAATGTGGCGCGTGCGTGTGTCTTCATTACCCCTTCTCCCGGTAAATTTCGATGGCGCGTAAGGATACTGTAACGAACGGTTGGCAGTCCATAAAAACACAGGCGCCGACGCCCCCTGGAGGGCGTCGGCGCCTGTGTTTGTGTGCGTGTGCCCGCCGGCGGAGAAGCTAGTGCGAAAGTCCCCGCGTCGAGTGTCGCTCCTTCTCGACGTCGATCAGCCAGGCCGCCAACGCCGGCAAGACCACGACCGCCCCCACCATGTTGACGAAGAACATATAGGCCAACAGGACACCCATGTCCGACTGGAACTTGAGGTCCGAGAAGAACCACGTGGCGACACCCACCGACATGGTCGTCGCGGTGAATATCACAGCAGTACCGGCCTGCTTGAGACCCTCATAGTAGGCGTCCTTCAACGACAGCCCGCTGCGAATATGGGCCTGGGTACGGGCGAACAGATAGATGCCGTAATCGACACCGACGCCCACGCCAAGCGCCACCACCGGCAACGTCGACACCTTCAGCCCGATGTTCAGCATCACCATCACCGCGTTGGCGAGGAGGGACACCAGCGCCAGCGGCAACAAGATGCACAGCGACGCACGCCAGGACAGGAAGGTCAGGTAGCACAGGATGCCAACCGCCGTAAACAGCGCCGCCATCATCGTCAGCTCGGCACGCTCGACGGCCTCATTGGTGGCCGCCATGACACCCGCGGTGCCCAGCGCCAAGCGGAAGTCGACCTCCGCACCGCCACCTTCCGTCGGACGCTCGAAATTACGCACGGCCTCAACCACGCGATTCAATGTGGGTGCCTTGTGGTCCCAAAGGAAGATGCGAATCGGGATGGCTTCACACGTGTCGTTGAACAGCTTCTGGTTCAGCTCGATGTTTCGCATCGCGGAACCGAGGCCGGGCGCCGTACGCGGCAGGCCGTAGAACTTGAGGTGACCCTCGTTGTTTCCGACGTTGCGATCCTTCATGACCGACGACAGCGTCGCTACCGACTGCACACCCTCGACATTGCTCACGTGCCACACGAAGCGGTCGACGGTTTTCATCATGTCGTAGGTCGTACAGCCATCGCGGGGCATCTCGGCAATCACCGTCAGCTCGTCGATGCCGACATTGAAGTTGGTGATGATGGCCTGGATATCCTGGTTGTATCGGGCATCCGGCCAGAACTCGGGGGCGCCGGCCTCGCTGTCGCCGATGATCAACGACTGCCACTTCCACCAGCCGAAGCCCAACAACACCACCGACACGAGGATGACCACCGAGCCGCGCTTGCGGTCGGCGAACCCAGACAGGAAGCGGAAGAAGGGCTTCTCCTGCACCAAAATCCGCGCCCGGATCCGCTCGACGGTCTTCGGCGGCATGCTGGCGTACGACAGCAGCACCGGGAGCATGAACTTGTTGGTGGCCACCATCACCGCCACACCAATACTGGCCGTAACGCCAAGTTCCTGGATGATGTCGATGTCGATGATCATGATGACGGCAAAGCCAACGGCGTTGGCCAGCAATGCCGTGGTACCCGGAATGAACAGCTTGTTGAACGACTCCCGGGCAGCGGTGCGCGAGTCGGCGCCGCCGAGCACCTCGAGCTTCCAGGTGTTGGTCATCTGAATGGCGTGACTGACGCCAATGGCCAGAATCAGGAAGGGTACGAGAATAGACAGCGGGTCGATGCCGTACCCGAGCAGGCGAATCGTGCCCAGCTGCCAAATCACGGCAGTCATGGCAACGAGAATTGCCAGCACCGTGATCTGGATCGAGTTGGAATAGAAGTAAAGCATCACCGCAGTAATCACCACGGCGATCGCGAAGAACAGGACCACGCCGAGCGCGCCCTGGATCACGTCGTCGATGAACTTGGCAAACCCGATGATTTTTACGTCTATGTTCTCGGTGGTGTAGCGCCCGCGTATCTCCTCGAGCGCTTCCGCGACTTCGCGGTAGTCCAGCGGCTCCCCGGTAGCAGGATCCTTGTCCACCAGTTCGGCCCGAATGAGGGCACCCTGGAAGTCGTGGGATACCAGGCGGCCCAGGTGCTGGGACACCAGCAAGTTACGCCGAACCTGTTCGATATTCTCCTGATTGGGCTTGAAGTCCGGCTCCACCACCCGGTGACCGGCGAAGCCCTCCTCGTTAACCAAGACGTAGTCGACATTCGGCGTGAAAAGCGATGTCACGGACGAACGATCGACACCCTTGATGAAGAGCACATCCTGGGTGGCCTTCTCGAGCGTCTTGAAGAAGTCGACGTTGAAGATGTCGCCCTCTTCCTGCATCAAGGCGACGATAATGACATTGGCCCCACCGAACTGGTCCGTGTATTCGGTGTAGGTCTGCATGTAGGGATGGCTTAACGGTATCGACTTGGTAAAACCAGGATCCATCCGCAAGAACGAAGCGTGATAGCCAAGGAAGGCTGTCAACACCGCAAGCGAAATGATCACCGCCACACGGTAGCGAATCAGGTTGTCGGCCAACCAGGCGGAAATGCGGGCCATGGCAGCCGCGTAATTTGACGTGAACATTGTTCCTCCGGGACTCTTAGCGACGCGGCTGTTATTTCACATCGAGAGTGATGCGCTTCACTCCCGCTTCCCCAAAAGCCAGCCAGGCTCCATCCCGGGTTGGAAGCAGGCGCGAGAACTTGCGACGGCTCGGCTGCCCGTGAATCTCGAAGCTCTGTCCACCGTCGCGCGTGATGGCGACGACTCCATCGAGACCGGCCAACACAATGTTGCCAGCCGAAGTTACCGTGGCGGACATGAACGACTTGTCGGTACCGGTTGGCACCATCTGCCAGGTCTCGCCATTGTCGTCACTGACTGCGACGTGACCCAACATGGCGAAAGCGATCACCCGCCCTTCCGGCGCGAATGTCACACCGAAAAACGACCCGTGATAGGGGCTATCCAGTTGCACCCAGTTCGTACCGCCGTCATCCGATCGGTACAGCACACCCTGTTCGGACGCCAGGAAGTAGCTTCCCGACGGCGCCTGACCGATGCCGAACAGGTGACTGTCGAATTCGTCGCGGGTCAACAGGACCTGGTTGGTCCAGGTGGCGCCACCGTCCTGCGTACGGAACAGGTTGCCCCGGCCGCCGACGGCAAAGCCGGAGGTTGGCGACTGGAAGCTGACGTCCAGTAACGGGATGTCAAGATCCGGCTCCCAGAGCTGCACTTCCCAATTTTCACCACCGTCCTGCGTGGCCAGGATGGCGGCGTCGTGACCGGTGGCCCAGCCTCGACGCTCGTCGGCAAAGGCGACACTGGTCAGGGTGGTGTCCAACGGTACCTGCCCCTGCGACCAACTGGCGCCTTCGTCGTCGGAATACAGCACGATGCCGCGCTCCCCGACCGCCACGATGCGCTCTCCTGCCCGCGCCGCATCCAGCAACAAGGCTTTGGCCACGTTGCGCCCGGTTGCCGCCGGCTGCATCTCCTCTGCCGCGGCCCGGCCGGTGACCAACATCATCATGGCGGCGAGCAGCACGAGCGCGCTCGACACCGTCCTCAGCGGCTGAGCCGCCTTTATCCCTTTGAACACGTTACCCCCTTGCCCCTTTGGTCCATTACGCACGTAGCGCCCGAAAAACACCCCCATGCAGGGGTGTGGAGACACGTCCAAACGCTGTGCACGACGGTCAGCACGGCAACGGCCCACGCTTGAATGCCTTGCCTGCACTGCCCGTGCCGTGCGCATCCGCACCCGCCACAAGACCGGTACGGATGCGCATCAGGCATCTGTCAACGCACGCCGTACTTGCGCAGCCCGGCCGGCGTCATCAGGTTCGGATCAGGTCGGCCAGTGGCCGAGAAATCCGGCGGGAATGTGCCCTGCTTGGCGCCGTGGTTGAAGTATCCGTTGACGCCGGCATGGCGACCCGAGATCAGATCCGAGTGGTCGTCACCCCACCAATGCACCATCGGCACGTTGTAGAAGTTCATGAGGTAGCCTTCCGACACGCGCCACAGGTTGCCCTGCGCGTCGTACATGTCGGCGAGCGCCGCCGCCCAGCTGTCCTCGTCCACGTACACCAGACGGTGCGGCCCCAGGTGGCGGAAGCCGGGTTTCAGCTTGCCCTCGATGACCCACACCCGATGCAGCTCGTAGCGCTTGAGGTCGCTGTTGACGTGCCCCTTGCGCACGATGTCGGTGAAGTCGTACTGCGGGTCCGCCAGCTTGTAGCTGTTGTAGGGGATGTACATCTCCTTGCGTACCGGCGCAGACCAGTCGTACCACTCCTCGCCCCCGGTCTGGGCAAACAGGTTCCGGGCATCGGCCGTGCGAAGGCCATCGGAGCCCGTGCCGGGGCTGTCGTAGAAGCCGATCTCCGGCGCCTTGCGCACGCGTCGCTGACCGGGCACGTACAGGTAGGCGTCGAAATCAACCGACCGGAAATAGTTGCAACCGCTGAACATGGTGCCCGCAGTGCGGGGCGGCGCCAGGTCTTCCTGCGAGAAACACCAGGCCGCGCCACCGTTGCGATCGAAAATATCGCCGGTGGGCCGCTCGTCACCTTCCAGATACATCACCTGGAGCCAACGTTCACGCTTGACGTGCTCGGCGTAGTCACCATCCGGAAAGGCATTGAATCCGTAGGCGACCGAGGTGAACCACTTTCCGAAGAAATAGAAGGTGTGGTTGTACATCGCTTCGCCACCATCCTTGGGGATGGGGAAGAACACGCCAGGCCGCCAGGTGTCCCGTGGCACACAGCGCTGGGCGCTGTTCGGACCATCGGGCGGCGGGTCACACCAGTCGGTGTTACTGGCGTTCCAGATGGAGTTCTCGTACAGCCACTCCGGATACGAGGCGCTGCGCCGGCTCGGGTACACGTTCAGCTTGAACGTGTCCGGGTACTTCTTGAGCATGGCGATGGTGCCGGGCGACAGCTTGTCCGCGTACTGCTCGTAATTCTGGGCAGTAATGGTGAACAGGATCTGGTCGTCCTTGTACGGGTCGACATACCACTTGCCTTCCTCGTACCCGGCCGGCGGCGTGGTGATCCCGCCTTCCCAGGCCGGTATTGTCCCCTCGGCATTCCCGGCACGGATGGCGCCAATCGGCGTCAGCTCGGTGCCCTCAATGCCCAGTTTGGCTGCCTCCTCGGCCGAGACCTTGGCTGAGGCCGGCCCGGACATCAAGGCAGCCACGCCCGCCAGAGCCACTCCGGCAAACATCGGCAGTGCTTTCATATGCTTCACCCCTTCGTTAAGTACCGTCAGCGGGCACGCAGAGCAGATGAGGCGCGGAGACCCCGCGCCTGTGTCCGCGTCAGCGCATGCCGTATTTACGCAGCCCCGCTGGTGTCTGAATCGCCGGATCCGGCATTTCCCGGTAATTGATCAGGTTGGCCGGGTTACCACCCAGATTGGGCCAGCCGGCGTTCGACGCGTGACGGCCGTTGATCAGGTCGGAATGATCGTCCGCAAAGTGGTGCACCACCGGCACGTCGTAGTA
>OBIY01000294.1_pt1 | contig 21369 bp, 17 predicted proteins | sample 1519841 | NCBI WGS metagenome assembly OBIY01 (sample SAMN03019774, study PRJEB22545) | beach sand metagenome | biome: beach; feature: sea beach; material: beach sand | place: USA: Municipal Pensacola Beach, FL | collected 2010-07-30 | depth 30-40 cm m
TGCGGTAGGCCGGAAAGGCCCCCTCCCACCGGCCTCCCCGGACGGCTGGGGCCTGGCGCTGCGCGAGCCACTGGGCGTGGTCGCCGGCATCACGCCGTTCAACGTGCCGATGATCAAGGTCATCAAGCAGTCCGCCATGGCGCTGGCCTGCGGCAACACCTTCGTCAACCTGCCGTCGGAGCACGCGCCGCGGCTGTCGCTGCGGGTGGCGCAGCTGTATCACGAGGCCGGTTTCCCGGCCGGCAGCTTCAACGTGGTGCTCGGCAACGGCGCGGTCATCGGTGACGTGCTCACCGGTCACCCGCGCGTGAAGTCGGTGACCTTCACCGGCTCCTCGGTGGTCGGCCGGCACATCGCGGAGATCTGCGCCAAGCAGCTGAAGAAATACACCCTCGAGCTGGGCGGCAAGAGCCCGCTGATCATCATGGACGACGCCGATCTGGCCGGCGCCGTGCGCGCCGCGGCCATGGGTACGTTCTTCTACCAGGGTCAGGCCTGCATGGCCTCCTCGCGCATCCTCGTGCAGCGTGGCATCTTCGAGCGCTTTGCGCAGGCCCTGGCCGGCGCCGCCAGCGGGCTGAAGGGTGGCGACCTGCGCGACCCCGGCACCACGCTGGGCCCGATCATCTCCGGCCGTCAGCGCAGCCGCGTCAAGACGCACATCGAGGACGCCACGGCCAAGGGCGCGCGGCTGATCACCGGTGGCCAGTTCAGCGGCTTCCAGTGCGCGCCGACCGTGCTGACCGACGTCACCAAGGACATGACCCTCTACTATGAGGAAACCTTCGGGCCGGTGACCACGCTGTATCCGTTCGACACGCTGGAGGAAGCGCTGGCCATCGCCAACGACACGCCGTACGGCCTGTCGGCGGCCATCTACACCAGCAACATCAACCACGCCCTGCAGGCCGCGTCCGGCATCCACACCGGCATGGTGCACATCAATGCCCCGAGCCTGCATGACGAACCACACGTGCCGTTCGGCGGTGTCGGTCAAAGCGGCGTCGGCCGCGAAGGCACCGAGTGCGACCTGGATGCCATGACCGAATGGAAGTGGGTCACCATCCAGTTGCCCAGCGACGCCGCCGGACATCACTGACCGCAAGCGGCCCTGCCGCAGGAGGCCATCCGTGAACAAGTACTCCGACCTTCCGATCAAGCTGGCGACGTCCGTACGCTCGCTGCGTGACTTCCTCGAGCTGCTCGACAGCCACGGCCAGTGCATCACCTGGCCGGATGCGGTCATGCCGGAGCCGGACATCCGCGAGATCTGCGTCGCCGCCGGCCAGGACGTGCCTGGCGCGCCGGCCATCCTGTTCGACAAGATCCGCGGCTACCCCGACCGGCGGCTGGTGACCGGCGTGCACGGCAGCTGGGCCAACCTGGCGGTGCTGCTCGGCCATCCGAAAAGCGCCACCATCAAGACGATGTTCTACGACATCATCGAGCGCTGGGGCTCGGACAAGGCGCAACTCGAACGGGTCAAGCCCGACCAGGCGCCGGTGCACGAGGTGCGCATCGAGCGCGACATCAACCTGTACGACATCCTGCCGCTGTACCGCATCAACGATTTCGACGGCGGCTACTACATCGGCAAGGCCAACGTCGTCAGCCGCGACCCCAACGACCCGGACAACTTCGGCAAGCAGAACGTCGGCATCTACCGCATCCAGCCGCACGGTCCGGACGAGTTCACGCTGATGAGCGTGCCCATCCACGACATGGGCCGGCACATCGTTGCCGCCGAGGAAACCGGCAAGCCGCTGAAGATCGCCGTCATGCTCGGCAACCACCCGGCCATGGCCATGTTCGCCGCCACGCCGATCGGTTACGACGAGTCCGAGTACAGCTACGCCTCGGCCATGATGGGCGCGCCGATCGCGCTGACCGAGTCCGGCAACGGCCTGGACATCCAGGCCCATGCCGAGATCGTCATCGAGGCCGAATACGTCCACGGACGTCGTGATTTCGAGGGCCCGTTCGGCGAGTTCCCCGGTTCCTACAGCGGCGTACGCCGGGCGCCGGTGTTCAAGGTGACGGCCGTCTCGCACCGCAAGAACCCGATCTTCGAGAACATCTACATCGGCCGCGGCTGGACCGAGCACGACACCCTGATCGGCCTGAACACCTCGGCGCCGATCTACGCCCAGCTGAAGAAAGAGTTTCCCGAGGTGGTGGCGGTCAACGCCCTGTACCAGCACGGGCTCACCGGCATCATCTCGGTCAAGAACCGCTTCGCCGGCTTCGCCAAGAGCGTGGCACTGCGCGCCCTGTCGACGCCGCACGGGCTGATGTACCTGAAGAACCTGATCATGGTCGACGCCGACGTCGACCCGTTCGACCTGAACCAGGTCATGTGGGCGTTGTCGGTGCGCACCCGCGCCAGCGACATCATGGTCCTGAACGACATGGCCATGATCATGATCGACCCCGCCGCCGTGACGCCGGGCAAGGGTCACCACTTGATCATCGACGCCACCACCCACATGCCGCCCGACCCGATCGGCGGCGACGTGGAAATCGTCACACCGCCGTCGGGCGAGGCCATCGACGCACTGGCGGCGCGCATCCGCGACCTGCAGGGAGGAAACTGAGCATGGCCGTGAACTGCCCGCGCTGCGGCGGCGACCAGAACCGGGTCGAGTATCAAGGCAAGGAAAACGGCGAAGTGGTCTGGACCGTGCATTACTGCACCGCCTGCTGCTTCACCTGGCGCGATACCGAGCCCGCGCTGTCGATCGATCCGGCCAAGCGCCGGTCGGTGTTTCAGGTCGACCCCAGCCATCCGGAACGCTTCGGGGTGGTCATTCCGCCCGTCAAGCGCTGAGCCGTCCTTGGTCCGCATCGAATCGACAGGAGAGGGAACTCCGATGACACGACTCGACTACCTGCGCTACATGTCGCCGGCAGTGCTGGTGGCCAGCGGCATCCTCGGCCTGCTGCTCGGCGGCGCCTGGGTCTGGCTCGGTTTCGGTGCCTTCCTGCTGGTGGCGGCGATCGACCCGCTCCTGGGCAAGGACCACGGCATGCGTCGCGGCGCCCATCCGCTGCTGGCCGACACGATCCTGTACTTCCAGGTGGTGCCGGTGGCGCTGCTGTGGGTGGTGTTCGCCTGGCGCATCGGCAGCGCCAATGCCGAACTGACGTCACTCGACTACCTGGGTGCGGCCGTGTCGGTGGCGTTCATGACCGCCATCGGTGGCCTGCCGGCGGCGCACGAGATGTTTCACCGCCACAGCACGCTCGGCAAGTTCGTGGGCAGCGTGCTGGGCACCATCTTCGCGTCCGGCTACAGCTCGCTTGCGCATGTGCACGTGCACCACATCGACACCGACACCCCGGACGACACCGAAACCCCGTACCGCGGCGAGAGCGTGTATCGCTTCGTGGTGCGTGCCGCCTACCGCCAGCATCGACGCAGCTGGCAGATCGAGATGGCGCGCCTGCGCAAGCTCGACCTTGGCTTCTGGACACCGCGCAACCTGGTGCTGCGGGGCCTGACGATGTACGCGCTGCTGCTGGGCTGCTTCTACCTCGCCGCCGGCCTCACCGGCATGCTGCTGCTGATGCTGGTGTCGGCGCTGGGCCTGTTCATCCTGGAAATCTTCAGCTACATCCAGCACTACGGCCTGCTGCGCGAACCCGGCACGCCCATCGAGGATCGCCACGCCTGGAACCACCTGACACCGCTGGGTCGCGCGCTGACGTTCGAGATCGTCACCCACTCCGAACATCACGTCGATCCGGACCGACCCTACTGGCGGCTGACGCCGCGGCCGGCCGCACCGCAGATGCCCAGCGCCGTCACCTGCTTCGTGCTGGCGCTGATCCCGCCGCTGTGGGAAAAACTGATCGGCCGTCCGCTGCTGCAGCACTGGGACACCCACCACGCCACCGCCCGCGAACGTGAGTTGGCCATTGCCGCCAACCGCGCCGCCGGCTGGCCGGACTGGCTTTCTGATGCACCGATGCCGAGCGCCGCGTAGACGGCGCCGACGGGGCATGTCCCCCACCCTGAGGAGAGCGACGGATGAAAATCGAACAGTTCAATACGCTGCTGGATGATCGCATCGACGACGGCGTGTTTGATGTCAGCCGTGACATCTACCTCGACGCCGAGCTGTTCGAACTGGAGATGAAAACCATCTTCGAGGGCAGCTGGCTGTACCTGTGCCACGAAAGCCAGATCCCGAATCCGGGAGACTTCCTCACCACGCACATGGGACGCCAGCCGGTCATCATCAGCCGCGGCAAGGACGGCCAGGTCCACGGCTTCGTCAATGCCTGCGCGCACCGTGGCGCCACCCTGTGCCGCACGCGCAAGGGCAACCAGGCGTTCTTCACCTGCCCGTACCACGGCTGGGTCTACGACAGCACCGGCAAGAACGTCGACATCAAGGATCACGCCACCGGAGCCTACCCGCCTGCCTTCGAGCAGCAGTCGCACGACCTGAAGGCCCTGCCGAAGCTCGACACCTACCGCGGCTTCGTCTTCGGGTCCCTGTCGCCCGACGTACCGTCACTCGTGGACCACCTCGGTGGCGCAACACCGTTCATCGACCTCATGGTCGACCAATCGCCCGACGGCCTCGAAGTGCTGCGTGGCAGCTCCACGTATACCTTCAACGCCAATTGGAAACTGCAGGCCGAAAATGGCGTCGACGGCTACCACGTCACCAGCGTCCACGCCAACTACGTCGCCATGGTCCAGCGGCGGATGGCACTGGCGAAGGAAGACAAGGTAAAGGCCATCGTCGGCAACGGCGACATCAGCAAGATGCCCAGCGGCGCCTACGACCTGGGCGGCGGTCATACCCTGCTGTGGGGTCGGGTGCCCGGCGCCGGCGACCGGCCGCTGGCGCTGCGCCGGGCCGAGCTCGAACAGCGCGTCGGCGCGGTCAAGGCCAGCTGGATGATCGACTGCAGCCGCAACCTGGGACTGTTTCCGAACGTCTTCCTGATGGACCAAACGTCCACCCAGATTCGCGTGTTCCGGCCTTTGGCCGTGGACAAAACGGAAGTCACCATCGTCGGCATCGCGCCCAGGGGCGAAAGCCCGGCGGCCCGCAGCCGTCGTATCCGGCAGTACGAGGATTTCTTCAACGCCACCGGCATGGCCACACCGGACGACCTGCGCGAGTTCGAGGCCTGCCAGGCAGGCAACCGGGGACTGGCCGGCAGCCGCCAACACCTCGACCGAGGACTCGACCGACTCTCGTTCGAACCCGACGAGATGGCGCACAGCATCGGTGCCAGGCCGCACTCGCTCGGTCCCGACTGGTCCGACGAGAACATCTTCCACAGCTTCTACCGGCGCTGGCAGCAACTGCTGACCGGCCAGCGCTGAACTGCTCCAAGCGCGCTCACCGGAGACTCGCCATGAACAAGCCCGTCGAGGCACAGCCCTTCCTGAACCCCAGCGACCTGGTGGTCGACCGGCCGGACGATGGCACCTTCCTGGTCAGCCGGCGCCTGTTCAATGAGGCCGAACTGTTCGAGCTCGAGATGAAATACATCTTCGAGGGCACCTGGATCTTCCTGTGCCATGAGGGCCAGATTCCCAATCCGGGCGATTTCTTCACCACCGAGATGGGTCGCCAGCCGGTGGTCATCTCGCGCGGCAAGGACGGCCAGGTCCACGGCTTCGTCAACGCCTGCGCCCACCGCGGCGCCACGCTGTGCCGCACGCGCAAGGGCAACCAGCAGTTCCTGACCTGCCCGTACCACGGCTGGGTGTACGACAGCACCGGCAAGAACGTCGACATCAAGGATCACGCCACCGGCGCCTACCCGCCCGTTTTCGAACAGCAGTCCCATGACCTCAAGGCCATTCCGCGGCTCGAAACCTACCGCGGCCTCGTGTTCGGGTCGCTGAATCCGGACGTGCCGACCCTGGCCGAGCACCTCGGCGGTGCGGCCAAGGCCATCGATTTCGTCATGGACCAGTCCGAGCACCCACTCGAGGTGCTGCGCGGCTGGTCGACCTACACCCACCGCGGCAACTGGAAACTGCAGCCCGAGAACGGCATCGACGGCTACCACTTCACCGCCGTGCACGCCAACTATGTCGGCATCATGAAACGCGAGGCCGAGCGGCGCGCCCAGAAGGCCGCCGCTACCGGCGGCGTGCAGCGCAGCTTCGGTGGCGACGACCTGCTCAAGCTCAAGAGCGGCTGGTATGACTACGGCCACGGCCACACGCTGATGTGGGGCAGCTTTGGCCAGCCACAGAATCGGCCGGTGTGGAGCCGCCGCGAACAGATCGCCGAGCGCCACGGCGCGGCGCATGCCGAGTGGGTGGTCGGGCGTCTGCGCAATCTGCTGATCTTCCCGAACCTGCTCCTGATGGATCACGCCGCGACACAGATTCGTGTCATCAAGCCGGTGTCAGTGGACTTCACCAAGGTCGAGAGCTACGCCCTGGCCGCCCGCGAGGACGGCCCGGACGTACGCACCCGGCGCATCCGCCAGTTCGAGGACTTCTATAACGCCACCGGCCTGGCCACGCCGGACGACCTGGCTACCTTCGAGGCCTGCCACGACGGCCTGCAGGGGCAGCTCGTGCCCTGGCAGCTGGGCTACGACCGCGGCTTCTCGCAGGTGCGCGTCGGTGGCGATGACGAATCGGCCGCAGTCGGCATGGAGGCTCAGATGAGCGGCCCCGACTTCCAGGATGAGGTGCTGCTGCACGGCCAGTATCGCGAGTGGCTGCGCCTGATGAGCCCCGTCCTGACCGGCTGAGCGCAGCTTTCAACCAAAAAGCCGGCCCACGGCCGGCGACAAGGAGATGTCGATGCCCGAGTACCTGCCGCCTGGCGTAGCCCGCGAGGACTTCCAGTCCGCGCTGGCCGAGATTCGCTCCATCGTCGGCGCCAACTGGGTTTTCAGCAACCCCGAGGGTGACCTGCAACCCTACCTGGACCACATGTCGGCCGTGCCGCCCGAAAGCCGCATGCCGTCGGCCGCCATTTCAGCCGCCTCGGTGGCGGAGGTGCAGGGCGTGCTGCAGGTGGCCAACAAATACAAGTTGCCGTTGTGGACCTACGGCAACGGCAAGAACTTCGCCTATGGCGGACCGGCCCCGAAGCAGGCCGGCTACCTGGTGCTCGACCTCAAGCGCATGAATCGCATCCTCGAGGTCAACGAGGAATCCGGCTACTGCCTGGTCGAACCGGGCGTGTCGTACTACCAGCTCTACCAGCACCTGCAGGAAAAGGGCTATCAGCTGTGGATCGACTGTGCCGCCCCCGGCTGGGGCGGCGTGATCGGCAACGCGCTCGAGCACGGCGCCGGCTACACGCCGTATGCCGACCACCTCCTGTTCTCCTGTGGCATGGAAGTGCTGCTGGCCGATGGCCAGCTGCTGCGTACCGGCATGGGCGCCCTGCCCGGCAACAACAGCTGGCAGCTGTTCAAGTACGGCTTCGGCCCCTACGTGGACGGCATCTTCTCGCAGAGCAACTTCGGCATCGTCACCAAGATGGGTTTCTGGCTCATGCCGAAACCACCGGCCTACAAGCCGTTCATGGTGACCTACCAGAACGAGGAAGACATCAAGCCGCTGATGGACATCCTGCGGCCGCTGAAGATGAACATGATCATCCAGAACGGCGCGGTGATCGAACACATCTCCTACAGTGCCTCGGTGCAGCGCCTGCGCAAGGACCTGTGGGACAAGCCCGGCGTCATTCCGGATTCGCGCTGGCGCGAAGTGGCCGATGAGCTGGACCTTGGCATGTGGAACCTGTACGGCGCCCTGTACGGCCTGCCCGAGAACGTCGAGATGACCTGGCAGATGGTGCAGCACGAGCTCACGCGCATTCCCGGCGCCAAGGTGTACCTGGACGGTGACCGCCCGGCCGACGACGCCGGCTGGAACTACCGCGAGAAGCTGATGCGCGGCGAGCCCAACATGACCGAGTTCAACCTGGTCAACTGGGACGGCGGCGGGCACCTGAACTTCACGCCCATGGCGGCCATGACCGGCAAGAACGCGTGGGAAATGTTCACCATCTTCAAGGAACTGTTGAACAGGCACGGGTTCGACATGATCTGCGAGGAAGTGGCCATGTTCCGCACCATGATCACGCTGATCATGGTCATGTTCGACCCGCGCGACGAAGACGCCCGCCAGCGTGCCGACGCCTGTTCGCGCGAACTGGTGGCCATCGCCAAGGCCCACGGCTACGGCGAACTGAAGGCCAACCTCACCTACATGGACATCATTGCCGACATGTACGACGGCCAGGACGATGCGCTGCGCAAGGTGAACCAGCGCATCAAGGATGCACTGGATCCCAACGGCATCCTGTCGCCGGGCAAGTCCGGCATCTGGCCGTCCAACTGGACCGGCCCGCGGTACTGAGGGGACCGGAAATGACCCGCATAACAACGATCGCGAAGCTGGCCGGCGCCGCCCTGCTGGGCTTTTCCTGGGCCGGCTGGACGCATGCGGCCGACGAAACCGGCGTGGTCGACGCCGCCGTCAGCCCACCGGCGGAGCTGGCCACGCCGGTAGGCGAACGCACCGGCGAGGAGCTGTTCGTGCAGTTCTGCCGCGCCTGCCATGCCCCCGGCCTGGACCACCCCGGCACGGCCAAACTGGCCTTGACCAAGGGTGAGGCCCAGTCGGTGATCCTGAACCGACAGGATCTGCCGGCGGAATACGTTGCATACGTCGTGCGCAACGGCCTGCTGGGCATGCCGCCCTTGCGCCCGACCGACATCACCGACGCCGAACTCGAGCGTCTTGTCACCTACGTGCGCAACACCCCGGCCGACGCCATACCACCGGAGCACCCGGGGGGCGCCTACGCCCATCCGCCGACACTGGAACAGATCTGGAATTTCGGCATCAAGCCGCGCCTGTTCACGGTCATCGTGCCGACCGTCGTCGTGCTGGCGCTGCTCATCACGTTACTGGTGCGCCGCCGGCGCAAGAAGTGACCCTCTCAACCCAACCCTAAGGAATCAACATGCGCTTTGTCATTCTCGGGGCCGGCGGGCTCGGCTCGGTCATTGGCGGCTACCTGGCCAAGGCCGGCGAGGACGTCACCCTCATCTGCCGCCAGGCCCACGCCGACGCGGTCAACACCCAGGGACTGAAAATCAGCGGCGTACGCGGCGACCACCTGGTCCGCGAGAACCTCAGCGCCGTCACCACGCCCGACGAAGCGGAAGGCGAATTCGACCACCTGATCATCCTGGTCAAGGGCAAGGACACCGAAACCGCGCTGGCCCAGGCCGAGGGCCTCAAGGCCCGCTGCAAGAACGTGTTCTCGCTGCAAAACGGCATCGGCAAGGAAGAACGCCTGCGCGAGTGGGCCGGCCGCGACAAGGTAGTGGGCGCCTCCACCATCGAGGGCGGCACGCTGCACGAGCCGGGCGTGGCAAGCAACCCGCTCACCACGCCGATCACCGCCTGGTTCGGTGAACTCGACGGCGGCACCAGCCCGCGTACCGAGGCGCTGGCCGAGGCCTTCACCCGCGCCGGGCTGGAAGCCCGCTCGGTCCCCAACATCATGCAGGTACTGTGGGAAAAGCTGGTGCAGATCGGCACTGCCTCCGGCTGGTCGGTAAGCACGCTGGGCCTTCGCCTGTACTTCCAGGACGGCCTGCTGATCCGCCAGGGCGCCGAGCACTACGTGGCGCTGGCCAAGGACTTCCTGCGCGTCTACGGCGCCATGGGCTACACGCCGCAGAACTTCTACGCGCCGATGTCGCAGTTCAAGGAGTTGAACGAACTCGACTTCGAAGGCGGCGTGGCGATGATGATGAAGCTCGGCGAGCGCCTCAAGCAGCAGGGCATGCGCGGGCGCACGTCCATGCACGAGGATGTCATCCGCGGCAAGAAGACCGAGGTCGACTACCTGCTGAAGCCGTTCCTGGACAAGGCGGCGGAACTTAACCTCGAGGTACCGGTACTGGAATCGGTGTACCGCATCGTCAAGACCCAGGATGCCTACCTGGATTGATGTGGCCCGGTGTTCGACACAAAAAAGGCGCCGCGAGGCGCCTTTTTTGTGTCCACAGTCGGCCCGTCAGCGGCGGATCACGCCCTTTTCGATCAGCTCGCTCAACCCGAACGGATCGAAATTCGTGTAACCAGCATCCATGGCCTGCTGGAACAACCCGAGCAGCGCGTCCCCCAGCGGCAGCGTGAGTCCCGCATCCTGCTGCGACAGCTCCCGCACCGCCTTCAGGTCCTTGTAGAAGATGCCCAGCCCGGTCGGGCCCTCGCCGAACGGCCGCGCCGCCAGCTTGGGCTTGTAGAAATCCAGCACGTGCCGCGGCGACACGCAGGCGCCGAGCACGTCCATGAGTTGCACACCGTCGATGCCGCAGCGCTCGCCGAGCACCACCGCCTCGCTCAAACCCACCAGCGTGCCCATGAACGCCAACTGGTGACACAGCTTGGCGATCTGCCCGCTACCGGGTGGCCCGAGATGGAAAATGCTGCCGCCGAAGGTCTCCAGGAGCGGCCTGACGGTGTCGAAGGCCGTCGGCTCGGCCCCCACCATCACCGCCAGCGTGCCCGCCTCGGCCCACGGCGCGGAGCCACTCAAGGGTGCGTCGACATAGTGCATGCCGGCGGCCCGTGCCTGTTCCGCAAGGGCCCGGCAGCGCGGCGGCGCCGTGGTGCCCAGATCCACCACCACGGCGCCGGGCGCCGCGCGCTCGAAAATGCCATCCGCCTGGCTCAGGACCTCGGCGAGAACCTCCTGGTTGGAGACCGCCACGAACACCACCTGCGCCCCGGCGGCGGCATCGCCGACCGAGCGCGCGATCCCGGCACCGACGGCACCGGCCTTGTCGAGCGCGGCCGCCGACACGTCAAACGCCTTCACGGCATGACCGGCGCCAACAAGATGCCGCACGATGGGCACCCCCATCACACCTACGCCGACGAAGCCCAGCTGCATGACGGCCGGCCTACCAGGTCGCCGCAACGTAATCGCGGATGTCGTAATCCGCCGGCACGCGACGCTGGGTGACCAACTCCTGCTCCACCCGCTTCAGGAACGCCCAATCGAGACTGGGCTCACGCCGCCAATGGCGCCGTTCGCGCTGCATGGCCCGCTCGATGTCGTCCTCGCTCACGAACGGCAGCTGCCCGGCGAACGGGCGCAGTGCCGCCGGATGCTCACAGGCATCGGCGATCGCCTCGAAATAGGCGCCCACCGTGCGCCGCACCAGCTCCGGACGCTCCTCGATCCAGCGCCGGCGGGCGTACAGAAGAATGCCGTAGTTGGCCGGTCGAAGCAGGTCGGCGTAATCGGCCAGCACCCGCCAACCGTGCCGGCGCTCGATCAGGCTCACGTACGGTTCGTACAGGATGCCGATACGAAAGGCACCTTTCTCGACGCCATCGGCGAAGGCCTGGCCATAGTTGTCGAAGGCGCTGTCCTTCATGAGTTCGACGACGTCGAAATCATCGGCGGCCAGCCCTTCCTGCCGGGCGTGCCACTCCAGCAGACTGCCTGGACAGGTCATGCGCTTGTTGATGACCACCGCCTCTGCGCGGCAATCGGACAGGCGCTGCACCTCGGGCGCAGCGACCAGGTAAAACGGGGCGAAATCACAAAACCCGACGCTGACCACAGCGTACTCGCGTGAGCCTACCGCCGCCGGCAGAAACACCGGCGTACCGATCTGACCCATGTCGTAGGCGCCCTCACGGATGCGGGCGCCGTACTCCTCGCCGGTGAGGTGGCTCGACAGGCTCAGGTCCAGGCCGCGGGCCGCGAACCGGCCCTCGCGCTGCCACTGCTCGATCGGAAAGTTGAACAGACCAACCGGCGGCGTGCCCCAGTTCACGACATCCATCGCCAACTCCCCGCCGCCGGCTGGCGGCCATCAGACGTGATAGAAGTCCAGCACCTCGGGAATCAGATCATTGATGAGAATGATCTTCTTCTTGGCGATGCGCAGGCTGCCATCGCTCTGCGGACGCAAAACGTACTCGTACTGGCCGGCAAAGAAGTGCGTCTTCTTGTGCTTGAAATACGTCACCTGCCAGCTGGCGTCGACGGCGAAGTCGCCATTCTCCAGCTTGCGCGCCTGCACGTTGCCAACCATGTGGCTGGTACGCGGCAACGGCACGGACGCCGACGACATGCCCGTGCGCAGGCGGAACACACGATCCTCAAGACCGCTGCGGTCGGCGTAATAAATAAGCGAGATCTCGTTGTGCGGATCGGTGATGTAGCTGTGCTCCGACTCCCAGGCCGGAATCCAGAATTCGGCTTCCGGCAGGTACAGTGCCAGCCAGTCGTCCCACGCCTGGCGGTCGATCAGACGGGCTTCGGTGTAGAGCAGGTCGGCGCAACGCGCGACGTCATCCATGGTCTTTGCCTTTCAAGTTCATACGAGTTGACGGGAGCCGGGGCCTCAGACGTGCCCGGTCGACGGCGGGGCGCCTGAGGCACCCCGCCGGGCCGGTCACTTCTGCATGGCATTCAGCCAGTGCCGGTGCTGCGCCAGGAAAATGCCCTCGTCTTCCACCTTGCCGCCGCTGTAATCGGGGTTGATGCCCAGCGCCTTGGCACGCTCGTCCGGCCCCTTGGTCAGGAACTTCACGCCACGGGTGAGGTCGTTCCAGCGCGCCAGGCGCCCCTGGTAGGCGTGCTGCGCGTAGGAGAACTCGCTCAGGTCATCCGGCGTGGCCATGCCCGAGGCATTGAAGAAGTCCTCGTACTGGCGAATGCGGTGAGCCCGCATCTTGGGCGACTCGCCCTTCGGCGCGATGGCGTAGATGGTGACCTCGGTCTTGTCCACGGCAATCGGTCGAAACACGCGAATCTGCGACGACATCTGGTCCATCAGAAACACATTCGGATAGATCAGTGTGTTGCGCAGCTTGCCGATCATCCAGTGGGTGTAAACCTCGCCGAATTCCTTGCTCCACGTGTCGTACATGTGGAAGTTGGGCCGCCGGTCGCCGCGATTGGGCCAGTCGCCCCACAGCACCACGTGACCGTTGCCGAAGTCGAAGAAACCGGCCTCAAGGTTGCCCAGCTGCGACACGTCCATCGACTTGATCTGATTGTCGCCCGCACGGATCCGCTCACGGTTCTGCGTGGTCATGGCGAAATTCACGTGCAAGCCGTGCACGTGGTAGCCGTCCACACCGTTCTCGGCCTGCAGTTTCCAGTTGCCGTCGTAGGTGTAGGTGGAGTGGCCACGCAACACCTCAAGGCCCTCGTCGCCGCCCTGATCCGCCATCATGTCCAGCATCACGCGCGCATCGCGCAGGTGCTCGGACAGCGTCGGCACCTCGTCGCTGAGCGACGCGAACACGAACCCACGGTAGGACTCCACGCGCGGCACCCGGGTCAGGTTGTAGTTTTCCTTGCAGAACTGATCCGGATAGCCTCCCCCCTTCTCGCGCGTCACCGACATCAGCTTGCCATCGGTGTCGAAGCACCAGCCGTGGAAGAAGCACGTCATGTCGGTCTTGTTGCCGCGCTCTTCGTGGATCAGCTGCGAGCCGCGATGCGAGCAGGCGTTGATGAAGACGTTCACCTGCCCGGATGCGCCGCGCATGACGATGACCGGCTGACGGCCCATGTAGGTGGTCAGGAAGTCCCCCGCCTTGGGGACCTGGCTCTCGTGGCAGATGTAGAGCCAGCTGCGCTCCCATATGCGCTCCATTTCCAACTCGAAAATGTCGGGGTCGGTAAAAATGGAGCGGTCGACGCGGATCACGCCCTCGTTGGGACGCTCATCCAGATAAGCATCGAGATTGATGGATTCGAACGGTTTCATGGGGGATCCTCCGCCTGTCAATGGCGCTGGCGTTACATCAGGGTGAGCGATGGTGGAACCGGCGCCACGCACCACTCACCGTGTCTGAGCGAACGTTAATATTAAACGATTGACAAATTGGACAGGTAGAGCGGGCGTACGTCACGCAGTTCGGCCGCCTGTACAATGCGCCGCCGCAGACCGCGCCCCGGCGCGGCGGAAACCCCACAAGGATCGTTCGGGAGGAGCAGATGGGCTGGCTGGACAACACAGTTTCGATCGTCACCGGCGGTGGCTCGGGCCTTGGGCGTGCCCTGGTGCAGCGATTCATCGCGGAAGGCGCCTCGGTCGGGGTGCTCGAGCGCGACGCGGCCAAGGCGGAGCAACTCGGTCACGACTTCGGTGACCGCGTACACGCAGTCACCGGCGATGTCTCCAGCTACGCCGACAACGCACGCGCGGTTCAGGAAACGGTTGCCCGCTTCGGCAGGCTCGACACGTTCGTCGGCAACGCCGGCGTGTTCGATTACTTCCGGACGCTGCCGGAGCTGGATGCGGAGCACCTGTCGGCCGCTTTCGACGAGTTGTTCGCGGTCAACGTCAAGGGGTATCTGCTCGGCGCCAAGGCCGCCCTGCCAGAACTGCTCAAAACGCGCGGCAGCATCATCTTCACCATCTCCAACGCCGGCTTCTACCCGGCCGGTGGTGGCCCGCTGTACACGGCCTCCAAGCATGCGGTGGTCGGCCTGGTACGCGAGCTGGGCTACGAACTTGCGCCCAAGGTACGCGTCAACGGCGTCGCCCCCGGCGGCATGAAGACCGAGCTGGGCGGTCTCGCGGCCACCGGCACCGAGCAGGTCAAGCTCAGCCAGATGGAGGGCCTCGACGACCTGATGCGCTCCATCAGCCCGCTGCAGATCGCCGCGGAGCCTGAGGACTACTGCGGCCCCTACGTTCTGCTCGCCTCCCGCGCCAACTCATCGCCGATGACCGGCGTGGTGATCAACACCGACGGCGGCCTCGGCGTGCGTGGCTTCACCCAGATGGCGGGCGGCGAGGCGCTGTAGGCGCCATTGATCTCGGGCGCCGGCGGTTGCCATCGGCCCGACACGTATACAATCATTCGGTAACCCGGTTCCTACCCTGGAGATAACCGCCATGAACGCCCCCACCGTGTTTGGCGCGCCGGTTCGCTGGCCGGCCAAAATCAACGAGATTCCGAAGGACATCTTCGACCGCGAAGATATCTTCCGGATGGAACTCGAGCGCATCTTCTACGGGCCGGAGTGGCACCCGGTTGCGCACACCGGCGAGATTCCCAACCCCGGCGACTTCAAGACGTTCCACATCGGCGAGCGGCCGCTGCTGGTCGTGCATGGCCTGGATGGCCAGGTCCGCGTCTTCTACAACGCCTGCTCGCACCGCGGCACGTTGCTGGAAACCAACAACCGCGGCAACAAGACCGAGTTTGAGTGCCCGTATCACCGCTGGCTGTTCGACAGCACGGGTGCCCTGCGCGGCTGCCCCGGCAAGGATGATTTCTCGCCGAGCTTCCGGCAGGAAGAAACGGGGCTGGAGGAGTTGCGCACGGCGATCGTCGGCGGGCTCATCATGACCACGCTGCACCCCGACACGCCGGACATCGACACCTGGCTCGGACGTACCAAGCCGGCGCTGCTGCAACTGCTCGGTGGTGATGGCCGCCTGCGCCTGCTCGGCTACCAGAAGGTGAGCTACGACTGCAACTGGAAGGCGTACGTCGACAACGACGGCTACCATGCCCCGCTGCTGCACCTGGCGTTCAAGATGCTGAACTGGCAGGGGGGTGGCGGCACGCAGTTCGCCACCGAGAACGGCCACCTGGCCTTCCAGTCGGAACTCAAGGTGCCGAACAACCCCGACTTCCTGCGCGACCCCTCGCTGATCGAGTTCAAGGGCACCCAGTCGTCGAAAGGCTCGATCATCGTCAGCCTGAACCCGCTGACGGTCATGACCAAGCACCTGGACATGATCAACGTGCGTTTCGCCGTGGCCCGTTCCCTGCTGAAGACCGAAGTGCACTACGCTTACTTCGCTCACGTCGACGACGACGAGGAGATGGTTCGCCACCGCCTGCGCCAGTCGTCGAACATGCTCGGTCCGTGCGGCATGGTGTCCATGGAGGATGCGTCGATCTTCCTGCGCGTCCAGCATGGCAACCGCACGCCCGGGAATGCGGTGTTCCAGAAGGGCGTGAAGCAGGAACACGGCATGTGGCTCGATTTCAAACAAAACGACGAAGCCGGCAACCTGCCCAAGTGGGAGTACTACCGGCGGGTGATGGGCTTCGAACGAGAGGAGAACTGAACCGATGACTCAGGACGTGTTGCAGCAGATCGATGCGCTGCAGATCAGCTACATCGCTGCGCTCGACAACAAGAACATGCAGGGCTGGCTGGACAGCTTCACGCAGGATGGCTCGTACATCTGCATCGCCGCCGAGAACGAGGAACAGGGCCTGCCGCTGGCGCTGATGATGGACGACTGCCACGAGCGCCTCGAGGACCGGGTCACCTACGTCACCAAGGTGTGGGCCGGTACCTTCGAGGACTACCAGACACGTCACTTCGTGCAGCGCGTGTCGTGCAGCCCCAAGGGAGACGACCTGTACGACACGGTAAGCAACTTCACCGTGTTCTACACCGACTCAGCCGGCAATACCGGCATTCTGGTGGCCGGCCGCTACATCGATGAAATCGCCGTCAACGGCAGCGGCGCCAAGCTGAAGTCGCGTCGGGCAGTGATGGATACCAACGTTGCCCCGCGCTACATCGTCTACCCCATCTGAGAAAACGCTGAACGCATCCTGCCACGGAGCGATTCAGCCTGTCGCCGGCCGGGACTGACCCGGCCGGCGACGCTTTCCCGCACCGGCCGCACGCGCTATCGTCCCCGCCATGAGCGGCCGCATTCCCGACGACTTCATCGACGCCGTTCTGGCGCGCACCGACATCGCCGAGATCATCGGCGCGCGGGTGCCGTTGCGTCGCGCCGGCCGCGAACTGGCCGGCCGGTGTCCGTTTCACGAAGAAAAGACCCCGTCTTTCACCGTCAGCCCGCAAAAGCAGTTCTATCACTGCTTCGGCTGTGGCGCCCACGGCACCGCCATCGGTTTCCTGATGGCGCTCGACCGCCTCGATTTCCGCGAGGCGGTGAGCGAGCTGGCCCAGCGTGCCGGCATGACACTGCCGACCGACAGCGCACCCGCCGCGGCGACGGGCGGGCCGCCACTGGCAAGCCTGTACGAGGCGCTTGGCGCCGCCAGCGCGTTTTACCAACAGCAACTGCGCCGGCATCCGGCGGCCGGCACCGCAATCGAATACCTCAAGCACCGTGGCCTGGACGGCAAGACCGCCGGGCGGTTTCACCTCGGCTTCGCGGCCGATGCCTGGGACAGCCTGCGCCAGGCGCTCGGCCAGCACTTCAGCGCCGACCTGCTGCGCCAGGCCGGACTGCTCGGCGGTGACGGCAACCGCGGTCACGACCGCTTTCGCAACCGCATCATGTTTCCCATCGAAGACCGGCGCGGGCGGGTGATCGGCTTCGGCGGGCGCATTCTCGGCCAGGGCGAACCGAAATACCTCAACTCGCCGGAAACGCCGGTCTTCCACAAGGGCCGCGAGCTGTACGGCCTGCCGAACGTGCTGGCCCACGCACGCAACCCGGAAGCGCTGCTGGTGGTCGAGGGCTACATGGACGTGGTGATGCTGGCCCAGCACGGCATCGACACGGCCGTGGCCGTGCTCGGCACCGCACTCACCGCCGATCACGTCAAGGCGGCGTTTCGCGTGACCTCGCGCGTCATCCTGTGCTTCGATGGCGACGCTGCCGGGCGGCGCGCCGCCGAGCGCGCGGTCGACAACGCGCTGCCGGAACTGACCGATGGACGCGACCTGCGCCTGCTGTTCCTGCCGGAGGGCGAGGACCCGGACTCACTGGTGCGCCGTGTCGGTCGAGACGGTTTCCTGGCGTTGGCCGGCCAGGCCACGCCACTGTCGCGGCACCTGCTCACCCGGCTGCTGGAACAGGTCGACCTGGGCGTGCCGGAAGGCCGCGCCGCGCTTGCCGCACGTGCAAAGCCCCTGCTGGAACGGCTGCCTGCCGGCACCTATCGCGACCTGCTGGCGGACGAGATAGGGCGCCACGTCGGGCGTGCCGTATCCACCAGCACGGCGCCCAGCGCACGACCCGCCGCACCACGGCGCAGCCAGCGCCCGTCTCTCGTGCGACGGTCCATCCTGCTGCTGGCCCATTACCCGCAACTGGCCAAGGAACTCGACGGGCTGGCGTCACTCCAATCCCTGGAGCGGCCAGGCATGGATCTGCTGCGCCGCCTGGTCGACACCATTGGCGGCCTGTCGCAGCCGCGCCTGGACCGCTTGATCGAACTGTGGCGCGACACCGACGACGGCGCCACCCTGTCGCGAATTCTGGCCAGCGGCGACCTGGTGCCGGACACGCCCCAACTGGCCGGCGAGGAATTGCAGCAGATCATCACAACCCTGGCCCGACAGGCACAACGCGCGCAGCTGGGCGATCTCCTGCGCGATGCGTCGCCCAGCAAGCTCGACCCACAGCAACGGGCCGAGGTGCTGGCACTGTTGAATCGCCGCGACAAAACCCCGACATAGACCTTACAACGTTATAATTCCCTGTTCCGCCCAAGTTACCCGAGGCATCCTATGGACAACGGTGTCGACAACCCCGAAGAAAACTCCGAGCTGAAGCAGCTGCTGGCGCTGGGTCGTGCGAGGGGCTACCTCACCTTCGGGGAGATCAACGACCACCTGCCACAGGACATCGTCGAAACCGAGCAGCTGGAAGGCATCGTCGCCATGCTCACGGACATGGGCATCCGCGTGTCGGATGTGCCGCCGGACATGGAAGAGCTGCTGATGAGCGGCGAGAACGTGACCGAGGACGAGGCGGTCGAGGAAGCCGCCGCGGCCATGACCGCGGTCGAGCGCGAGGGCCGCACCACCGACCCGGTGCGCATGTACATGCGCGAGATGGGCACCGTGGAGCTGCTCACCCGCGAGGGCGAGATCGCCATCGCCAAGCGCATCGAGGCCGGCCAGCAGCAAGTGATGGCCGCCCTGCTGAAACTGCCACGGGTGGTCGACGAAGTGTTCGGCCTGTATGAACAGGTCCAGGCCGGCCAGCTGCGCCTGCCCGCCTTCGTCGCCGGCTTCTACGAAGGCGAGGAACCGGACAGCCCGGCCTCCAGCGACGCCGACGACGACGCCGACAGCAAGGATGCCGACAACAGCGACGACATCGACGACTCCGACAGCGACGACGACAGCGACATCGACAACGACAGCGACAGCTCGTCGTCGGTGGAAGAAACCGAAATCGGCCCCGACGCCGAACAGGTGGCAACGCATTTCGAGCTGCTGAACAGCCTGCGCGAGCAGCTCGCCAAGGCCGAGTCCAAGAAGAAGCCCAGCGCCACCGAACTGGCCGAACTGCGCCAGGAACTGCAAACCAACATTCTCAGGCTGCGCGTCGTGCCCAAGCAGATCGAGGATCTGGCCGGGCTGCTGCGCGGTGTCATGGAGCGCATCCGCCAGCACGAGCAGGTCATCCTGGACCTGTGCGTGAACAAGTGCGACATGCCGCGCAAGGACTTCATCCGTGTGTTCATCGGTCACGAGACCGACACCGGCTGGCTGGAAACCCAGATCAACGCCAAGAAGAAGCACAGCACGCGCCTGAAGCACTTCACCGACGACATCCGCCGCGCCCAGCGCAAGCTGGCGGAAATCGAGCGCGAGCACGGGCTGGAAATCGCCGCCATCAAGGAAATCAACCGCCAGATGCTCTCTGGCGAGCGCCACTCGAACCAGGCCAAGAAGGAAATGGTCGAGGCCAACCTGCGCCTGGTCATTTCCATCGCCAAGAAGTACACCAGCCGCGGTCTGCAGTTCCTGGACCTGATCCAGGAGGGCAACATCGGCCTGATGAAGGCGGTGGACAAGTTCGAATACCGCCGTGGCTACAAGTTCTCCACCTACGCCACCTGGTGGATTCGCCAGGCCATCACCCGTTCGATCGCCGACCAGGCGCGCACCATCCGCATCCCGGTGCACATGATCGAGACCATCAACAAGCTCAACCGCGTGTCGCGCCAGCTGTTCCAGCAGCTCGGCCGTGAGCCGACCCCGGAGGAGCTGGCGGTCAAGATGGAAATGGCCGAGGACAAGATCCGCAAGGTGCTGAAGATCGCCAAGGAACCGATTTCCATGGAGACGCCCATCGGCGACGACGAGGACTCCAGCCTCGGCGATTTCATCCAGGACTCGAACGCCCCGCTGCCGATCGACATCAGCACCGCCGAGAGCCTGCGCGAGGCCACGCAGGACGTGCTCGGTTCGCTGACGCCGCGCGAGGCCAAGGTCCTGCGCATGCGCTTTGGCATCGAGATGAACACCGACCACACGCTCGAGGAAGTCGGCAAGCAGTTCGACGTCACGCGTGAGCGTATCCGGCAGATAGAGGCCAAGGCACTGCGCAAGCTGCGTCATCCGACCCGGTCCGAGAAGCTGCGCAGCTTCCTGGACTGAAATCCGCCGTCGACCGGACAACTCAGGCAAGGGCCTTTAGCTCAATCGGTTAGAGCAGCGGACTCATAATCCGTTGGTTGTGGGTTCGAGTCCCACAGGGCCCACCACCCCCGAGACCGGTCGCGGCGGTGATAATGAACCCCCGCCCGAACTGCCCGAGTCGCCGTGCGCTGCCTGGTCCTTCGCCACGCCCCCGCCGAGTCCAGCCAGCCGGACGCCGAACGCCCACTCAGTGCGGCCGGCGCCAACCTGCTGCGCCAGGCGCGTGGCCCGCTGCACACCCTGGTGCCGGACACACGCCTGGTGGCCCACAGCCCGCTGCGACGTGCCCGCGAGACCGCCACCCTGCTGGCGGAAGTGTTCGCGGTCCCGGTGGTCGAGACCCCTGCGCTGGCCCCCGGCAACCTCGATGACCTGCTGCCCTCGCTGACCGGCCAGGCCGGCACGGCGGCGGTGGTCGGCCACGAGGACGACCTCAGCTACTGGGTCTGCCATATGCTCACCGGCCAGGCCGGACGCTTCTTCCACTTCGAGCGGGCCGGCGCCTGCCTGCTGGAATTCCGCGGCCGGCCGCGTCCCGGCGGCGCCGACCTGCACTGGCTGCTCCCCCCCGAACTGCTGGCGCGCATGGCGCGCCGCTAGGCCAGCGACGTTTCATGCCCACACCCAACACCGACACCGGTTTCGACACCATCGCCGCCGTCGACCTGGGCTCGAACAGCTTCCATCTGATGGTCGGACGCGTGGCCGGCGAGGAGGTCCAGGTCATCGACCGGCTGCGCGAACCGATACGTCTGGGCAGCGGACTGGATGACGACGGCAACCTCACCCCGGCCATTTGTGCCGAGGCACTGGCCTGCCTGAACCGCTTCGGGGAACGCCTGCGCCGCCTGCCGCAGGGCGCCGTGCGCGCCGTCGGCACCAATGCCCTGCGCCGCGCCGGCAATGGCGAGCGCTTTCTGGCCGACGCGCGACGGGCGCTGGGCCACCCGATCGAAAGCTGGCGGTCGTCGGCGGG
>OBIY01000295.1_pt1 | contig 21354 bp, 12 predicted proteins | sample 1519841 | NCBI WGS metagenome assembly OBIY01 (sample SAMN03019774, study PRJEB22545) | beach sand metagenome | biome: beach; feature: sea beach; material: beach sand | place: USA: Municipal Pensacola Beach, FL | collected 2010-07-30 | depth 30-40 cm m
TTCGCCACCAGGGCATCCAGCGCCTGCTGCAGGGCTGCGTGATGCAATTCACCACGCACATCGAGCCCCAACGGCATGTGGTAGGCACCGTTTTCCGGCTGCAATTGCTGCACGAACCACAAACGCCGTTGCGCCGCGGAACACGGCAAATCGCCGCCACGCGCCACCGGGCGAATTGCGGGCAAGGCCGCTGCACTCTGGCACAAAGCCGCACACTGTTTCAGCAGCGGTTGTTCAAAAATGCGATTGAGCGGCAAATCCAGCTGGTGCTGATGACGCAGCCGGTTAACCATTTGCACCGCCAACAGGGAATGCCCACCCAGATTGAAGAAATGGTCATCGCGACTGACGGCTTCCAGCCCCAGCAACTCTTGCCAGATGGTTGCCAGAATGTTTTCGTTATCGGTTTGCGGTGCGTCGCCAGCACTGGCGGTTTGCCATTGCGGAGCCGGTAGCGCCTTGCGGTCCACCTTGCCTGCGGGCGTCAGCGGCAGGTGCTCCAGTGTGATCAACTGGCTGGGCACCATGTAATCCGGCAGGGCTTGGGACAGGCTTTCCAACAGGGTTCGCGGCTCAAGCGCCGCTCCTACGGTGTGACGTGGCACGATGTAGCCCACCAACCGGTCACCGGTGGGGGAAGGTTGTGCAACCACGGCGGCGTCGCAGATCGAGTCAAAAGCCAGCAGACGACTTTCGATTTCACCGAGCTCAATGCGGAAGCCACGGATTTTGACCTGCTGATCCACCCGGCCAAGATATTCCATGACGCCGTCGTCGCGGAATTTCACCAGATCGCCAGTTCGATACATCCGCTCACCCGCTTCGCCGAACGGATCCGGCAGGAAACGTTCAGCGGTCAGGTCCGGACGGTCGTGATAGCCGCGCGCCAATCCCACTTCGTTACCGATATACAGCTCACCCGCGACACCAGCGGGTACGCGATTCAAATCCTGATCCAGCACATACAGTTTGCGCGGCCCCACGGCGGTGCCGATGGGCGCGTAGGCGCTGGTCAGACTGTCGCCTTCATAGGCCGCCCACAGCATCGGCGTGACCACCGTTTCGGTGGGCCCGTAGCCGTTGATGATGCGTTGCGGTTTGAGCACTTGCTGCATGCGCTCGAAGGTTTCGCGAGTAAACGCTTCACCGCCCAGGGTCCAGGAGCGAACCTTGAGTGCGGGCTTTTCCTGCTCGATCCAGTCCAGCAGCGGGCCCACATAACTGGGCGGGAAACAGGCGATGGTGACGCCTTCTTGTTGCAGCACCTCGCAGCATTTTTCCGCGCTCCATAATGCCTGGTCGCGAATCACCACCCGGGAGCCAAACGCCAGCGGCACGGTCCAGCGCTCCACCGCGCCATCAAAACTGATGGACGCGAATTGCAGCTCCACATCCTCCGGCGTCATGCCGTAACGCTCGCCGATGGTTTGCACATGCATGGACAAGCCGCCGTGAGTGAGGGCCACGCCTTTGGGCTTGCCGGTGGAGCCGGAGGTATAGATCACATAAGCCAGTTGATCGGGATGGGGTTCGTTATTGAGCGAACCGTCGTCGGTATTCGCCAGCGACAGTTGATCCACGAACACCGGGCTGACGCCCTCCACCTGCGGCAAGGTCTCCGCCAGATCCGACGAGGTCAACAGCAACCGGGCACCGCTGTCTTCGAGCATGTAGTGCAAACGGTCTGTGGGGTAACCGGGATCCAGTGGCAGGAAAGCCCCGCCCGCTTTCATTACGGCCAGGAACGCTTCGATCATGGTGACGCCACGCGCGAACGAAACGCCGACCACTTCATCCGCGCTGACACCCTGCTCGAGAAGATAACGCGCGAGACGATTGGAACGGGCTTCCAGTTCAGCAAACGACACACGGGTATCGCCATGCACCAGGGCGATAGCTTCCCCGCGCAACGCCGCCTGCTGCGAGAACAGTGCAGGAAAACTCTGGGGCGCATATGCCCCTTCGCCTTCGCCCCACTGCTGCAGGATCGCCTCATCGCCGCCCAGCGCATCCAGCGTCGCCAGCAGCGCTGTCTCTTCGCCACCCTGTTCCGCCAGCATCAGCAGGGTATCGCGGAACTGGCGAGCGAGTCGGTCCACCAACGGGATCGGCAAAGCCGCCGTGTCATGGGCAAACAACATATCCAGTTGATCGCCCGGCAAGACCGCCACGGTGAGCGGGTAATGGGTAAACTCGTGACTTCGTGGCGTCCCCAGAGTCAGGGTCTGTTGCCCGGAGCCCAGCAAGCTCTCATCCAGCGGATAGTTTTCAAACACCAGCAAGGTATCGAACAAACTCTCCCCGCCCCAACCGGCGTCCTGCTGCACATCGAACAGCGGTGCGTGGCCGTGTTCACGCAGGGCCGCATTGTCGGCCTGCAACGCCGCCAGCCAGGACGCCAGCGGCTGGTCGCCCGCCAGGGACACCGTCATCGGCAGGGTGTTGATAAACAGACCGAGCATGGCATCGCTGCCTGCCAGATCCGCCGGCCGACCGGCCACCGTATTGCCAAACACCACCCGCTGCTGCCCGGTAAAGCGTCCCAGCACCCGGGCCCAGGCAGCCTGTACCAGGGTGTTAATTGTCAGCCCCTGATTACGGGCGGCCTGCCGCAACCGGTCGCTGGTGGCGGCATCAAACGTGATCGGATGACGACGGAACTCGCCCTTCTCCGACGTCCCCACCGCATCCACCAACCGGGTAGGCGCCTGCACCGGGGCCAGATAGTCTTGCCAGAACGCCTGAGTGGCCGCCCGGTCCTGGCGGTGCAACCAATGCAGGTAATCCACGTATTGCAGAGGCGCCGGCGGCAACGGCATCTGGTGATACAGCGCCAGCAACTCGGTGAGCATGACGCCGGTGCTCCAGCCATCCATCAGCAGGTGATGCAGGGTCAGCACGGATTCCCAGTGATCATCCCCCAGCTGCAGCAAGTCCACCCGCCACAACGGTGCGGCTTCCAGATCGAAGCCTTCACTCAATCTCTGCTCACAGAAACGGGCAGGAGCATCATCACCGGCATCCCGCAGATCGGTTTCCTGCCAGCACAGCGATACTTGCTGCGCAGACCAGACCGCTTGATGGCGCTCCCCGGCGCAGGCATGCGCCGGCAGCAGTCCGGTTCGCAGCACGTCGTGTCGCTCCAGCATGGCCTGCCAGGCCTGTCGGAAACGGCGGGGGGTTAGCCCGGTCACCGGCAAGACCAGCTGGTTAACATAGGTGCGACTGCTGGCACTGAGCTGGGAATGAAACCACAATCCCGCCTGCAGGGGGGACAACGGCAACACCTGCTCGGGCCGTGCCGGCAAGGCATCCAGTTCCGCCTGGCTCAACATCGACAGCGGCACATCGGATGGCGTCAGCACCGGTTCGTGCTGCTCACAGTGCCGGGCCAGTTGCTCGCACTGCTGCAGCCATTGCTGCACGAGTGCCTCACCCTGTTCACGGCTCAGACGCACGCCGTCGGTCTCAATGCGCAGCCGCAATTGGCCTTCCCGTTGCTCGGCATTAATGGCGAGGGCAGCATCTGCCGGGGCATCGGCTTCTTGCCAAAGCCCTGCCTCTGTCACCGAGACACCGGGCAGCCCCTCGTGCCGGAACTGGCCGAGGTAGTTGAACAACACATCGCGAGGCCGGTCACCGGCCGCCGTGGAGAGCTCACCGCGTTGCTGCAAGATCCCGAATCCCAAACCACCATGGGCGGCACAACGCAGTTGTTCTTTCTGACAACGCAGGGTTTCTGCCAGAGAACCCTGACGATCAAGACGCTGGGGATAGAGGCTGGTAAACCAGCCTACGGTACGGCTCAGATCGAGTTCAGCCACATCGCCGGCACGGCCATGACTTTCACGATAAATACAGACCTGATCCGTGGCCGCAAAATCACACAGGGCATTGGCCAGCCCCATCAACAAAAATTCTTCCAGATTCAGCCGGGCATGCCGTTCGGCCTGCTGCTGCCAGCGAGCCAAGGTAGACGCCTCGATCTGGATGTCCCACTGGCTGGCCGCTTGCGGCTTTTCCTGTAGCCCGCGTTGAGGCGTAAACAGCGACGGCATGGCCATTGTCTGCTGCCAGAGATCCTGCTCCTGTGTGGCCACAGGAACCAAGGTGTCATCCAGGGCATTGCGCCAGTCGACCACGCTGTGGGTCTTGCGCGGCAGACTGGCCGACCCGCCCTGACCGTACTGCTGGTAGGCAGAGAACAGGTCCTCCAGCAGGATGCGCCAGGACACACCATCCACCGCCAGATGGTGAATCGTCAGCAACAGCTGCGGCGGTTCGCCCTCCACGCCCTCCACATAGAGCGCCTGTAACAGCTTGCCCGTCGCCGGATCCAGTGAACGCTGCAGTGCGTCTTTGGACTGTTCCAGCTCGGCATAGGTAGCGGGTGCGCAGCGCTGCAGCAACGCATGCGACGCTGACGGCATGGCCTGTGCCTGGGCCGGGTTCTCGGTGGAAAACCGCAAACGCAGGGCATCATGGTGTTGCACCAGCAATTGCAGAGCGCTCTCCAGTGCATCGAGCTGGAACGGCTGCGCCAACGACAACTGCAGGTACTGGTTGCAGGCGGCCAATCCTTGCTGCTCGATAAACTGTTGCTGGATGGGTAACAGCCCAACCGGGCCGTCCAGCGCTTGCTGACTGGCCGTGTTGACCGTTACCGCGCCGGCCACCGCCGCCAGCGCGCGCAGCGTGGGCTTTTCAAAAAGGTGTTTCGGGGTAAGCGCCAAGCCTTGCTGGCGCGCCCGGCTGACCACCTGCAAGGCCAGAATGGAATCGCCGCCCAGGGCAAAAAAGTGATCGTCGCGACTGACCGATTCCATCCCCAGCAAGTCCTGCCAGATTGTGGCCAGCGTTTGTTCGTTATCCGTCTGCGGCGCCTCACCGGTAGTGCGCGCATGCCACTGCGGTGCCGGCAGCGCCTTGCGATCCACCTTGCCTGCGGGGGTCAGGGGCAGGGCTTCCAGTTGCATCAGCTGGCTGGGGACCATGTAGTCCGGCAGGGAGTGGGACAATTCTGCAAGGATGGCACCGGTATCGATTCGCGCGTCTTCTGTATGACGTGACACGACATAGCCCACCAGTCGATCACCGGTGGGAGAAGGTTGTGCGACCACCGCGGCGTCGCGGATCGAGTCAAAGGCCAGCAGACGACTTTCGATTTCACCGAGCTCAATGCGGAAGCCACGGATTTTGACCTGCTGATCCACCCGGCCAAGATATTCCATGACTCCGTCGTCGCGGAATGTCACCAGGTCGCCAGTACGATACATTCGCTCACCGGGCTCACCGAAGGGGTCGGGAAGAAAACGCTCTGCGGTCAGGTCTGCGCGACCATGGTAACCACGGGCCAGACCCACTTCGTTACCGATATACAGCTCGCCCGCCACTCCCGGCGGGACACGATTCAGGGAAGCATCCAGCACATACAGTTTGCGCGGTCCCACGGCGGTACCGATAGGCGCGTAGGCACTGGTTAAGGTGTCCCCTGCATAGGCATCCCACAACAGCGGTGTAATGACGGTTTCGGTAGGACCGTATCCATTGAGAATACGCCGGGGCTGAAGCACCTGCTGCATGCGCTCGAAGGTTTCGCGGGTAAACGCTTCACCGCCCAGGGTCCAGGAGCGAACCTTGAGTGCGGGCTTTTCCTGCTCGATCCAGTCCAGCAGCGGGCCCACATAACTGGGCGGGAAACAGGCGATGGTGACGCCTTCTTGTTGCAGCACCTCGCAGCATTTTTCCGCGCTCCATAATGCCTGGTCGCGAATCACCACCCGGGAGCCAAACGCCAGCGGTACGCTCCAGCGCTCCACCGCACCATCGAAACTGATGGAGGCGAATTGCAGCTCCACATCCTCCGGCGTCATGCCGTAACGCTTGCCGATGGTTTGCACATGCATGGACAAGCCACCATGGGTCAGCGCCACACCTTTGGGCTTGCCGGTGGAGCCGGAGGTGTAGATCACGTAGGCCAGTTGGTCCGGGTGCACGTTGACACCCACAGGCTCGGTGGAAAATCCCTGCAGTGACAGGGAATCCAGCGGCACTTTTTTCAGCCCCGGGACATCCGGCAAGGCACTGACCAGTCCCGAGGCCGTCAACAACCACCGGGCACCACTGTCTTCCAGCATGTAGTGAAGTCGCTCCGACGGATAAGCCGGGTCCAGTGGCAGGAATGCCGCTCCGGCTTTCATGACGGCCAGGAATGCCTCGATCATGGCGATGCCACGTTCGAAGGAAACCGCGATCACCTCATCCGCCGTCACCCCCTGCTGCAGAAGATACTGGGCCAACTGATTGGAGCGGGCGTCCAGCTGGGCAAAGGTGCAGCGATGATCGCCGTGCACCAGCGCAACGGCCTCTTGCTGACGTTGCGCCTGGGCAGCGAACAGCGCGGGATAGCTCTGCCATTGCCAATCGTCCTGCCCCTGTTGCTGCCACTGCTGCAAGCGCGCCAGATCGGCAGGCGGCAGCACATCGCTCTCGGCCAGGGTCAGCTCACTGTTGTGTAGCCACTGTTGCAGCAGCCCCACAAACGCCTCGCGCAGGTAGCGGGCAAAGTCATCACTGAGCACCCCCTCGCCATGCACCAGCCGCAGGCCCAGTCCGCCATCGGTATCTGGCCAGGCATCCAGCACCAGATCAAAGGGGGTTTCCGTGACCGGCACGTCCTCCGCCGTCACGGTGAGATTGCCCAGGTCGAGCTTCATGCCCTTGCCCTGTTGGCGATAATTGAATGCCACCTGGAACAAGGGATGACTACCCTGATCGCGGGAACGGCACAGGGCATCCACCACCCGGTCGAAGGGCAAGTCGCGATGTTGTTTGGCTCCGTCCAGGGCGGCATGAATCTGCGCAACCCAGTCGCGCACTGTCATCCCCGGCTGCACCCGGCCCTGAATGACCAGATTGTTGACGAAGAAACCAATCAGAAACTGGTTGCTACCCTTGCGGTTGGCACTGGGTACCCCCACCCGCACTTGCTGCTGCCCCGACACCCGGGCAAGCAAATACTGAAAGGCCGCCAGCAGCACGGTGAAACGGCTGACACCCAGCTGCGTGGCCAACTGTTTAAGCTCGCGGTTGTCCTCGGCACTGAGCGAAAAGTCATTGCAGCAAGCAGGGTGTGAGGCGCCGGCGTCCTGCTTCAGGCGCGGCAATGCCAGTGGCTCCCCTTCGTGTTCCAGGGTATCGGTCCAGTAGCTCAACTGGCTGGCGGCCGCTTCCCCCTTTAACCACTGCGCTTCGTTTTCTGCCCATTCCACATACTGTTTTTTGAGTGGCGGCACCGCCGGCTGAACACCGGAACGAAACGCGCTGTAGGAAAACAGGAACTCCTGCAAGAACACCCCCAGCGACCATGCATCGCCAATGATGTGATGCATGGACACCAGAATCGCATGTCGGGTAGCCGCCAATCGCACCAGACGGAAGCGAGCGGGACTTTCCGCTTCCAGATCAAAGGGCCGGGCATTGAGCTGACGAGCCTCCTGATAGGCTCGCGCCAGGGGATCGGCGTCGTTACTCAGATCCACCAGCGGAATGTCATCCGGGGAGCGCGGCACAGGCCGCTGCCAGGCAACGCCATCGATTTCGGCAAAGCGGGCATTGGTGATCTCTTGCCGTGCCAGGATATAGCGCATGGTGTCCTGCAATGCAGGGACATCGAGCTCGCCATCCAGCCAGACGATACCGCTGATGTTGTAAGCGGTACTGCCCGGAGACAGTCGGGAAAACAACCAGAGCCGCTGCTGCGAACAGGAAAGCGGAGACCACTGCGGTCCGGGGTGGGCAGTGTTATTGGCAGACCCGGTCATGTCAGCTCCTTGCCGAAAGTATCAGAAAAATCTCAGGAGGCCTGAGCGTCACGCAGGCGCTTGGGACGCTGGTCGGTCCAGACGTCGTTGATATGGGCCAGACAATCTGATTTGTTGCCCGTGACCCCCACGGTCTGCCAACCGGCAGGCACAGGGCGGTAGGTAGGCCAGATGCTGTATTGCTCCTGATCGTTGATCACTACCGTAAATTCGGTATCCGGGTTATCAATGCTCATGACATTCCTCGTCGTTGAGACTCAAGGCTGGACGCACCTGCAAAGCCGGAGCGTCCTGACAGGCAGGGTTCAGACCCCTGCCTCGCGAAGGACCTGCACGCTTTGTCGTGCGGTCTGGCCATCCACTTCGGTGAGGCAACCGGCGTCCATTTTCAGCAGCCGGTCTGCGCGATCGAAGTAATGGTCGTCGTGGGTAATGGCGATGATGGTTTTGCCCTGCGATTGCAGTGCGGGTAGCAGCTCGTGATAGAAGAACTGACGAAATTGCGGGTCCTGATCTGCCGCCCACTCATCCAGCAACAGGCAGTCACGTTGCTCCACGGCGGCCATCAGCAGCGCAAGACGTTTGCGCTGCCCTTGAGAGAAACGCACATCCGACAACCGTTGGCCGTCGTGCTCGACCTTGTGATGCATGCCCAGCGTGGCCAGCCACTGATCCACTTCCGTTGCAGGCACATCGCCCCCCGTACCACGCAGCAGTCGGGAAAAGAGATGGAAATCGGTAAACACCGAAGAGAACAACTGCCGATAGGCGACCCGGTTGTCATCGCAGACCGGCACGTCGTCAACAAGGATATCGCCGCTGGCAGGCCGGTAGAGCCCTGTCAGCAGTCGGGCAAAGGTACTCTTGCCACTGCCATTGCCGCCCTGCACAAAAATCAGGTCGCCACGATGAATCTCCAGATCCAGTGGCCCCACGGCAAAGCCGACGAGCCCATCCTGATCGGGGTACCGGTAGGTAATGCCCTGCAGCACCAGACGCTGAAAACCGGACAAGTCATCGCCTTGCGGGACAATCGCCTCACCGGCCTCCGCCAGCGCCAGCCCCGCCAGTTTTTTCAATGAGACTCGCGCAGCCAGCAGGGTTGGCAGTGCCGCCACCGCACCAATCAACGGTGTGCGCAGCAGCAGGATGGTGAGCGCAAAAATGGAGGCGGTATCCGCCGGTGCCCAACCCTGGCCCACCGCCAGAAAGAACAGCACACCAATCAGCCCCAGCATCAACACATTGGCCAGGTTGCCCGCGATACCATTGTGGATATCGGCACGGGTCACATGGTCGCGATAGGCTTCGGCATGACCATCAAACTCTTCATCAAAGAAACGGGCCGCACGATGACGATTCAGGGCCAGCTCCTTGCGGCCATCAATCATGGCCTGGTAATCCTGGTAAAGCCGGTCATCGCCTTCGCGTACCTGGCCAACGTGGAAATTGATTCGCCCTACCAGCCAGATTCCCATGCCCGCCGTGAGCAACAGCCAGCCCACCGTGACGCCGAACAAGCCTGGCGACAACCACGCCAGCCAGCTCAGCGCCGCCACGCTCAGGGCGCAGCCATACACCAGCTCGGGAAGATGCACGAACGCGATGGTGAGATTACGAACATCGGTACTCAGCGCGGCAAGCAGCGGTGCCCCGCCGACTTTTTCCAGCTGTTCGATATCGGTGGCGAGAACACGGCGCACCAGATCCCGGCGCAGCCCGTAGACCATCCGGTGACCCAGCTTGTGCAGCGTGACCTGTGCGATCGTCGCCGCCGCGAGCAACGCCGCAAGCAGGCCGGAGAACTGCAGTAATACCAGCCCCAGATCCGCCTGCGCCGACAACATCCGCTGCCCGATAAAGGCCAGCACGGCCACGCTCAGCAAGGCGCTGAGCACACTGAAAACAACAACAGCAACGAATGCCGCCTTGCGCCCGGAGAACAACAATCCCAACAAGGTCATGTACCGTCCGCCTCCATGGACAATTGTAAGGGTCGTAAAGAGATGCGAAATGATATTGATTCTTGTTTATATATCAACCCCGAAAACGTGCGGCTTCTCTCGTTTCCTGATGCTTTCATCCAGTTTTCATAATGCGCATGCGCGCTTCTGTCAGCCCGATCTCCATCTGCAGTCATTGCCGAAAAGTGTCTTGACCAATACCATTTCAGCACGCAACAGGACCCATTGATGGATACACCACGCACTGAACGCGGCCTGAAACGCCGTCAGGCCTTGCTGGATGCGGCCACCGACATCTTCAGCACCGAAGGTTACACCGGCACGACCCTGGACATGATCATTGCCCGGGCGGGCGGCTCACGCCGCAGCCTGTACCAGTATTTTGGTGACAAAGACGGGCTTTTCAGTGCGGTTATGCAACACCATGTCGGCACCATGATGGCGGAACTGGAAGCCACCGGTGTTGAACACCTTCCTGCCAGCGAGGGTTTGCACAGGCTGTCATCCACCTTTGTGAAGCTGATGCTTTCGCCACTCTATCTGGAGCTGTACCGCCAGCTGATTGGCCTTGCCCCCACCTTCCCCACCCTGGCAGAACAGATTTACGAAGCAGGTCCGACGCAGGTGCTGGAAAAACTCCACGACTACCTGCAATGGCTCGTAGATCGAGGAGAGCTGCCTTCACATCGGCTTACTCGTCACACAGCCCGCCAATTTCTCGGCATGGTGAAAACCGATTTTCAGATATGTGCACTGCTGGCCCCGCATAAACTTCCCGATGCCGAGGCTATCGATGCCCATGTCCGCAATTGCATTACCGTTTTGTTGGACAACCGCTAAACGGGTCATTGGCACCGCCTGTCGCTCCGGTATACATTGTAGATATCTGTCACCCTGGCCTTGGGGGCTAAGATGGCGATTAGAAATGTGACAGGATTCACAATATGCGCAAATTATCATTGCTGCTGATGGCACTCCTTATGTCTGCCGGTGCGTGCTTGGCAGACAACATGGAAGACCAGTTTCTGAAACAGGTCTACGCCAATGGCGGCAAGACACTTTACTGTCAGGAAAGCTTCAAGCCCGGGGACAGGATTTCCGTCGAAGAAATCTACGACAAACGTCAGCTCGCACAGCATTTCGGCTGCCGCTCCAGCCGCTTGTGTGAAAAACAACCCGAATTTGCTGAAATCCTGCAGGATCGCCACAGTCTTTTCCCTGTGACACGAAAGGCAGAGCTGGACCGTCGCCGCACCCTGTTTGGGGATCTACCAGACTCCACAGCCGCAGATAGCGAGTGCGGATACCGACAATCGTTTCAGGTTTTCCAGCCACCCGCCCATGCCAAGGGGGACGTGGCCCGCGCCATGCTCTACCTCCATGAGAAGTACGCACTGCCACTGCTTGGCACCCTTGAGATGTACCAGCGCTGGAACAAGGAAGATCCTGTGGATGAGGAAGAACGTCGCCGCAATGACGTTATCGCCGACGTACAGGGCAACCGCAATCCCTTTATTGATGCCCCCGCCCGCGCAGACAGCATCAAAGCCGCCTCACCACTGAACATGCAGTTTCCCTAACAGACAACACGGGAAGCGCCCTTCGCAAACCCCGGCTCTGCAAACCGGCATAGAATCCACAACAAAAAAACCGCCCCCTCTCGGGGGCGGTTTTTTGTCAATCACCTGCGAGACGCGGCTTATTAAAACAGCGCGTCATCCAGGCTCATCATGGTGTCTGCACCGCTCTTCAGCTGGGCAAACAGGCCTTCTGCTTTCGGCAGGATGCGCTCGAAATAGTACTTGCCGGTAATGCGCTTGGCTTTCACAAAGTCATCATCACGACCATCGGTTGCCGCCAGCATCTGCGCCCACAGCCAGGCGTAGATTACGTAACCGAAGATATCCAGATATTCCACGGCACCGGCACTGATCGCATCCGGGTTACCCCCAGCCTGGCTCAGTAGCTCATCGGTGGCGCGCTTGAGCAGCGCCAACGCGGCCTTCACCGGCTCCACATACTCGGCCAGCTGGGCGTTAGCGGCATTGGCATCCACCCACGCCTGGGCATCTGCCAGGAAAGCATCAACGGATTTGCCGCCATTGCGAGCGACTTTACGGCCAGCCAGATCCAGCGCCTGAATACCGTTGGTGCCCTCGTAGATCTGGGAAATACGGCAGTCACGTACGAACTGCTCCATACCCCACTCACGGATATAACCGTGGCCGCCGAAAACCTGCTGGCCAGTAATGGTGGTTTCCAGACCGCGGTCCGTGAAGAACGCCTTGGCAATCGGGGTCAGCAGCGCTACCCGGTCTTCCGCTTTCTTCTTGGTGTCCGCATCGTCGCTGAACTTGGACGCATCCAGCTGCATACCCACGTAAGCCGCCAGTGCGCGACCGCCCTCGTTGATGGCACGCATGTTCATCAGCATGCGACGCACATCACCGTGAACGATGATCGGATCCGCCGGCCCTTCCGGATTCTTGGCACCGGTGGCGCTGCGGCCCTGCAGACGCTCGCGGGCATAATCCACGGCGCTCTGGTAGCTCACTTCACCCAGACCCAGGCCCTGCAGACCGATAGACAGGCGCTCGTAGTTCATCATGGTGAACATGCAGGCCAGGCCCTGGTTAGGCTCACCGATGATCCAGCCTTTGGCACTATCGAAATTCATCACACAGGTCGCAGACCCCTTGATGCCCATCTTGTGTTCGATGGAGCCACAGGTCGCGCCATTGCGCTCACCGGGGTTGTTGTCCGCGTCCGGGAGGAATTTGGGCACCAGGAACAGGGAGATACCCTTGGAGCCTGCCGGTGCGTCCGGCAGCTTGGCCAGCACCAGGTGGATATGGTTGCTGGTCAGGTCGTGCTCACCGCCGGTAATGAAGATCTTGGTACCGGTGATGTTGAAAGAACCGTCGTCGTTGGGCTCTGCCTTGGTGCGACCAATACCCAGATCGGTACCGGAATGCGGCTCGGTCAGGCACATGGTGCCGCTCCATTCACCGCTGTAGAGCTTCGGCAGGTATTGGGCTTTCAACGCTTCAGAGGCATGGGCATCAATGGCCAGGCAGGCACCGCTGGTCAGCGCCGGGTAGAGGGCAAAGGAAGAGTTGGCGCTGTGCATCATTTCTTCGAACAGCACCGCGAGGGACTTCGGCATGCCCTGGCCACCAAATTCCGGGTTACCGGAAAACGCGGTCCAGCCATTTTCGGCAAAGGTCTTGAAGGCGGCCTTGAACCCTTCCGGGGTAGTCACATCCCCGTCGTTCCACTGACAACCCTGCTCGTCGCCTTCACGGTTGAGGGGGAACAACAGACCTTCAGTCATCTTGCCCGCTTCTTCCAGAATGGCGTCGGACAGGTCGCGGGTTACCTCGGCGGTGGCCGGCATGGTTGCCCACTGCTCATCCGCTTTGAACACATCGTTGAGAACAAAACGCATGTCCTCGAGGGGCGCTTTATAGATCGCCATTTGCACATCTCCCGAAAATTGGCAGGGCGCAAATTTTAGGCAGCCAGACGCTTTGGTGACAGGCTTATTTGTGACCCACCGTTCATGCCGGCCCCAACACGCGATGACTGCAAAGTCACCGCCCTAGCAGGCTGTTGAAAAGCCCGTTGCGTGCTCAGTCTTTCAGGCTGGTTCGCAATCTAGGCGCGCTTTTGAAGGTGTATGTCCATCCATCGAAAAAGCGCAACAACGAGTGCGGGCCAGCCTGGAAGACCCGAAGGGCGCGGCCTGAAGGGCCCATCTGCTGCGCTTTGTCGCTAGGAAAGGGAGCCACCCTGCCCGTCGCGACAAAACACAACAGCTGCACCCTTCAGGCCACGCTGAGCATGCAAGGGGCTTTTCAACAGCCTGCTAATCACGGGGTTCGGGCCGTTTCCATAACCATAACAGGGTAATACAAAGCATCAGCGGCACCGCAACTTTTATCACATCGTGGGCACCAGAAAAGGCGATAAGAATGACACTGATCAGCATCATGGTAGACGCCGCACACTTGGCGCGGCGTGACACTGCGCCCTGTTCCCGCCATTGACGGATGGACTGTCCATAGCGCGGGTGGTTCAGCAACCAGGCTTCAAGCTCTGGCCAGCCACGGGTGCCGGCCCAGGCCGCCACCAGCAGGAACGGCACGGTCGGCAACCCCGGGATGATCACACCGATCATGCCTAGCGCCACAGACAATACCGCTACCGATCGCCACCACAGAATCCGAACCATTGCCCTGCCCTTTCACGACTCCAGTCCAGCATGCCGGAAACCAGGCGGGGAAGAAATCACCAATCACAGTGACCTCAGGTCGCCCGCCCCGGGCTACGTTACTGCTCGTCCAGCTCCAGCATGTACATTTCTTCCATAGAAAGGTCATCCCCTTGCGGCGGGGGATTCAGCGTCTCAATTAATGCTTTCACTTCCGCCACAGACGTTGCCTTGCCGTTAATGATCAAGGAATCGCCGCGGGCATTAATATCCCCCCGCCAGCGATCGTTTTCGTGGACAACCAGCCCCTGAGCCTCGTAAGCCTGCAGTTGCTCCAGCAGCGGCACAGGAATAACCGAATCGGCGACATCCAGATGTACCGTCATATCGAGCATGGTATTGAGCTCGGACTCATCCAGCATCATCAACTCATGGAAAGGCAGATTTTTACCCTCCAGCCCCAGATAACGCGCCTTGCTGTCAAAAGTAAATTGCCGCTTGCCATCCAGATCGACCAGCATCTTCATCCGCAGGGTGCTGTCACCTGGCTTGAGAAGTTTTTCGCTCATAACGCCCATCATGTCGTCCATGAGGGTCTGCATTCTTTCGATTTGACTGTTAATGTCTTCAGCGCCTTCTCCACTGATGGCGGAGAGCGCCATGGCAGTTTGCACCTGATCCAGCTCCCGCGTGATGCGGTTCAGACGAACCAGGGCAGCTTTGTCGATACCTTCGAAATCCATGCCGATGTAGGCACTGTCCATGGGAATGGGCAGTAGCGGTGCCTGGACATTTTCCAGCCAGATTCCGGAATTGCCGTTGAGAACAGCCCCCTTATCCTGGCTGTTCCCTTGCAGGATGGCATCAAAGGCAAGCAAGGTCAGGCCATCCTGGATGTAGCTGAATCCCTTGCTCGCAAGATTCACATTGGTCAGCGGCACTTCGTCATCCAGCATGGCAACGACATCCATGGAGCCACTCAGGGAATCGAGTGAGATTGCCCCCTTGGGACTGTCCGCGTGAAAACCCTTGATGGTGAGGTAGCTGTTAAGCGGGTAGGAATTCGCAGAGGGACGCACCATGTCGACAGAGAACTGCTTGAGTTCAAGTTTCCCCATCGGGGATTCCACATCCACCGGGGGCATTTCGAGAGTCGCAGTCAGGCTTCCATCAAATCCGTAAAAGCTACGGCCTTCCAGTGGTGCTCGACCCTTGAAAATTTCCTCCAGCACCGCCTTTCCAGACGGCGGGAGCGCGCTGACATCGAAGGCATCCCGGGTAGCAGCAAGACCCAACGCGACCCCATCGGCAAATATCAACGGGCCATGATAAATGGTGCTGTTCATGCACAGGGTTCCGGTCAGATCCGCACCTCCGGCCAGCGCCGCCAGATCTCCCTGAATGACCAGACAGGTATCTGCCTCAGAGGAAAACAGGCCGCGATCGTAACGCACCACATCGAGCACAATATCATCACGGCCCGGCAGTAACGAAAGATTGGACACTTCACTGCGCACCATTTCTTCTGCGCGCATACCAACATACCAAGTGGCCCCCAGCCACCCCAAAACCAGCACCAGAACCAGTGCCAACAAGCCTTTCATGGGCAATCCCCTTCTTCCATGTACCCGATCATTATTTTGTGAGCAGTCACTATAACGGAATTCATGGCATATGGCTTTGAGGCAGGCTTTCTCCGGCGGTCCAGATCACGCTCCCACTTTTCGTAGAGCACCCACAAAAGGATTCAGTGTGGAATGGAGCAACCCTTCTGGTGCGCGCCGTGTTCTTGCAGGAACGGCACTGGCGGCGCGAACCAGAACGAAAAAGGGGTAGCATTACTGATGGCAGCTCGAAGGGTGCACGACACTCCCCCCCAACACTTTTGTCGGATAGCACGTTTTGTTTACGGTTAATCCAGCGAGGAGCCACAAAAAAGCCCGCCATAAAGGCGGGCTTTTTCAGGTCGAAGGACCGTCAGGATCAGAATGCAAAGTGCTCGGCATCCAGGTCCATCATGCAGTCCAGACCACCTTCAATAGCACCCTTGTGACCGGCAACGCGCGGCAGGATACGCTTGAAGTAGAAGCGGGCGGTGCTGATCTTGGCCTTGTAGAAGTCCTCATCACCGGCGCCGGCTTCCAGTTTGGCGTGGGCCACAGAGGCCATACGCGCCCACAGGTAGGCCAGGGTCACGTAACCGGAGTACATCAGGTAATCCACAGACGCGGCACCCACGTAATCCGGGTTCTGCATAGCCTGCATACCGATGGCCTGGGTCAGCTCACCCCATTCCTTGTTATAGCCGGCCAGCGGCTCAAGGAATTCTTTCATGTCGGCATTGTCGGCGTTGGCTTCACAGAACTTGTGCACGATCTTGGTGAAGTTACGCAGGGCCTGACCCTGGGTCATCATCACCTTGCGGCCCAGCAGATCCAGCGCCTGAATACCGGTGGTGCCTTCGTACAAAGTGGAGATGCGGGCATCACGTACGTTCTGCTCCATGCCCCACTCGCGGATAAACCCATGACCACCGTAGATCTGTACACCATGGTTGGCCGCTTCCAGACCGGCTTCGGTAATGAAAGCCTTGGCGATCGGCGTCAGCAGTGCCATCAGGTCGTCGGCTTCCTTACGCTCGGCTTCGTCCTTGGCCAGTTTCACCTTGTCACCCAGCTGGGAGCACAGGTAAACCAGCGCACGTCCGCCTTCAGCGAAAGACTTGGCTGTCAGCAGCATACGACGCACATCCGGGTGAACGATGATCGGATCCGCCGGACCTTCCGGGTTTTTCGGACCGGACAGGCTACGCATGGCCAGACGGTCCTTGGCGTAGGTCAGACCACCCTGGAAGCCCAGTTCAGCGTGCGCCACGCCCTGGATGGCGGTACCCAGACGGGCGAAGTTCATGAAGGTGAACATGCAGTTCAAACCTTTGTTCTCCGGACCGATCAGGTAGCCTTTGGCACCATCAAAGTTCATCACACAGGTCGCAGAGGCCTTGATGCCCATCTTGTGTTCAATAGAGCCACAGGTCACGGCGTTACGCTCACCCACGCCACCGTTACCGTCAGTCATGAACTTGGGAACGATGAACAGGGAAATACCCTTGGTGCCTTTAGGGGCATCGGGCAGACGCGCCAGCACGATGTGGATAATGTTCTCGGCCATGTCATGCTCACCGGCTGAGATGAAGATCTTGGTGCCGGTGATGCTGTAAGAACCGTCTGCGTTAGGCTCGGCCTTCGATTTGAGAATACCCAGGTCAGAACCACAATGCGGCTCGGTCAGACACATGGTGCCGGTCCACTCACCGCTGATCAGCTTGGGCAAGTAGGCATTCTTCTGCTCGTCGGTGCCGTGCTCTTCCACGGTAGCGATGGCACCGTGGGACAGACCCGGGTACATGCTCCAGGACCAGTTCGCGGAACCGGTCATTTCGGAGATGGCAATACCAGCAGAACCCGGCAGGCCCTGACCGCCAAACTCCACGTCGCCGCCCATGGCCGGCCAACCGCCTTCCACGTACTTGGCGTAGGCTTCCTTGAAGCCTTTCGGAGTGGTGACCACACCGTTGTCGAAGCCACAGCCTTCCTCGTCACCGGAACGGTTCAGGGGAGCCAGCTCGTTTTCGGAGAACTTGGCGCCTTCTTCCAGGAAAGCATTCAGCAGTTCGCTGTTTACATCTTCCAGACCCAGGCTGGCATAGTGGCCATCCAGATCCAGGACTTCATTCAGTACGAAGCGCATGTCGCGCAGGGGAGCCTTGTAATCCGGCATCTCACATCTCCCTAAAAGACACTATGAAAATGGGGCGGGCCTGAGGCTCGCCGAGCATTGATAATTTATTCGGAGGGTAATCTTAGGTCAGCGCTTTGCGGTGTCTCCAGCGCTATTTGTGACCCGCAAGTCAAACAAGCGTTTGAAACCATCGTTTGCTTTCTAAACCCTATGATTTCACTGGCATTTCTTTAAAATTCGTAAAAATACACACGGTGTTTCCACTATCACGGCAAAACGCGTTTCCCTTGCTATACTCGTCCGCAATCAATGAAGGAATCATGAACAATGATCGACCCCAACCTGCTCGATATTCTGGTTTGCCCGGTCAGCAAGGCACCGCTGATCTATGACGACAAGCTCGCCGAACTCAAGTGCAAGGCCAGTGGATTGGCTTACCCGGTACGCGATGGCATTCCTGTCATGCTGGAAGAACAGGCTCGAGCGCTCAATGACGACGAACTGAAAAGCCTCTAAATCCCACAGTCACTCTGGCAAGGACACTTCATGCGCAAGGCTTTCGCTTCTTCCTTCCTGCTGCTGAGCAGTACGCTTTACGCCGCAAATGATGTGCAGGCCGAGGGCTCCACTGCTGATCCTGACCTGCAGGCAGAGGTCCCCTCGGAATCAACCCCACCCAGCCAGATGAGCGAACAGCAGCAACTTAACGATTGTTTGCTACGCAGCGCCCAGACTGCCGATAACGCAGTAACGCTGAAAGAGGTCCGTAATTGGTGCACCAATGGCGACGAAGTCAAAAAGCGCAGTGTCCATGAAGATGCCCTGCGCGCGCGGCTGGCGCTGGAAAACACCACCCAGGGCAACCCGTTTGTGATTACCCCTCATCGGCGTAATTACCTGATGCCTTACAGCTACTGGTCCAACCGTCAATGGAATGACCCGGACAAGGACGACAGCGCGCTGGATCACACCGAAGTCAAGTTCCAACTCTCACTAAAAGCACCGATCAAGGAAAACCTTGTTGACGATGTCACCTTGTGGATGGCCTTCACCGGGACCTTTTTCTGGCAGGCCTATAACAAGGAAGAATCCGCCCCCTTCAGGGAAGCAAACTACGAGCCGGAAATCTTTATCACCAAACCGGTGAACTGGCAGTTTGGCCCTGTGGATTCCGAACTTCTGGCGCTGGGCATCGTGCACGAGTCCAATGGGCAAGATGTACCGGTTTCACGAAGCTGGAATCGCATTTTCCTGAACTATATCGCCAAGACCGGTGATTATTACTGGTCACTCAAACCCTGGTACCGGCTACCTGAAGACGAAAAAGATGACCCCACCGATCCCCGCGGTGATGACAATCCGGATATCGAAAAATACATGGGTAACTTCGAGCTGGAAGTCGCCAGACCGTTTGGCAACCATGTGGTGGAAATCATGGTTCGAAACAACCTGCGGTCTGACAACAAGGGGGCTGGCCGCCTGAACTATTCTTTCCCGTTGAGCAAGCGCTTCAAGGGCCTGGTACAGGTCTTCAGTGGATATGGGGATTCACTGATCAACTATGACAATTACGAAAATCGCTTCAGCGTGGGGATCCTGCTGACAGACTCTTTGTAATTCCGGTCTGGATGTTACCCGACCCGGGGACCAGGCCACGGTGGGAGCCAGCCTGCTGACGAAGAACTCCATCGCCGGCAGGCAAGCTCCTATACAGGCCACCGGAACGGTGGGAGCGGTGGCGGCTGATGCAGTTTAATACCAGATCGTAAATAGCAAACGCGTGACGGTGGCGTCGAAGCTGTACAACGGTTCCTGCCCTGGCAAGGTGGTGACACGGATGTCCCGGAAGTTGTTATAGTCAAACTGGAACTGGTCCACCCACAGGTGCAATCCTGCCCGATTGAAAGTCTCCCGCTCTGCTCGATTGAACTGCACGCCAATCCCTACCCCAAATACGGTGGAATCGAAGTCACTCAATTCCTTGTCGCGGGCCAGAAAATTTTGTGCATTCTGGAAAGGAAACAGGTCTGAATAAAAATCTGCCTGACCCTGACTGTAACGTCGATAGCGAGTCTCCAGCGTCCAATGCTGCCCCAAAGGCTGGATCAGTTTTACCTGCCAGCTTGTGGCGTCGATACCCCATGAATCGTCATACATCCGGTATTCGCCATGCAGCCCCGCACGCCACGGCAAATAGTAAGACAAACCGATCGTAGTGGCCTCACTGGTACGGGTACGCGGATAGCGTTCAGGTTGAAAACTGTAGCCACCGGCGCTATTGAGATAACGGACCGAGCGGTAAGGGTTATTCAGATACCCCTCATCGGTAATCAATTCTGCCTTGATACTGCCAACCAGATCGCGGGTTAAGACTTGCGATAACCCGATCCGGAAATGTCGCCGCTCGGCCTCATCGGAAAACGCACTGTCACCGGTACGAAACACTTCGTCCTTGCCCAGGGAGTAGCCCATGGTCAACGTGGTCAGATCACCAAAGAAATCCTGACTGAGATCAAAATGCGCGGAGTTCGCCTCAAAATCATTCTCTTTACTGTTGCCATAACTCAGGGAATAGATGGCCTTGCCACGAAGATAGTCCAGCCCAACGCTCTTCTCTGTGCGCTTTTCCGTGTAGGGACTGGCACTGGTCACCACATCAATTGAAGCGGCAGACACCTCATCCACGTAATAATTGGCGCTGACCGCAACGGTATCGGCGAAGGACTTGCGCACCAGCACAGACGGCCCCTCAATCTGCATCCCACCACCATCATACTGGTGCCCCAGCAGATCAAAGCGGTCTTCCGGCAGCACCGCCGCTTGCGAGGATAGCGGCAACGCCAACAACAAAAGCCATCCTGCCCGTATCAGTTGCACCCGCAGCCTCCCCCGGCACTTCCTTCAGCACCACGCATGGCTTCACGTGCCTGATGCACATGATTCATATAACTTTCAGCCACAGGATGTCCTGCCGCATTCATCACCGGATCGGCCAGACGCGACCTCTCATAGGGTTTGACCCAGGGTTTGATAGAGCAACCCGCCAGCAACGTAACCAGCAGCAGCAGAACAATACGAAAGGTCATTCCAGCACCAACGCCTTTACCTGATCTTCGTACTTGTCCATGTAGCCATCCTTGTAGCCGCGGTGGTGGTGACGAACCACACCGTTTCGGTCAATCAGTACGGTGGTGGGCATGGCGTCAACCCCATAGGTTTCACTGGTAAGATTGTCGGGATCGAACAGAATCGGGAAAGTAACCGGCACCTTGTCGAGCAGTTTGAGCGCCTGACTTCGGTCTTCATCCAGATTTACGCCCAAAATAGTGAAACCATAGTCACGGTATTCACGGTAAAGGGTGTCAAGCAATGGCATTTCTGTCCGGCATGGGCCGCACCATGAGGCCCAAAAGTTAACAAGCACCACGGTGCCACGCAGCTCATTAAGCTTGACGTTAGGCCCGTCAAGAGACTCGAGAGTAAACCCTGCAGCAGGCTTGCCCTCCTCAGCCGCCACCGCCGGGCCTGTCAATGCCAGCCCTGCTATCAATACAGCGGCAAGAATTCGTTTCAGTTTCATTTGCGCACCCCGATCAGCGCGGGGGTTTGCTAC
>OBIY01000297.1_pt1 | contig 21186 bp, 16 predicted proteins | sample 1519841 | NCBI WGS metagenome assembly OBIY01 (sample SAMN03019774, study PRJEB22545) | beach sand metagenome | biome: beach; feature: sea beach; material: beach sand | place: USA: Municipal Pensacola Beach, FL | collected 2010-07-30 | depth 30-40 cm m
GATGATGCCCTGAAGGTCCTGGCGACAGCAGCACCAACTGTTGATCTATCGTCACGTAGACCAGGGTTTGCGGCAGCTGTTCCTCGACAAAGGCCAACCGAAACTCAGCCGTCTCTCTCCCGCACCCGCTGAGAATGTGCCACTGGTGGAGCAGTATCGGGCTGAGGCCGAAGCCACCCGACTCTACCTGAACAACTCCAAAGAACTGCCGCGTGGAGCCACACTGACGATTAACATTCTGCATCGTGAGGGGCTCGAACAAGCCCTTCGTGATGGGCTAGACGACCTTGCCGCGATGGATCTCCAGTTCTCCAACATTACCGCAATTGCTAACCAGTTGGGGATAAAAACCGGCGCCATAGAGATAAACGCATCGCTACTCATCGGCTGGTGTGCCGGTAACTACCCACGAAGACTGGCAGATTTTTCCACTCCTCAAACCCGACAACTGATCCAGCAATTCAATCGCGGACAATATTTCGTCAAAGGGGCGCTGATAGCAACCACCGCAATGGTGATCTGGGCAGCGACCGAGTTTTTTGCAGTGTGGGAAATTTCTGCCCGCTCCGCAGAACAACAAAATCTGCTGACGCGCTGGCAGCAGCTGCAGCAAAAGGCAATCGACGACTCCCTGCCTACGGATACCGCACCGGTGGCGATGAAGCAATCTTTCGAACTCTCTCGCCATTTCAGTCAACAACGACGCTTCCCACAACAAGCAATGCAGATCGTCGCCAACGCGGTAGAAAACCTCCCGCAACTGCGTTTCAGGCTCATCGAATGGGCGGCGCCCGGAGCTCCACTGGAGAGCGTCTCGTCATCACCGCGACAGGATGGCAATGATTTCGAACTGGAGGAGGAAAACCCAAATCAGCCGCACGCAGGGGAAACAGTCTTCGTTGAGTTTGCTATCGAACCCTTTGATGGAGACTACCTGTACGCGGCGCAACTGGCCAACCACACCACAGCGGTACTCGACCGGGACCAGCGTGTCAGCTCCGTACAGCTCTACCGCGAACCGCTTGAGGTTGATTCGGCAAGCACTTTTTCGGAGAAAATCGAGCTGAATAGCAGCAATAATGCCAGCAGACCAGAAGCCCGTTTCCAGCTCCTGGTATCCTTAAGACCGGCGAGCCTTGGATCAGCAGACTAGTGATGAGACCCTACGCTGATGACTAATTCTAGAGCTCAGGGACCGCTTCGTGGTGCGTTGATCAAAGCTTCTGTCATTTTGATCATCGGTCTGCTGACCTGCGTTAGCGCCTGGCAGCTGCGAGCTAGTGCCGAACGCAATGAGCACCAGTTTCAGCTACAGATGAACCAGCTGCGCGACGAGATCGAACGGCTCAGAAACGATCGGCAGTGGACTCTAACCTATCAATCCAGTTTCCAGCAGTTGGTTGAAGGCGGACTTATCGGGAATGAAAAACGCCTGGAATGGCGGGCGTTGATCATCGCTTTGGGCAAGGAATTATGGGTTCCAGACATCCAATTCGATTACCAACCTAAACAGAATCTGCCGATCGAACATCTATTGCAGCTTGGCAATCACGAATCGGTGGCAGTAAGCGCCTTTGCTTCTACCATGAGAGTAGGTGCATCGCTCCTGCATAGTGGCGATCTGTTGACCCTGCTCTATACACTGGACCACAACCGATCCGCCATATTGATGCCTCAAAGATGTTTGATGAAACTCGATCGCGACCCGCTCTACCTCGGACCAGAACCGTTGATCAGCACCCAATGCGACCTCAACTGGATCACGCTCTCGACTGACCCGACATGGTTGGCAGACGGAGACGATGGATGGTGAAGCCCCTGCTTGCCTCACTGCGGTCGATCACTTCCTGTCTCCCGATACTGATACTGGTGTGCCTGCCACCATCGGCGTTGGCCAATGACCTCGGGCGGCTCTTTTATACCCCCGCGGAGCGCGCTCAGCTGAATCAGCTACGCCGCTCAGGTGAGACAATATTCCTGCCTGATCAAACTGATGCTACAGCGCTAGAAACCATAACGCTCAACGGCATCCTACAACGGCGCGACGGCACCCTGCATAGCTGGATTAACGGCATCCCCAGCTACTCCGAAACCCCCTTACCCGCAAGGCTTGGACGCCAAACCGACGAGAACCGTGCCCTGCCGATGGAGCTGCCTGGGGGTATGACAGTGCGACCTAAACCGGGTCAGTGGATTGACCTGAAACGGGGCCAACTGTTTGAGAATTACGAGAAGCCGGCGATTGAGAAAACCGAGCAGCTTGCAGATGATTGGCAAACTTCAACTGCGCCCTAAGCACAGATGTGAAAGGGTAACGCAACCATCTTTGGCACCGCTGGCCTGAGCGATGAATGATGGATCAAAACCGGCCCGCCCATCGCTTCAGCGATCGCGGCCACGTCAACAAGGGGCCGCTCTGTTACTGTTGCTCAGTGTGATCGTATTTGCGGTAACGGCGCTGATCGTCAGTGGATTAAACCAATCCTATCACCCCGCGAGAGTTTCCGCCCAAACTGCCGCAACCCTGGCTGAAGCCAAGGCGGCACTCATCGCCAGGGCCATTTCATCAACCCATGAACAGGCTGTTCAGGAGGGTTACTACTCGCTGCCCTGCCCGGATCGGGCGGCACAGGCGGCGCCGCCGGAAGGATCTGCGGAAGGGGCATGTGGTGCGCGCGGAGTCACATCCGTCGGCCGGCTGCCATGGCGCTCTCTGGGCACACCACCGCTGCGCGACGGCAGCGGCGAATGCCTCTGGTATGTACTGTCGGGAAACTACCAGAACCTGAACAATGCGGCGGCGGCGTTGATGCTTAACGCAGACAGCCATGGTCTTATCCAGGTTGAATCGACGGACGGTTCGGTCTATGCCGGGAGCAACCCGGAAAACCGCGCTATTGCCGCGATTATTGCGCCAGGTGCTCCCCTGAACGGTCAGAACCGCAACACCCTGACCAATTTTGTTGACCACTGCGGGGGTAACTATGTTGCGGCCAACTACCTCGATAGCCTGAACGGGAATGACAACGCGACTCCTAACCCAGCAGCGGACGCCATTACTACACTGGTCACTACCACAGTTGCCGAAGAGCAGATCAACGACCGAATCATCTGGATCACACCGGATGACCTGGCAGACGCCTTCACTCACCGCACTGATTACAACGCCCGTATCGACGACCTGCTGCAGGAAACGGCGAACTGCCTGCACGACTACGCCAACGCCGATAGCGGAGGATTAACGCGCCTGCCGTGGGCGGCTCCACTGGCATTGAGTGATTATCGTGATGATGCCAATTACGATGACCAGAGTGGCAGTCACTTTGGCCGGTTACCACTGACCACAGACGACAGCGCCAGTGACAGCGGCGCCCAGCTCAACGGCTCACTGATCATTAGCTGCATGGCTGATACGCAGATCGCTAACTATCTTACCCACTGGAAAGACCACCTGTTTTACGTGGTCGCAGGAGAACATGCGCCGTCTCAGGCAGCAGCACCCAATTGCACAATCGGGGATTGCCTGTCAGCCGATGGTAGTGGAGATTACGCTGCAATTTTAATGTTCGCGGAAACCCGGCTGGGCGGGCAAACACGTACTGCACCCCCACCAGCAGGCGATGCCGACAGCAAGCAGTTTTTAACCAATTACCTGGAAATGGCCAATGCGACTAACTTCCCGGATGCCGTCGGCGGTGGTGATTACCTCACCGACGCTGCGGCAGCTGTCAATGATCGGCTGTTCTGCCTCTCAAGTAGTGATCTTTCCGCGCCCTTGCCACCGCCAAACAGTTGCCCATGAACGGTCCTGACAACACTCCCGCGGCAGTTTTTAGAATCTCCTCGGCAAGCGCCAGGGGATTTTCACTGATCGAGATCGCCATCGTCCTGGTGATTGTCGGACTGCTCCTTGGCGGCCTACTCGGACCACTGCAAAGCCAACAGGAAATGCAGGATACGACGGAGACTCAGGAGGTGCTTGATGAAACTCTGCTTACTCTCTACGGTTACGCCTATGCCAATGGCTTTCTGCCCTGCCCCGACACCGACGGCGACGGACTGGAAGACTTTGCGGGTGGCAACTGCAGCAATGTTAACGGAGACATCCCCTGGGCCACCCTGGGCAGCCCGGATGGCGATGGCTTTCGCGGCAACCGGCTCGGCTACCGAATTGACGCAAACCTGAACAATCATGCGCCAATTAGCTGCTCGGTTGGCGCATCGATACAGATCTGTACCGACAATACCTGCGCGACGACACTATCGACCAGAGCTGCACTGGTGATCTGGTCATTTGGAAAAAACGGCTACCTGGCCACCAACGCGCAGGGTGGTATCAATACTGTACCGGGGGCCGTTACCCTCTCTAATGATGAACTAGAAAACAGCAACGGCGATGCTATCTTTGTGCGTAGGCAACGCACTGCTGGAAACACCGTGGCCGGCGAATTTGACGATATGGTGGAATTTGTTTCAGAGTCACTACTCTGCGCCAAACTGGTCGAGGCTGGCGCACTTTGAAACAATGCAATCGCTAACAGAGCAGCAGGTAGACCTCTTGAAACAGGTCGTCTTCGCCCCCATTAAACCAGCGTTGACGGCGACAAACAGGCTCGGCGGTTCAGGTATACTGGTCGGTCTGCGAAAGTGGCGGAATTGGTAGACGCGCTGGCTTTAGGTGCCAGTGGGGTAACCCGTGAGAGTTCGAGTCTCTCCTTTCGCACCAGATAGCGGCTCCCGGACTTCAGAGAGCACACAACCTTAACTTCACATTGACAACGGAATCATCCTCCTTTGGACGCACAGACAGAAATCGAGAGCACTCTCGAAGTAAATGATGGTTTAAATCGCAGTCTGCAGATATCAGTACCCGCAGCGAGCGTCGACGAACAGATCAACTCAAGACTACAGAGCCTCGCTCAAACAACGCGGCTGAAGGGGTTCCGTCCGGGCAAAATACCGCTCAAGGTAGTTCGCAACCGTTTTTTGCCCCAGGTTGAGCAGGAAGTCGCCGGCGAGCTGATTCAGGCCAATTTTTATCGCGCGGTCACCGAGAAAGAACTCAAACCGGCAGGCAATCCCGAAATCGATACCGACGGTGTTTCTGCAGGTAACGAATTTACTTTTACCGCCAGGTTTGAAGTCTTCCCCGAAATCGAACTGGCTGACTTATCTGATGCCAGTGCAACCCGCCTTAGCGCAGAAGTCTCCGACAGCGACGTCGACAACATGATTGAAAAACTGCGTCGCCAAAGGGCGGAGTGGAACGAAGTTGATCGCGCAGCGGCGAATGATGACCGCATCAATATCGATTTCAGCGGCACCGTGGATGGCGAGGCATTTGATGGCGGTTCCGCAGAAGGTATCGACGTAACCCTCGGTAGCGGGCAGATGATCCCTGGTTTTGAAGAGAACCTGAGCGGATTGAAAGCTGGCGATGAAAAGACTTTTACCGTGACCTTTCCAGAAGATTACGGTGTCGACGAGCTGGCTGGCAAGGAAGCTGAATTTGCTGTTAAGGCCAACAACGTCAGCGAGGCCACGCTACCGGAGTTGAACCAGGAATTTATCATTTCGCTGGCGGTGGAGCAGGGCACTGAAGAGGCGCTGAGGGAAAAGGTCCGTGAAAATATGTCGCGGGAGCTGGAACAGCGGCTTGAGGCAAGGCTCAAGGAGACCGCCTTCGACCTGCTACTGGAAAAGAACAAGGTCGAACTTCCCCAGGCACTGGTAAACAGCGAAGCAGAAAATCTAGCCCATCGCGCCCATGCTGGACATTCCCACGACCACGGGCATGATCACCATCACGACGTTGAACCACACATGGAAGATGCACGCCGCCGGGTGGCGCTCGGGCTGTTACTGTCGGAAATCGTTCAGGTTAACGACCTCCAGGCCGACCCTGAAAAGGTACGCACAGCCATCGACCGCATGGCCGAACCGTTCGACGATAAAGAAGCCTTTGTCAATTTCTACTATTCACAACCGGAACGACTGGCCGAAATAGAAAACTCGGTGCTCGAGAATGACATTGCCGAATGGATACTTGAGCAGGCCAACGTCACTGAAGAGCAGAGTGATTTTGACGCTGTAATGAACGCCGGAAACAGCTAGCGTCGACTCCCGGCGATGCCGGCGCAAGCTGTTTAGCAGCGAGTTCAGGTCACTATTATTTCCAACACATCCTAAGGAAACCATCGATGACACCCATTGACCAATCCACCTCCACTCCAATCGTCAGTCAGGGTCTGGTGCCAATGGTGGTTGAGCAGACCTCGCGTGGGGAACGAGCCTACGACATCTATTCCCGACTGCTGAAAGAACGGGTGATATTCCTGGTTGGGCCAGTAGAAGACCATGTCGCTAACCTGGTGGTGGCCCAGCTGCTGTTTCTGGAATCGGAAAACCCCGATAAAGACATACATTTCTATATTAATTCACCGGGCGGATCCGTCACTGCCGGCCTGGCAATTTATGACACCATGCAGTTCATAAAACCAGATGTTAGCACCCTCTGCATCGGCCAGGCAGCGAGCATGGGGGCAGTGTTACTCGCTGCAGGCAAAAAAGGTAAACGCTTCGCTCTGCCCCATTCGCGGGTGATGATCCATCAGCCATTGGGCGGCTTTCAGGGCCAGGCGGCGGATTTCGAAATCCACGCTACCGAAATCCTAAACGTCCGCCAGCGGCTAAACAACATTCTTGCCAAACATTGCGGTCAATCCATGGATCAGATAAAAAATGACACCGACCGTGACAATTTTATGAGTGCAGAAGAGTCTGTAAGCTACGGGCTGATTGACAAGGTTCTTGAAACCCGCGACAGCTGACCCTGGTAAAGACGGTGCGCACCGGGTCGATACAGAGAACAGACAGGCGCGTGCATAAAGAGGTAATCCATCAATGAGTGACGACAACAACCAGGACGACGGAGACAAGCTGCTCTATTGTTCCTTTTGCGGCAAGAGCCAGCATGAGGTGCGCAAGCTGATTGCAGGCCCATCTGTCTTTGTGTGTGACGAGTGTGTTGAGCTCTGTAACGATATTATTCGTGACGAAGTGTCGGGATCTGAAAGCAAGGAAGCGCGCGATGAACTGCCGACTCCGAGCGACATCTTCACCCACCTGGAAGAGTATGTAATTGGCCAGAGCGCGGCTAAAAGAATCCTCTCTGTGGCTGTCTATAACCACTACAAGAGAATTCAGGCTGGCGTTCAGGCTGACGGAGTGGAGCTGAGCAAAAGCAATATATTGCTGATCGGCCCGACCGGTTCAGGGAAAACCCTGCTGGCGGAAACCCTGGCGAGAATCCTCAACGTACCATTCACAATCGCTGATGCGACCACGCTGACTGAGGCCGGATATGTCGGCGAGGATGTTGAGAACATCATCCAGAAACTGCTGCAGAAATGTGATTACGACGTAGAACGGGCGCAGAGCGGCATCGTCTACATCGACGAGATTGACAAAATTTCCCGCAAGTCCGACAACCCTTCGATTACCCGTGATGTTTCCGGTGAAGGAGTACAGCAGGCGCTGTTGAAACTGATTGAGGGGACGATTGCGTCGGTGCCGCCCCAGGGTGGTCGCAAACATCCGCAGCAGGAATTTCTTCAGGTCGATACGTCAGGTATTTTATTCATTGTGGGTGGCGCATTTGACGGACTGGAGAAAATCATCCGCGACCGCATGGAACAGGGTGGTATCGGCTTCGCTGCGGAGATCAAAAGTGGTGAACAGCAGAAAGCGCTGGGACAGGTGCTCGCCGAGGCAGAGCCTCACGATCTGATCCGCTACGGGTTGATTCCGGAGTTTGTTGGTCGTTTGCCGGTCATTGCCACCCTGCATGAACTGGACCTGGAATCACTGATTCGCATTCTCACCGAACCGAAAAACGCCCTAACCAAGCAGTACGCCAAGCTGTTCGAAATGGAAGATGTAGAGCTGGAATTCAGGCCCAAAGCGCTTGATGCAATTGCCAACAAAGCACTGGAGCGCAAAACCGGTGCGCGCGGCTTGCGCTCGATTCTCGAGACCGCGCTGCTCGATACCATGTTCGACCTACCCGACCAGGAAAACCTGGAAAAGGTGGTTTTTGACGAACATATTCTCGAAACAGAAAGCAAACCGCTGCTGATTTACGGTGAGCAACCCCAGGAAGCTTCAGCAGACTAAGTCGGGGCCACTTCGGCGGAGATTTTGCACCACCTCTGCCGAAGCCTCGCAACGACATCACCCCCGCGGCCAGCCACACCCACCCTCATTTACCTTGGCCGGTTGAAAACCGGCTTTCCGCCCCCATCTGTATCAACGGTGGTTGCAGCATAAGCCCATCGGACCTGTTCACTTGAAACGCGCTGACCCTCCGCCTGCCACTGGAATCAGCGTAATATTGGGCGAAGCGAGCAACTACCCGCCCTGCAGAATTCCGGGCAGCGGCAATCTGCCACACCGGCTGCCGTAAAACATCCATGATCGTCACCGAACCGGGGTCGCCACCATACCGGGTCGGCCAATGAGCTTAGAGAGACTACCGTGACCCAAAACCATCCGCCGGAAACCTTCCCTGCAACTCTGCCAATGCTCCCGCTGAGGGATGTCGTGGTATTCCCACATATGGTCATACCGCTGTTTGTTGGTCGCAGTAAATCCATTGAGGCCCTGCAACAGGCCAATGACGGTGACAAACAACTTTTTCTGATCGCCCAGCGAGATGCCGGACTTGATGAGCCCAACATGGAGGATCTCCATGAAGTGGGCACACTGGCCAACATCCTGCAGCTGCTAAAGCTCCCTGATGGCACTATCAAAGTCCTGGTTGAGGGGGTCGCCCGGGCGAAGCTGGAATCGCTGCAGACGCAAGGCGAGCTGCTATCCGCCAATTTAAGCTCTGTCGCGGAACTCCTGCCTGATGCATCCTCCTGGGAACCCCTGATGCGCTCCCTGATCAATCAGTTTGAGCGCTATGTTCGCAGCAGCGAAAAGGTTCCACCAGAAATTATCAGCGCCCTGAACGCTATCGATACACCTGATCGCCTGGCTGACACCATTGCCTCCCACCTGACCCTGCGCCTTGAGCAGAAACAGGAAATTCTTGAAATCACCGATGTCACCGCCCGAATCGAAGCCCTGATGAGTGCGATGGAGGTGGAGATCGATCTGCTGAAGGTCGAAAAGAGAATGCGCTCTCAGGTCAAAAAACAGATGGAAAAAGGCCAGCGCGAGTACTACCTGAATGAACAGATGAAGGCTATCCAGAAGGAGCTGGGCGATCTGGATGAAGGTTCCAACGAACTGGAGGAGCTGGCCGAGAAAATAGAACAGTCGGGAATGCCGACAGAGGCCCTGGAAAAAAGCCGCGCCGAACTGAATAAGTTGAAAATGATGGCGCCAATGGCAGCCGAAGCCACCGTCGTGCGTAACTATCTCGACCACATGCTGGCGGTACCCTGGAAGAAACAGTCGAGAATTCGCCGCGACCTGCACCAGGCCCAACAGGTGCTGGATGAAGATCACTATGGCCTCGAGAAGGTGAAAGAGCGGATCCTGGAATACCTGGCTGTACAGCAGCGGGTAAAAAAACTTAAAGGCCCAATTCTCTGCCTGGTTGGGCCGCCCGGCGTCGGTAAAACCTCACTGGGCCAATCCATTGCTCGTGCCACACAACGCAAATTTGTGCGCATGTCATTGGGTGGCGTTCGCGACGAAGCGGAAATCCGCGGCCATCGACGTACCTACATTGGCTCGATGCCTGGCAAGATCATTCAAAGCCTCAGTAAAGTGGGCACACGCAACCCCCTGTTCATGCTGGACGAAATCGACAAAATGGCCATGGATTTCCGTGGTGATCCCGCTTCCGCACTCCTTGAAGTTCTCGACCCGGAACAAAACAATGCGTTTGGCGACCACTATCTGGAAGTCGACTATGACCTCTCTAATGTAATGTTCATCGCCACCGCCAACACCCTCAATATTCCACCCGCCCTGCTCGACCGGATGGAAGTGATCAGGCTCTCTGGTTACACCGAAGATGAGAAGCTCAGTATTGCCAAACAATACCTTCTAGGAAAAGCAAAAGAAAACAACGGCCTGTCAGAGGATGAGATCAGCATCGGCGACCCGGCGTTACGCAATATCATTCGTCTCTACACGCGTGAAGCTGGCGTACGCAATCTGGAACGCGAGATCAACAAGATCTGCCGCAAAGTGGTTAAGGAGCTGATTGAAAACAAAAAAAAGCGGAAAATAACGGTAAGCAGCAAGAATCTGCCAGACTACCTCGGCGTCGAAAAATTCCGCTTCGGCATTGCCGATCAACAAGACCGGATAGGAAATGTTACCGGTCTGGCGTGGACGGAGGTGGGTGGTGAACTGCTCAGTATCGAGGCGACAGTCCTGCCAGGAAAAGGCAACCTGTCGCTAACCGGTAAGCTTGGTGATGTCATGCAGGAATCAATCAAGGCGGCATTAACTGTGGTGCGCAGCCGGGCAGAAGCTCTGGGAATTCCTGCCGATTTTTATGCCGATCACGATTTTCACGTACACGTACCTGAAGGAGCGATACCCAAGGATGGCCCCTCTGCAGGTGTCGGCATGTGTACTGCGCTGGTTTCTGCATTGACCCGCATAGAAGTTTCCGCGAGCGTCGCGATGACCGGAGAAATCACTCTACGCGGCGAGGTTCTGCCGATTGGTGGGTTAAAAGAGAAACTGCTGGCAGCGCTGCGTGGTGGTATCAAAACAGTGCTTATCCCAGAGCAAAATGTTAAGGATCTGGCTGAGATTCCTGACAACATCACCCGCAAACTGAAGATCGTTCCGGTACGTTGGATAGATGACGTATTCACCAACGCGTTAGTCAGTGTGCCAGAGCCAATTGACTTGCCGGGCAATGGGCCTGAGAATGTCCCAGCTGAAGGGGGAACCGTACGCGCACATTAGTCTTCTTCGGCACCTTGACAGCCTATTTTGGCGATTGGTATAACCGCTCACGGTTGAGCTAAACAGTTATTTATTCAAGCCTCGCCAGGCGGTAATTGGGCTGTTACCGATTTTTCCATCAATAACCAACCAGCCACAAAAATCAGGGGATCAACTAGTGAACAAATCTGAACTCATCGACCTTATCGCAGAAGACGCAGGACTTTCCAAAGCAGATGCTGCCAAAGCGCTTGACGCAGGCCTGAATGGCATCACCTCTGCACTCAGCAAGAACGATTCCGTGACTCTTGTTGGCTTCGGCACCTTTTCGGTGGGTGAGCGAAGCGCCCGTACTGGCCGCAATCCGCAGACCGGAGCAACCATCCAGATCAAAGCTTCCAAAACACCCAAGTTTAAAGCTGGTAAAGCCCTTAAGGATGCCGTAAACTAGCGCGCCCTTTCAGGGTGCTTAGCTCAGCTGGTAGAGCGTCGCCTTTACACGGCGAATGTCGGGAGTTCGAGCCTCTCAGCACCCACCAGGAAACTCGGAGCGGTAGTTCAGCTGGTTAGAATACCGGCCTGTCACGCCGGGGGTCGCGGGTTCGAATCCCGTCCGCTCCGCCAAGTACCTGCTGGGAACCCAACAGTTCTAGCTGTTAAAAAAGGGATGCTTTATTAAAGCATCCCTTTTTTCGTTAATATCAGATGATAATGTGCAGCAAAGCTACTGCTTTAATGATCTGCCAATAGTCACCGCGCCCCTTCCTCAACCAACCCATCGTAGACCCGTCCCATGCTCTTTGAAATCAGACAGAAATTGCAGAAAGTTGCCGCCATGGCGATTATCGGGTTACTGGTGCTGGCGTTTGCCTCCTGGGGGATTACCGATTACGTCAGTGGACTCAGTCAAACCAACGTCGCCAAGGTTGACGGGACCAACATCACCCTGCAGGCCTTCAGCCGTGCACAGCAGATTCAGGAACAGCGCTACAGAAATACACTCGGCGAAAATTATCAGCCTGGTCTTCTTGATGACCCGGTACTGAAAATGGCGCTGGTACAACAGCTGATCGACGATCACTTGCAGATCAGCGACGCGCAGGAGAGCGGTTACCGTGTCAGCAACGAAGAGCTCAGTAAACGCATTACCGCGCTCGAAGTATTTCAGGGCAGCGACGGCTTTGACCGTAATCTTTACAAAAACCTGTTACGGCAACAGGGCCTTTCAATCTCCCAGTTTGAGCAGGATCTCGCCGAATCCATTATCGCCGGACAGGTCCGTTCGGCGATTACTAACGGCCCGATCATCACTGACCAGGAACTGGAACAGCTACTGAAACTACAAGGCGAACAGCGCGACCTGAAATTTCTGCTGCTCAACCGCGAGAACTATCTCAGCCAGGCGCAGGCAACTGACGAGCAGATCGAAGCTTATTATCGGGAACATCTTGATCGTTTTCAGAAACCGGAGCAGGTAAGAATCGAGTGGCTTGAACTGGTACTTGATGACTACGCAGAGCAGGTCGAAATCGAGGACTCCACCTTGCGAAAGCTCTACGAAAATCAGCAGGAGGAATACCGGAAACCGGAACGGCGTCGTGCCAGCCACCTGCTGGTCACCGTTGATGAACAACAGGACGAAGCCGCTGCCTTGGCGAAGATCACGTCGTTGAAGGCGGAAATCGACGCTGGCAAACCTTTTGCGGAGGTTGCCCGAAACCACTCTGAAGACCCTGGGTCGAGTAAAAACGGCGGTGATCTCGGCCTGTTTGGCCGTGACGTCATGGATCCGGCGTTTGAGAAAGTTGCGTTTTCACTCGCGACAGGAGAGGTCAGCGAACCGGTCCGCTCAGCATTTGGCTACCACCTGATTCTGGTAACTGAAGTGGAAACCGAGCAGGTCGTACCTTTTGCAGAGGTTAAAGATGAGATATCCCTGCGCTACCGCAGAGAGCAGGCGCAGGCAGATTTCTTTAGCGCTACTGAAGAGCTGCAGAATATCGTCTATGAGGTGCCCGATTCCCTGCAGGAGGCGGCCGATCACTTCAACCTCAAAATTCAGGAAAGCCAGCTATTTGCCCGATTTGGTGGACCCGGCATTACTGGAATCAGTGCAATCATTGAACAGGCGTTCAGCGATGAAGTGCTTCACGAAGGGCTGAACAGCAGTGTCGTCACGCTTAATGACAGTCGCGCTGTCGCCTTAAGAGTGATCGAACATCAACCACAAGCCTCCCGTCCGTTGGCTGAAGTAGCTGATTCAATCCGCGACATCGTGCTTGAACAACAGGCCTCCGAGCTGGTGCAGGCGGAAGGTAAAAAATTGCTTGTTTCACTTAATCACGGCGAAGAATTACCGGAATTGGCTGATGCCTCTGCAACATGGCAGACCCGCGAGGGAATTACCCGTCGTCAGCCTGGGCTGCCACCACAGCTGCTGGCGGACGTTTTTCGTCAGCCGGTCTCCGAAGGACAGCCTGACTACCATGGGCTGAGTTTAGAGAATGGTGATTATGTAGTTTATGCCGTCACCAAACTGCATGAAGAAGTCGTCACCGCGACCGATGATGACAGGAACCGCCTTAGAGAGGAACTGCAGAGGTTGCGCGGCGATATCAGTTACATCGGCTACCTGAAAGGACTGCGCGATAACGCGGATATCAAGCTATACCCTGAAAATCTCGAATAACAGCAAATCTCGAATAACAACCATAGCGCCGGCCCACCTTCAGCCTACATCCCGGTGATGTTATAGCCGGCATCCACGTAGGTAATTTCTCCGGTCACCCCTGAAGCAAGGTCGGAGCATAGGAAAGCGGCGACATTACCGACCTCTTCAATGGTGACATTACGCCTCAATGGAGTGTGCTCGGCATGGTAATCAAGCATGCCGCGAAACCCCGATATTCCCGACGCCGCAAGCGTGCGAATAGGCCCTGCTGAGATGCCGTTAACGCGAATACCGTCGGCTCCGAGTGAGTCAGCCATGTAGCGGATGCTCGCCTCGAGGCTCGCTTTCGCCAGACCCATAACGTTGTAATTGGGCAGCGTACGCACCGCGCCGAGATAGGTCATTGCCAACAGCGCCGCGTTATCGGAAAGCAGTGGTCGCGCCGCCTTACCGAGCGCTGCAAAACTGTAGGCACTGATATCGTGTGCCTGGCTGAATCCTTCACGGGTCACCGAATCGATGAAGGTCCCTTCCAGTTGATCACGCGGCGCAAAAGCAACACTATGGATCAGAGCGTCAAACTGGCCCCATTCCTCTTTAAGCTTCTCCATCACCTGATCAATCTGCGCATCATCGGTCACCTCACACGGCATCGTCAACGATGAGCCACACTCGGCAGCCATCTTCTCTACCCGTTCGCGCAATTTTTCGTTCTGATAGGTAAACGCCAGTTCTGCGCCTTCGCGTCGCATGGCGGAAGCAATACCCCAGGCAATCGATTTAGTACTGGCCAATCCAACGATCAGCGCTTTTTTGCCACTCAGAAATCCCATCTCTGTCATCCCGATGATTATTCACTCAAAGCAAGTATTATATCGGCACCACAAACACTGCGTCGGCCAATTCGTTTTTTCAAGTCAACTGAGCCCATCTTGCGACTGAGCATCAGAAAACTCTGCCTCCTGATCCATGAGTTCCAGCATTGCTTTAGGCTGTGCCTGTTAGTCACTGCTGTGTTGCTAGCAGGTTGTGACGAGAACCTGCTTAACAACCCCTATCCAGCTGAACAACAGGACAAGGAGATCCTCTATAGCTCGTTTTCCGAACGTCCCAAACATCTCGATCCCGCGGTCTCGTACGCTTCCAATGAATATGCCCTGATCGGCCAGATCTACGAACCACCGATCCACTATCACTACCTGAAAAGACCCTACCAGCTTGAACCACTCACGGCAGAAACGGTGCCACAACCCCAGCTTGTTGGCGCAAACGGCGAACTACTGCCAGATGACGCCGACGCCAGTGAGGTTGCATTCAGCCGCTACCGAATCACCATTCAGAAAAATATTCGCTACCAGCCCCATCCGGCCTTCGCTGTTGACGATGAGGGAACTCCCCTCTACAACAATCTCGACCGGCAAAAACCGGGGGACCCCCAGTACGTAGACCTGCAAGAGATCAGCAGCCCGGCTGACTTCCCCATACAACAAAGTCGCGAGCTGATTGCCGCCGATTACGTCAATCAGATCAAGCGCTTTGCGCGGCCCGATCTGCACTCACCGATCGCCGGTTTTCTGGGCCGCTATATTGTCGGCCTGCCGGAACTGTCTACTGAGCTTGCTAACGAGTACGCCAATCACAGCGGTCCTATCGATCTAACTAACCACAGTCTGACCGGCGCAAAAATAATCGACCGCTATAGTTACGAAATCACTATTCACGGTCACTACCCACAGTTTATCTACTGGCTGGCAATGCCCTTTTTCGCCCCGATGCCGATGGAGGTCACCCGCTTTTATGCCCAGCAGGCGTTAAAGCAGAAAAACATCACGCTCGACTGGTACCCGGTGGGTACCGGCGCCTACCAATTAACCGAAAACAACCCCAACCGACGTATGGTGTTGAGCCAAAACCCCAACTACCGCGGCTCCACCTATCCGCATCAGGGTGCAGCGGGTGATGCTACAGCTGGCCTGTTGAGAGATGCGGGGCTGACTATGCCGTTTATCGACAAGGCGATTTTCAGCCTCGACAAGGAGAGCATCCCGGTCTGGAACAAATTCCTTCAGGGCTATTACGATCGCTCAGGGATCAGTTCCGATAGCTTCGACCAGGCGGTTCAGTTTGGTGACGGGATAGAAGCGCAGGTCAGCGACGATTTGAGCCGGAAAGGAATTTCCCTGCAAACCTCGGTTGCCACCAGCACCATCTATCTCGGCTTCAACATGCTCGACGAAACAGTCGGTGGCTACTCCGGCGCACAGCAAAAACTGCGACAGGCGATCGCGATTGCCATCAACATGGAGGAGTACATCTCCATTTTCCGCAATAACCGCGGAATTTCCATGCACTCGCCGATTCCTCCGGGGCTATTCGGTTACCGTCAGGGACGCCAAGGGGTCAACCTGTCGGTGTATGACTGGATCGACGGCCGAGCCAAACGCAAACCGCTGGACCAGGCCCGGTTACTGCTCCGCGAAGCGGGCTATCCGGGTGGTCGCCACCAGCAGAGTGGCGATCAACTGACCCTCCATTTCGATACCGCCGCCAGTGGCCCGGACGCCAAGGCATTTCTCGACTGGTTGCGGAAACAGTTTTCAGCTATCGGCATCCAGCTGATCGTCAGAGCCACCGATTACAACCGTTTTCAGGACAAAGTACGCAACGGCCAGGTCCAGCTCTATATGTGGGGCTGGAACGCCGACTACCCCGATCCGGAAAACTTTCTGTTTTTACTCTATGGCCCCAACAGCCAGGTGGTCGACCACGGCGAAAACAGCAGTAATTTTCAGCTGGCAGAATACGACCATCTGTTTGAGCGCATGCGTCACCTGCCGAACGGCGCCCAGAGGCAACAGTTGATCGACCAGATGGTCGCTCTGTTACATCAGCAGATGCCCTGGGCGGGAGGTTTCCACCCCCAGGACTACATTCTCCAGCAGAGCTGGATCAGCAACCTGAAACCTAGCCATCTGTCCCATGACACCCTTAAATATCAGCGCATCGATGCCACGCGCCGCGCGGCATTGCAACGACAGTGGAACCGCCCGAACTGGCGGCCAATCCAACTGCTACTGCTACTGCTGACAGTACTGCTGTTGCCAGCCATCTACCTGGCGTGGCAAAGAGAATATCGTCAACCCCATGGCAGCGGGTCATGATTCGCTATCTCTGTCGACGACTGCTCTATGCCGTACCAATTCTTCTCGGCGTCAACCTGATCACCTTCGCGCTGTTTTTTGTGGTCAATTCACCCGACGATATGGCGCGAATGCACCTCGGCGACAAACGGGTAACGGCGGAAATGGTTAGCAAATGGAAACACGACCACGGCTACGACCGGCCGCTGCTGATTGCCGATGACCGGCAGGGCTGGCAACGGCTTACCGATACCCTGTTTGTACGCCACTCGTTGCGGCTGTTTTTGCTCGATTTCGGCCGAGCGGATGACGGCCGGGATATTTCCGCCGACATCCGCCAACGCATGGGCCCGAGCCTCGCCATCGCTCTGCCCAATCTTCTCATCGGGCTACTGATGACAATCACAGTGTCGCTCACCCTGGTCTTCTTCCGCGCTACCTACATCGACCTCGGCGGCATCCTGGTGGCAGTGGCAATGATGTCCATCTCGGCCATGTTCTACATCATTGCCGGACAGTATCTACTCGGCAAGCTCCTCAACCTGACCCCAATATCCGGCTACCAGGAAGGGTGGGATAGTATCCGCTTTCTGGTTACGCCAGTTTTGGTGGGAGTGGTGGCCGGATTTGGCAGCAGTGTCCGCTGGTACCGAACCCTGTTTCTTGAAGAGATTGAAAAGGATTACATCCGCACTGCCAGAGCGCGTGGTCTGGGAGAGTCAGCAGTGCTGTTTCGCCATCTGTTACGCAACGCGATGATTCCTATCCTCACCGGTGTGGTGGTGGTGATTCCGCTACTGTTCATGGGCAGCCTGATTACTGAATCGTTTTTCTCTATTCCCGGCCTCGGTAGCTACACCATTGATGCCATTCGCGCTCAGGATTTCGCCATTGTCCGCGCAATGGTTTTTCTCGGTTCACTGCTTTACATCATCGGCCTGATTCTGACAGATATCAGTTATCTGCTGGTCGACCCGCGGGTGCGGCTGAGATGAACGCCATTGAGCCTGCCATGCTGGTCAGTGATTACCTGGTCTGGGTCACCGCGCTGCTCGGTTGCTGGTGGGCGGGTATGGCGCTGCGCGACCCGGTCTATCGAGAGCGCTGGTTGATGGTTATCAGACGCCCCGCCGCCATGGCCTCGCTGATTCTGCTGCTACTTTATCTGTTAATCGCGCTGATCGATTCGATCCATTTTCGACTACCAACAACACAAGACCAACCTGTCGACACCAATCTGCCCACGGCAGCGGCTGTCACACCCACAACCAGTTTCCAGGCCGAGGAACTCTCGCTGCTCGACCTGCTGCTGACGCCACTGCGCACCCGGCAGGAACGCAGCTACTCAGCGCCGCTCGCGATCTTCGCCTATTCGCGCGAGCAGGTAGAAACCGCCGCAGGCCCGCAGCGGCTCTACCCGCGCTTGCAATATGGTGGCGCTCATTTGACCGATGTCGATCAACGTGGTGAAGATCTGTTACTGAAAACCTTAACGGGTCTGGGGTGGGGCAGCGCGGTGTTCGCACTACTGTTTCTAGTACCGTGGCTGTTATGGAGGAGGAAAACTGCCGACTCGGAATCTCAAACAGCCGCCTGGCGTACCGCCCTGTTGACCGTCTGCACACTCTGCCTGGTCACTGGCATCACCACGCAACTGGCTGGTGAATACCATCTCCTGGGTACCGACAAGGTGGGTCAGGACGTGCTCTATCTGGGACTAAAAAGTATCCGCACGGGGATACTGATCGGCGTTCTGACCCTGCTGGTGATGCTACCACTGGCCATTTTTATGGGTGTGACTGCCGGTTATTTTGGCGGTCGGGTCGATGATCTGGTGCAATACCTCTACACCACCCTGAGCTCAATACCCGGCGTGTTGCTAATCGCTGCATCGGTACTGACGGTAAACCTCTATCTGGACCAGAATCTGGTGACCACGGTAACCCTGCAGCAACGGGCCGATTTGCGCCTGTTAATGTTGACAGCCATTCTTGGCCTCACCGGCTGGATCGGACTCTGTCGACTGTTGCGCGGTGAAAGTCTTAAACTCCGGGAGCTGGATTACGTCACGGCGGCCATCTCTATGGGGGTTAACAACCGTCTGGTACTAACCCGCCACCTTTTACCCAACCTGGCTCACCTGGTACTGATTACCGCGGTAATCGATTTCAGTGGCCTGGTGTTAGCCGAGGCAGTGCTTTCCTACGTCGGTGTGGGTGTCGATCCATCGATGATCTCATGGGGAAACATGATCAACAGTGCACGTCTGGAAATGGCCCGCGAACCGGTCGTCTGGTGGTCGCTGACCACCGCCTTTCTGTTTATGTTTACCCTCGTACTTGCTGCCAATCTGTTTGCAGATGCGGTACGCGATGCTTTTGATCCGCGCCTAAGGGGTTCTTTTTGAACAACAGAGACCCATCTCCCCTGCTTGATATCAGCGATCTGACCGTCTCCTTCGGCCTCAGCGGCACGGCCAAGCCGGTAATTGAGCAGTTAAACCTGCAGATTGCACGGGGTGAAACACTGGTATTGCTTGGTGAATCTGGCAGCGGTAAATCGGTTACCGCGCTAGCGACCATGGGCTTACTTCCGCCCGCAGGACGCATCAACGCCGGTTCGATCACCTTTGATGGTCACCGCCTGAGCAGCTATTCCAACGCGAAGATGCGCACTATTCGGGGCCGCCGGATCGGCATGGTGTTTCAGGAGCCGATGACCAGCCTTAACCCGGTCATGACCATTGGCCGGCAAATTTCCGAAGCGATCACCTGCGGCAACCCCCGGTTGGGACGTAAACAGGTTCGAAACAGGGCCGTTGAGCTGCTGGCGAAAATGGGTATCCCGGAACCACAACGCAGGTTTTCCGAATTTCCTCACCAGATGTCAGGAGGCATGAAACAGCGGGTCATGATCGCCATCGCGCTCGCTGGCGAACCAGACCTGTTAATCGCCGATGAACCGACAACGGCGCTTGATGTCACCACCCAGGCCCAGGTCCTGGAGTTGATCCAGCAGTTAAAACAGGAACGCGACATGACGCTGCTGTTGGTGACTCACGATTTTGGCATTGCCGCCGAGATGGCCGACCGAGTGGCAGTGATGCGCAATGGGCAAATCGTCGAATCATCGACCGCCGCAGCCTTCTTCGCTGCACCACAACACCCCTACTCGCAGCAGCTGTTTGCGGCGCTGCCCGATATCAGTAAACGCGGCCATCCGTTACTGGCCAGCGAGAATACCAGGCCCGAACCACCCCGGCAGAACGACCGCAATTCAAACGACCCAATTCTGGAAATTTCCGGACTGCAGGTTGTTTTTAAACAGCGCAGCAAAGGGTTTTTCAAACCGCCGTCAGCCAACTATGCGGTTGATGGTGTGACACTGACACTGCAAGCGGGCGAAAGCCTGGCCGTGGTGGGCGAATCCGGTTGTGGCAAGAGCACTGTAATCAAGGGGTTGTTACAACTGATCAGCGCTGACTCCGGCAGCGTCTGCTTCAAGGGTCAGGAACTTACCGGGCTGTCACAACGACAGCTGAAGCCACTACGGCGACACCTGCAGGTGGTGTTTCAGGACCCTTACAGCTCACTGAATCCAAGAATGCGGGTTAACGCAATCATCCAGGAAGGAATGATTGCGCAGAATATTGGCGGAAACCACCAACAGCGTGAGCAACGTGTGATCCAACTCCTCAACGATGTCGGCCTGGACGCTAACGCCCGCCACCGATACCCACACGAATTTTCCGGCGGGCAACGACAGCGAATCGGCATCGCCAGGGCACTGGCAGTGGAGCCGGAAGTTCTACTACTTGACGAACCCACCAGTGCTCTGGACCTTTCTGTTCAGGCACAGATTCTCGACCTGCTCAGCCAACTGCAGAAGCAAAGGAACCTGGCCTATATCTTTGTCACCCATGATTTATCGGTGGTGGAGTATTTTGCTGACCGGGTGGCCGTGATGTATCTTGGCCGTATCGTCGAACAGGGTGCAGTAACTGAACTGATGGCGGCCCCTGCCCATCCCTACACACGAATGCTGCTGTCGGCAATTCCCGGCACCGATCTCAGTAAGGCGGATACAACCACCCCAACACAGGCCTCTGGAGAACCACCATCACCGATGAACCGCCCCACCGGCTGCCATTTTCACCCGCGCTGTCCTGCCGCTTCTGCTCGTTGCCATGAAGAGTATCCAGAGCTCCGATACTATTCCCCACAGCACACAGTAAACTGCCACCACCCGCTACTGCCTCTACCTGAAGCGTAACAGATCGCCTACAATCGTCTGACGGCAGTTTGCAGTTCAAAAAATTCCCGGCATCACCAGCAGGTAATCGCGGTCGCCCGGCAACCACAACGCCTGGTTGTCGACAGAGGGATTGCTCGCTGAGAACAGTCGCGAAATTAAAAAAATCTGCATCCAAGAAACTGAGAAGCTGCCAGCCGTCTC
>OBIY01000298.1_pt1 | contig 21153 bp, 19 predicted proteins | sample 1519841 | NCBI WGS metagenome assembly OBIY01 (sample SAMN03019774, study PRJEB22545) | beach sand metagenome | biome: beach; feature: sea beach; material: beach sand | place: USA: Municipal Pensacola Beach, FL | collected 2010-07-30 | depth 30-40 cm m
ACATGTAGTGACGGTAAACAGCACTGCGCCACCGATTATTTGCACATCGTAATGTCGCTGCCCGAGTGTGCGCTTTGATGCTTCGCGGACCACCGCAAAGGCTTCCGCCATGATGTCTTCGAGGGTTTCGCCGTTAGCGAGACGCTCTTTAAAGTGAGCGGTTTTTGCTTTGAGTTGCTCGTCGGTGAGCGCTGTGTACTCCTCTTCGAGCGCATTTACGCGCGTAACGATACGTGACGCTTTTTTGAGCGCCCCTGCGTTTTCGTCTCCCAACAGTTTCTTAATTCCTTCAAACATGGTGTACCTGCGTTAGTAGGCGGCAGTATACCAAATGGAGCTTATAGTTGATAGTTTTTAGTTTATAGGACGCCACAAGACGCAAACGTCCTGCAAGTCAGTGGTTCTAGCCAGAAACCCTTGATAGCTCAACAAATATGCCTTGGTGGTCACTTATTCCTTTATGCAGCAGTATAGTATGTACATAATATTGGTGCGTAGTGAAACACATATCAACCACCCTCGGTAAATGCCCTGCGCGGTGTAATGTGGGGTCAAGGGTCGTGTGCACAGAAACAGGTATGTTATCTGTGTACTTCTCTGCAAGAGCCCCCCACAAATAATTTTTTTCGCGAGGTGCATTTAAATCCCCAAACAAAGCAAACTCAGTTACATCAGAAACAAGCATTCGAAACACAGTGAAGTCTTCTTCTTGCATACTGGTTACTGTACCATTTGGTGACCACGTAAAGTGAGTCTGCAAGAGGGTGATTGTTTCGTTTTCGTGAACAACAGTAAGTTTCTGAAGATAGCGATTGCATTTACCGGTAACCATATCGAGAACGGGTATCTCCTCACCCGTGTGGGCATACACTGTCGATTCACAGGAGGCAACATGCATACTATCTGATACATAACATGCGAGCCCCCATTCATACTCTTCATTAAATTTTAGTGCGCGTGCCATCGGTACATATTGCACGAGGCGCATACCGAGCATTCTAGCAATGTCTTCGGCTTCAGAAGAGATGACTTCTTGTAAGAAAACAACGTGTGGCGCGAAACTGCGAATGTGTTCGGGAAATTTATTTAGATGCTTTGACGCTTCAATATTAAGTGAGTAGATGCGGATTGGATTCATGAAGAAGTGCGCGTGTAACCAAATGGAGCATCGCGAAGGAATTATCGTAGCTGTTCTATTTCTTGCAGAGCCTGTTGGAGCATAGCGCTCATTTGCGGGTAGTTTTGCTCAAGATAGTATATTTCGTTGGTTGCGTCCTCCAGTCGGTCAAGCTGTGCGTAGACGCGTACAAGTGCGAAGAATTCGTCGGTGCTGATTTCGCCCCCCTGCTCTTGTTTGTGCGTAACGCCAAGCTCCCACGCTTGCCGTGCGTAGCTCGTTGCATTTGTGCGCACGAACGCAGCCAGAACGTTTGGTTCAAGTGCCTGCTCAGGAGCCTCAGTGACTACTTCGAATGCCTCTTGCGACATGCCCGCTCTTAGCAAGATGTGGATGTACGTAGCTCGTGCGTTGCCGTTTGACTCTTCAAGCTCGAGTGCCTGCTTTGCATATTTCACAGCTTGGTTTGTGTCCCCTGCGTTTGAGGCGGCTACTGCAAGTGGTACGAGAATGCCTTGTTTGGTTGGGCTGAGTTTAAGTGCCTCAAGAAACTCGTCTTGCGCCGCTTTGTAATTCCCCACCTTGTGATGCAATGCACCAAGCAAGAATGGAAAGCGCGCATCTTCGGGCGCGATCGCTTTTTGTGCTTCAAGCTCCTGCGCAGCAGCTGCGTACCATTCGTTTCGCTTCTCGGTTGGCATCCACGCTGCAACCGCAAGTGTGCCAGCTGCTTCGCCCCATTGCTCTCGCACTTCTTGTGTACCGAAAGAGCCTACAGCAACTGCCTTTTGAAACAGTGCAAAGGCGACGTCAGCGCTTGCAATTGCTGTTGTCGTGTCGCCGTTTTCAGCATACGCAGGTGCTGCGTATGCTGCTCGTAGTGCATCTAAGAGGTTCCTTGAAACAGTGAGTGGAACTATGTTTGCTGTCCATACAACTAGGGTCAAGAGTATTGCTAGTATAGGCATCCCAACGTATGCAACGACTGTACGCGAAAGAGTGGGCGCCTCCCATCGCCGCAGGAACCACACATCGTCCGCCTGTGCATATACCCACGCGATAACACTGAAGAATAGGATGTAGCTCACTACGTTATCGAACACGGTGAGGTTATGAAAACCATAGCCGGCAAGCATACCGAATATCAACCATTTTTGAATCGCAGTGAAATGAACTGTCTGGTAGAGCGTCAGCAGCAACGTGATGAACACGAGGGCATACGAAAGTAACCCTAAGAATCCCGACGTTGCAAGTAATTCAAAGACAATGTTGTGTGTTCTGTCAAACCACGGTTCCTGCGCATACATCCTCGGGTCATAATATTTGTTGAACACGAGGTTAAAGTTTTCCTGCCCCCAGCCAAGGAGAGGTTTCTCCTTCACGCCCTGCCACGCGATGCTCCATACTACCGTTCGGGAGTAGACTGTGTTTTCAGAAAAAGAAAGGTTCGTGAGGCGGTGGAGTGTGGGTTGCCCTTGAATAAGGGCTGTGTCGCGTGCTGCCCATAAGCCACCTACCATTACCAGTAACGCAATCAGGGTGATCCCGGCAAACACACGCACGCGCTTCACGTGACGCAGTGAAAATACTATACCAGTTAGTGCGAGCAAGAGACCGATGACGAGCCCAAGCGTTGCACCACGTGTTGCAGTGAGAAACAGTGTGGTGAACAGGAATGGCAGTATCGCCACATATGCAAGCCGCTCCCCTCGTGTGACGTCACGCCGTACTAGCAATATGAGTGCAATAAAAATATGAAAGAATGCATATATTGCAAGGTAAATCGGGTTGCCGAGAGTCGAAGCAATACGTGACGCCCCCGTATCTAGAAACTCCGCAAGTGCATGTAGCGACACAAAGGAAGCAACAACGAGTGATGTCCTCCAGAGCCACAACCACGCCGTATCGGTGGCGAGTACCGTACCGGCGACAATAGTATACGCAAAGAGGTGTAGTATGGTGACGAAGCCATCCATGCGTTCAAAATTGCTCCAAAAGCTCTTGTATGGATTTTCGCCAAGTGTTGCCGCAAGTGCCAATATACCGACGAATGCAGTGACTGAAAGTAGCAGTGCCGTCCAACGCGGCCGATACTGTGCATTGAGTAGTGCGAGCAACACCCACGCTGCCACAATAATCTCTACCAATATGCGAAATGCGATGTTTTTGCCAACGATGTATGGAAAAAAGAGGTTATCGACGACCAGTAAGACCACTAAAGGAAGCGCAAACACCCCCAGAAAGACGACTCCGCGCAATAATGCTTCCATATTCATTACTGCGGATTATAGCAAACGGATGTATGGATGCTACCATGGTGTATACTAACCACCATATGAAAAAGGCATTGGTAACAGGTATCACGGGTCAGGACGGTTCATACCTTGCAGAGCTCCTCCTTGAAAAGGGGTACGAAGTGCATGGTGTTCAACGACCATCCAGCTCCATACGCACGGCACGTATCAACCACTTATTCAATGACCCGGAGATACACGACCGTAAACTTTTTTTACATCATGGTGACCTTACTGATACAACAAACATTTCAAGCTTGATTCGTGATATCGAGCCAGACGAAGTGTACAACCTAGCAGCTCAAAGCCACGTACGTATTTCGTTTGACTTACCGGAGCTGACTGCCGAAACTGACGCTCTCGGCACTCTGACAATTCTGGAGTCTATACGCAAACAAGGCTTAACGCACAAAACAAAATTTTATCAGGCTTCGACTTCGGAACTATATGGGAAGGTGCAGGAAATTCCACAAACCGAAAATACACCCTTTTATCCCCGCAGTCCGTATGGTGTTGCCAAACTATACAGCTTCTGGATTATTAAAAACTATCGCGAAGCGTACGATATGTACGCATGCAATGGCATTCTCTTCAACCATGAAAGCGAACGGCGTGGATACAACTTCGTGACGCGGAAAATCACCATTGGTTTATCTAAGATTAAGCTTGGGCAACAGACGTTGTTAGAACTTGGAAATCTCGATGCTAAGCGAGATTGGGGGTACGCTAAAGAGTATGTGGAGGCAATGTGGCTGATGCTTCAACAGGAAAAGCCTGAGGACTTTGTGATTGCAACCGGTCAAACACACAGTGTGCGGGAATTTATTGAAGCAGCCTGTGAGGAGCTCGATATCGAACTTGAGTGGCACGGTGAAGGAGTTGATGAGATTGGTATCGATAAAAAAACTGGTAAACCAATCATAAAAATCAACCCCCGCTACTTCCGTCCAACAGAGGTTGATGTATTGCTCGGCGATCCGAGTAAAGCAAAGGAGAAACTTGGGTGGGAAGCAAAGACCAAATTTGCAGAACTCGCCAAACTAATGGTCAAGGCTGATTTTGAATTAATGCAGAAAACTAACGGTGAGTTTTGGTATTAAAAGTAAGATCGTCTCGAATCGTTTTTCATCATTTAAGTCTGCGCTTAATAACCACTTCCTACCCCAACTTACACTCTATAGCAACGGCACTCTAATCGACTAGTTATGGATAAGCATGCAAAAATATACATAGCAGGACACCAAGGATTGGTTGGTTCGGCCATTGTCCGCAAACTGGCAACGGAGGGATATGCAAACATCCTTACCCGAACCCGGCAAGAACTAGATTTACTTAACCAACAAGCCGTGGCTGATTTCTTTGCGGCTGAAAAACCGGAGTATGTTTTTCTGGCTGCTGCCAAAGTGGGAGGCATTGTCGCCAATCGCGACTTCCCTGCCGACTTTATGTATCAAAATCTCCAAATTCAGAATAATATTATTGAGAACTCGTACCGCAGTGGTGTAACCAAACTTCTCTTTCTCGGCTCTTCCTGTATTTACCCAAAACTTGCGCCCCAACCAATTACAGAAGAGTCTCTTCTGACGGGACCACTGGAGTCGACTAACGATGCGTATGCCGTTGCCAAAATTGCAGGCATTAAGATGTGCCAATCGTATAATAAGCAGTACGGCACAAACTTCATCAGCCTCATGCCAACGAACCTCTACGGTCCGAATGACAATTTTGACCTTGAGACCTCTCATGTTCTTCCTGCTTTGATTCGAAAATTTCACGAAGCGAGAGAGATGCATGCCCCCTCGGTCACACTCTGGGGTACCGGCTCACCAAAGCGTGAGTTCCTTCATGTTGACGATCTCGCCGACGCATCTGTATTCCTTATGAATAATTACGATGAATCCGATATCATTAACGTAGGTACCGGTGAAGACGTTACAATCAAAGAGCTTGCGGAACTAATACGAGAGACCGTTGGTTATACTGGGAGCATTGAGTGGGATTCCTCAAAGCCCGACGGGACGCCACGAAAATTACTCGATGTATCGCGTCTGCACAAACTGGGTTGGAAGCATTCAATAGACCTTGAGAACGGAATTGGGAGCACGTACGACTGGTACTTTAAAAATTGGTAGCGAACACTCTCGTTTCTGGTTTCGAAATTATATGTACGCACACCTAAACGCTTTCGCTCGCCTTCTGTTGCCCAATTGGATTTACACACACTTTATTGGCGACTGGAATACGGGAGCATTCAAAAAGTACTCCTACAACACGGGCTGGGCACTGCTCACCAGAACTGTCAGTATAGTGCTGTCTTTTTTAGTTACCATTTACCTCATCCGATACCTTGGTCCAGAAAACTACGGGCAGCTTAGTTATGCTGTATCATTTGTGGGGGTTTTCTCTATCATTTCATCTCTTGGCTTAGATAACATACTGTACCGAGACCTCATTAAGTATCCAGACCAACGAAATCACTACCTTGGATCCGCTTTCATACTAAAGCTTGTAGCTGGAACGATTGCAGCAACTCTAACTATAGTCACCGCATTTTTCTTATCACAAGGCGACGTATCACGAATGGTGATATTTATGCTCGCAACTACCTTTATATTTAATGCGTTTAATGTAATCGGATATGAGTTTCAAGCAAATGTTCAACAAAAGTATCCTTCACTGGTTTCTCTTGCAGTAGTTGTTATTTTAAACATACTAAAGATCTTGGTCATCTTGCTTGATAAGGGAGTCTTGTACATAGGGCTTGTTCTTCTTCTAGAAGCAATCCTCTACGCCGCACTGTTTATATATATACGCAGGAGATACTACGGAACCTTATTTGCATGGCGCTTTAAGATTTCAGTTGCTCAAAGTTTATTAAAAGATTCATGGCCCTTTATCTTTATTGCTGCTTTTACCACCATATACGTCCGCATTGATCAGATTATGTTGAAATATCTGTTAGATGCTTCTGCCGTTGGTCTGTATGATGCAGCAGTGCGAATCGCCGAAGTGTGGCTTTTCATTCCAGCAATTATTGTTTCCTCGCTCTTCCCAGCAATCATGAACGCGAGAGCATCTAGTATTCAGGAGTATAAACGAAGATTATTGATACTTTGCGTGTTGTTATGCACCTTCGCTGCCGTAGTCGCGATTGCCTCATCGCTACTTTCAAAACCTCTCATGAGGTTACTGTATGGGCCTGCGTTTTTGGCGAGTGCTGGGGTATTTTCTATCTATGTATGGTCGGGCATCTGGGCATCACTGGACATTGTTGTTCGTTATTTCCTTATCGCGGAGAATAAGCGAGTGCTCATATTTACCACATCGTTAGCTGCAGCGGTGATTAATATTCTATTAAACCTTATCCTCATACCGTATCTGGGTATATATGGAGCTGCCTGGTCTACTTTTATTTCCTACATGTTATTGGCCTTCCCGGTTGTGCTCATACTTATAATGCAGGAGAAAAAGCTTGGAGCCACTACTTCTTAAGTAACGCTCTCAGTTCACTTTCTATTATTTCTAGTGAGGTTCTTGTTGGGCGATAGCCGAGGCTCGAAAGCTTTTCCGATTCAGAGTAGTAGGCAGTCTTTTGTCCCGTAGGACTTTCTACTCGCATGGAATCAATGAATTCATATACGAGCCCGAGCTGTTGACCTATATATTCTAGCAACTCTATTTTTGACACAGGTTTAGCACTCTGCATGTCAAATGCTTCGTTTTGAGGCTCTTGCTCGCACAAAAACTGCACCACGTGCCATACGTCGTGTGCAGTAATGTAATCGCGAACCATATTGGCTGGCGTCGTGTACAGCGTCGTCCCGTCTTGCAAACACTTTGCTATTTCAGAAACTAAAAAAGAGTCCTCCGTATCCAGGAAACGACTTACGAATGCAAATACGCGCAAATCAATTATGGCTAATCTTTGGTCTGCACGATGCTTTACTTCCGACATAAGTTTAGCGACTGCATAACTATTGTCATTTCGGAGATTAAAAATAGCGTTGGTTGTGTCGGTTATTGGTCCGTCGGCTGCCAGCCCGTAAACGGAGCCAGAACTGATATTAAATACCCGCGCATCAGGATGTTTCTTTAGATACTCTGCTAATAAGGTATCCATTTCTTCGATTACAGAAAATACCAACGATGGATTCTCGGACAGTTTTTTGGGACTACCGATTCCCGTTGCGTTAATAACAATATCGTATTCTCCACTTAGCAATGCTTTGTAGGGTAAGACCAGAGGTGCATGTATACTCTGCGCTCCCAGAAACGCTTTGGCCTGGATAACATTGCGCGAAAATGCAGCCACTTCAAAACTAAATTCTTTGGCACCCGCGAGTAATGATCGACCTATATAGCCAGTCGCTCCTAGCACCGCAACTTTTGGATTAGGTTGTCCCTTCATTTCGAATCTTTCTCATCAACAGGCTTAATTAAGAGGTTGTTGCGATATTCTTCGCGATCGAGAAACGGCATCATGTCCTCAAGCGGACGTGAGACCATAGTGCCATCTTCGCGCCTTACTGAAGCCACGGCAGGTACTACCGGCTCATTCTTTGGACACATCACTTCTACTAGCGCCGCGCCTTTATAGGCCAGCACTTTTTTAAGGTCTTTTTCCAACGTGACGCTGTTCGAGAGTTTAAAATATTTTATCCCGTACGCACCGGCGATCTTTTCCAGGCTAGGGATTGATACTCCCGACTCCGGACCAGTACCAATTAGATGTCCTTCAAAGAATTTATTTTGAGTTGCCCTAATCGAGAGATAACCGCTGTTATTTAATACGAAGGTCTTAACGGGGAGCTTATTATGCACAATTGTCTGTAATTCCTGGATGTTTAGCTGCAGCGAACCATCGCCGGTAATCCCATATACTTCTCCACCTTTGGCAACTGCCGCGCCAATACTAGCCGGCACAGTAAAACCCATATCTGCTTGGCCACCGCTGGTTAGGTAACGTTGCTTCTTCTTTATGTTTACTGCCATAGTAGTGACATAAAACGAAGACCCGGCATCAGAAACAACTACGCCGTCCGCAGGCATGAGTCGACTCAGCGTATCAATCAGGTTGAACATACTGATTTTGCCCTTGAGCGTCCGATACGCTGGTAAACAGACAGGGTACTTCTTTTTCCATTCGCGACATTGTTTCAACCAAAAACGTACATCGGGCATCTGTTTTGGTTGAAAACGTGTAATGAATTCTTTTGCGTCGGCATTGATGAAAAGGTCAATCTTTATTGTTGGCTTCTTGTGCTCTACAGGGTCAATGTCAATCACAATTTTCTTTGCCTCACGTGCGAATAACTCATACTCGTATCCGATTGCCGTTACACTCAAACGTGTTCCAATCGCGATGATTAGATCGGCGTTTTGCATCGCTAGGTTGCCCGACCGACTTGCCTTTGTTCCAATTACACCAATATAATTCGAGTGGTCGGTCGGCAAGTTTGATACTCCAAGGTACGGAGCAACTACTGGGATTTTGTATTTCTCAACGAACTTCTTGAACTCGGGAAGCGCACCTGCGAGTCGCAGACCTTGCCCGCCAATGATAACTGGTCGCTTGGCTTCTTTCAGCATCTTTTCAAGAGCGGATAACTCGCGCTTAGTCGGTACTTTTTTGTATTCTTTTTTCAACTCTTTTGGGTCGAACTTTTTTTGCTTTGTACTGTCAAAAAAAGCACCTTGTACATCCATTGGAATATCGATCCATACCGGGCCTGGACGCCCTGTCTTTGCAAGATATAAAGCTTTCTCAATATGGTATGCAACCTCGTGTGGATCGTTGAGCATTACAGCATACTTGGTGAGTGACTTTACAATTGGAATGATGTCGGCTTCTTGCGTACCGATTTGCCGCAACGGAATATCTGAATTATGTGTAGTTTCTTTACGCTTAACTTGCCCGGAAACAAAGACGCACGGAACACTATCTTGCCATGCGTCGAGCAAACCTGTTATTGCGTTTGTCGCTCCACAACCTGTGCTCGTATACGCAACTCCTATACCGCCCGTATACTTAGCGTACCCGACAGCGGCCATCGCACTCGCCTGTTCATGGTGATTACAAACTGCCTTAAGTTTCGGATGCACATATACACTGTCAGAAAGAAACATCATACCACCGCCAGTCAACATAAAAATGTCTTTAGCGCCTTCTCTGTAAAGACGATCTGTAATGTAATCAACGACTCGCATACCTATCGTTCGGTTAACGCTGCTCTTAATCTGTCTATTCCTTTTTGTATATCCTCCCGCGAACTAACTACGCACATACGAATATAGCCTTCGCCATAATTTCCGAAGTTGGTACCCGGCAACACTGCAACACCAGCTTCTTCAAGTGCAAAGTCAGTAAATTCTTCGCTGGTCATACCTGTATCACGAATGCTCGGGAACACGTAGATGGCACCACTTGGTGGCAAACATCTAATGCCCGGGATCGAATTTAATCCATCGACTAACACTTGCATACGCATTTTATATTCATCGGCCATAGCGTTAACTGCACTCTGATCGCCTGAAATTGCCTCAATTGCAGCATACTGAATAAATGGGGGCACACAAGAGGAGGTTGTTTGTAGGAGCAAGTCCATCTTTGCGATCACGTCAGCCGGACCAACCAGTGCACCGATACGCCAACCGGTCATTGCAAATGCCTTGCTAAAGCCATTTGCAATGATAGTACGCTCTTTGCAGTGATCCAAAAATGAAGGGCTGCTAAAGTATACCCCTTCGGCAAAATACATTCTTGAATAAATTTCGTCACTATATAGATATACATCATGGTCTTTCGCGATTTTTGCAATTTCTACAACCTCCTCTTTAGTCATTACGGAACCTGTTGGATTTTGTGGGGAGTTAATGATAATCATTCTCGTTTTTGGTGTTATTGCCGCCCGCACGTCATCTGGGTTCATACGAAATGCATTCTCCTCCTTTAGAGGTACACGGACTGCAGTGACCCCACACGCTTTTAAGACCGAGTAGTAGGTTGGAAATCCGGGATCAGGAACAATAACTTCGTCTCCAGGTTCAACTAGACAGCGAACTGCATAGTAGATACCTATGTTAGCACCAGGCACGATTAGTACTTGGTTTAAATCGGGTAAAAACTTGCGCGAGCGTGCCGTAGTGGCACGAACAGACTCGCGTAACTCTTTAATGCCAGTCGAAGGTGCATAGTGTGTCTTTCCTTCACGAAGTGCTTTCACGCCAGCATCTGTGATGTTTTTTGGGGTTTCAAAATCGGGATCACCAATTTCAAAATGAATGATATCTTTCCCCTCCTTTTGCATCTCCTGTACTTTAGCAAGCACTTTGAACATTGGTTGTCCGTCAATGGTATTGGCAAATTTTGTTAATCGGTATTTCATATACATTCACGATGGAAATTAGCTACCACAGTTTCCATGGGGGTTTTCCATTACTCCACATTTCTTCCAACTTATGCTTATCGCTGAGAGTGTCCATCGGGTGCCAGAAACCGTCGTGAGAATACGACGACAATCCACCTTCGTGGGCCAGGTTTTTAAGCGGGGCTTGTTCAAGTACCGTGGCATCCCCTTCTTCTAGCGAATCGAAAATCTGTGGCTCAAACACAAAAAAGCCAGCACTAATGCGTTTTTGATTATCTGTCTTCTCGCTAAAGTTTGTTACTGCATTGCTTTCTCCGACCTCAACGACGCCAAATCTTCCGTCTGGGATAACTGTGGTTACTGTGGCTATACGTCCGTTTTCTTTGTGGTGCGCCAGAAGCTTGTTCACATTGATGTCTCCCACGCCATCACCATACGTCATCATAAACGCCTCATTCCCGATATGCTCCCGCACCCGCAGCAAGCGTCCGCCAGTCATGGTTGTTAATCCTGTATCAATCAGCGTAACTTTCCATGGCTCAGGTGCCGGAGTATGCATTTCTATCGAACCTGTAGTGAAATCAAAAGTGACGTTACTTGTGTATAAATGATATCGAGAGAACCACTCTTTGATGAATTCGCCTCTATACCCCAAACAGATAACAAACTCATTGAATCCATAGTGGGAATAGATTTTCATAATATGCCACAACATTGGCATACCACCGACTTCTACCATTGGTTTAGGTCGCACATGCGTTTCCTCCGCCAAGCGTGTCCCCAATCCTCCAGCTAGTATTACTACTTTCATAATCTATTCTGAGAAATTAAAATAATCCAGTATCTGCTCTTGCGTGATGCGGGATACACTCTCAGGGTCTTCCGCTGTCACTGCATACCAACGAACAGTTTCTTTTAAAGTTTTTTCAAATGACCACCGTGAAGCCCACCCCAGCCGGCGGTACGCCTTCGTGGTGTCCAAGACCAATTCGGTAGATTCGTGCTTTGTTTGTGCCACAGCAGAGTCCTGCGCTATTTGTACAGAACCTTTCCCTAGTTGCGCAAGTGCTTTTGTGGCAAAATCACCAACAGTAACCCACGAAGTATGCTGAGGACCAAAATTCCAAGCTCCCGAAACTTCAGTGTCCCCTTTTGCTAAACGCATACCCATTAATAGGTACCCAGACAACGGCTCAAGAACATGCTCCCACGGGCGAACCGCATGAGGGTTGCGTATAGAAACATTGCCATCACCATGTAATACTGAGCGCATGATGTCCGGAACCAGCCTGTCTTCGGACCAATCCCCACCACCAATCACGTTGCCGGCGCGGGCAATGCCCAACAACGTAGTGTGCGCATCACCGTACTTTGCTGGGTTAAAAAATGACAATCGATATGCGTTTGCGACAATATCCGCTGCGGCCTTACTGCCACTATACGGATCGTATCCACCGAGCTTTTCGTTCTCACGATACCCATATACCCACTCTTGATTTTCATATACTTTATCTGTGGTTATCACAACCATTGCCGTAACAGTTGGTGTTGTACGCACCGCTTCAAGTACATTAGTGGTCCCGACAACATTGGTTGTAATAGTGAATACGGGCTCCTCGTAACTTCGTCGCACTAAAGCTTGTGCAGCAAGGTGGAATACTATGTCGGGCTTTTCTGTAGAGACTATCTTTTGAATTTCGTCGGCATCTCGCACATCACACTCATAGTGTCGTACACGAGATTGCAAATCGGTCTGCGTGAACATGCGCTTGTCCGGCTCAACCGGTAGTGCCACACCAACCACATCTGCACCTAGCAGCAACAAAACATGAGTTAACCAAGAACCTTTAAAACCCGTATGTCCTGTAACGAGAACCTTTTTGCCCCGATAGAATTCTTGCAACCTTTTATCATCCATAGTTCTCCTATTTATATAGGAGTTACCATACATAGTCAAAAGAAAAGCGAGCATGATATACTGTCTAGAATTCACATTAAAATCAATACATTTCACTATGAAAGTCCCCTACGCGAAGTCAGTACACGGCGAAGAAGAAATAGAAGCTGTGGTTGAAGTGCTACGCGGTAATACGGCGCTCGGCCCGAAAGCCGACGAATTTGAAAAGAAGATCGCCGCTATGTTTGGCAAAGAGTACGGAATAATGGTCAACTCCGGTTCATCGGCCAACTTGCTTGCTTTTGAGGCGATGGGGCTTGAGCCGGGTGATGAGGTGATTACTCCACTTTTAACATTTGGTACTGTCGTTGCACCTATCATTCAGAAGGGTCTGGTGCCGGTTTTTGTCGATGTAGAAGAGGGTACCTATATTGTTGATCCGGACTCGGTCGAAGCAGCTGTTACCGAAAAAACCCGAGTCCTGATGATCCCGTCTCTTTTGGGCAATATTCCAAACCTGGAGCGTCTTCGCGAAATCGCCGACAAACACAAACTATGGCTGGTAGAAGATTCTTGTGACACTCTTGGTGGAACATATAAAGGAAAACCGTCCGGTTCGTATTCGGACATATCTACCACCAGCTTCTACGGTTCACATATCATAAACGGTGCCGGTGGTGGTGGTATGATCATGGTTCATGATCAAAAACTTGCAGAACGTCTAGTAGTACTTCGTGGTTGGGGCCGACGATCTTCGCTCTACGGAGAAACCGCAACATCTGAACTACTGGAAAATCGGTTCGAGGTGGAGCTCGAAGGAGTACCTTACGACAACAAATTTGTATTTAGCGAAATCGGCTACAACTTCTTGCCGCTAGAGCTTCAGGCTGCTTTTGCGTTAGTGCAACTAACTCGCTTCCCCGATTTTGCCAAAGCACGCAAGGCGCACTTTGCAGCCATGCTGGAGTTCTTCAAACAGTATGAAGAATATTTCATTCTTCCTAAGCAGACACCAAACTCTGAAACCAACTGGTTGGCTTTCCCAGTTGTAATCAAGGACAGTGCACCCTTTGACCGTAAAGGCCTGGCTACTTTTCTCGAGAAAAATGGTATTCAGACCCGACCAGTGTTTACCGGCGACATATTGAAGCAGCCAGCCTTCAAGAACATTCCACACCGTCTGGCAGAAACCTCCTACGCCAACACAGAAGCGGTCATGCGCGGCGGGCTGGTATTTGCCTGCCACCAAGGACTGACTGGCGATCAGATTTCTTATGTACAAGAACATATTTCTTCGTACATTGCCTCCCGACAATAGCCGCATGCGCAAGCAAGGCTTGTGCTACAATCCCTGGGTATGTACGTCAATCCAACGTCACTGCAGGCGTGTACCTTATTACATTTGATCAGTTTACTGACAACTGAGGATCACTGACAACGGTATTCACTCAAGCCAGTCCCTATGCTTTTTATAAACTACTGCACTCAATACCTCTTAGATTTGCCTGAACTAGAGCAAAAACTATACCTTTTGCCTCTTTTGACATGAATTTTGAAACCAAACTCAGCATCTGTATACCAACGTTCAATAACTCGAGAGGCCTCGACGAAATTTTACTTATACTGAGTAAACAGGCCAATGACTTTGGGCTGATGGACCGAATAGAAGTTTGTATATCTGATAACTCCCAATATGGTCTAAACGAGCGGATGATTGCCTACAATAAAAGTAACTTGGATATTGTTATCAACTATTCTCAAAATGAAAGTAACATCGGATACGATCGTAATGTAGATCGCGTCCTCAAAATGGCAACGGGTGACTTCTGCTGGTTACTATCTGACAATGAAAACATCTCCGACGACGCCCTTAGAAATATCTACCAGGTTGTTAGCGCGTATCCTCAAGTGGGCCATATACTAATCTGCCAGTCTGATTCTCGGGTTGACGTCTCGCGACGTTTCGAATCATTGTCTGCAGCAATGGAATTTCTGTGGCCATGGATACCGGGCGGGTTAATATCACGAAATATTTTCGCACGGAACCTTCTTCCCAAAGACCTAACTAAGTATTACGGAAATGACTGGATCCATATGTCTCTAGCTATAGAAATAGGTCGCACCAACCCAGTTGTATGTATCGGAGAGCTGCTAAGTGGTACCGAGAGCGAAGTCTGCCTCTGGGCCAAGAATGGACAAACTTTCCGTACATATATGAATCTACTAAATATAATGCGGAATTTGCCACACGAATATGATCAAAAGATCAAAAGCAGAATAGTTGGTGCCATGCAAAAAAGAGTACCGCGTGAGATACTATCATCAAAGCTGTACGGACTTACTAATACACTTAGCGTACGCCAGGAAATACGAAAACAGTTGGAAAGAAGGTCTGCTCTTAAATTCTTATCACTAGTAGCTCTTGCGACACCAGCCACATTGATAAAGCATGCAAAAAAATTCAAAAATTATTTTGGTTATTGACGTAGGCAATCCCGATTGCGACGGCAAACTATTTGACCGTGATTTTTTAAGCAATATTAGCCATACATTGTTGCCTATTTATGAACTGGTGAAAATGTGCGATTCATTAGGAATAAAGTGTGTAACACCTGATGTAGTCCTGAGTAAAGAAATTACACAAGGCGACCAAGAATTACTTCTCATTTCTCACCTTGTTAATAATCGCACCACTAACCTTATTTCGAGGGGAGCAAAACCTTTCCTGCTCTTATGTCAAGAGTCACCAATGATTGCTACGCGCTTTTACACAAATTTCCGCAACCTGTCAAAACCTTTTGCTTATACACTAGCTTTCAGTGGTATGAAAAAGCGAGCTCATGTTAAAACTAATTTCATTCCGCTCCACTTTCCTGTCTATTTTGATACAAGAGCCACGCCAACTATTCCATTTTCCGAAAAAAAGCTAATAGCACTGATTGCAGGTAACAAGAGTGCTCCAGCGTGGAAGGCAGTATTAATGAAACTTTTTTTTGGTACTAAGGTTAAATTGATCTATCCAGTCCGAAAAAAGTTTGTAACGGGTCTAGCGTCAAAGAAAGTTATAGATTTATACGGGAAAGGGTGGGATACTGATAGCAATGAGTCAGTCCGTGCTGTATATAAAGGATTAGTTCCTGCCGACGGTAAATTAGAGACTCTTTCAAAATATAAGTTTACACTATGCTTTGAAAATGCCATTTTCCCTGGTTATGTGACCGAAAAGTTGTTTGATGCACTCCTAGCCGGTAGCGTGCCAGTATATCTTGGTGATCCCGACATCTTTGAGAGTATACCAAAGAATATCTTTGTCGACGCACGTGAGTTCACAGATGTAGATAGCCTACACAGATATTTGAGCAACATGTCAAAAGATATATACGAACAGTACCGAAAAGCTGGTGAGGAATTCTTAACTTCTTCTGCCTTCGATAAATTTAGTTACGAAACTTTTATTGAAAAGGTGATAAACCTCATAAAATCTTATGAATTCAACTAGACTAACGGTTGCCATTCCTACATATAATCGTCAGACTTACCTGAGACAAACACTCGAAAGTTTACAGGGTCAGACAGAACAGTCTTTTAAGGTAATATTGTTTGACAATGCTAGTTCTTACGACATAAAACATTTGATATCCTTGTTCCCCTCACTATCAATTACATTGGAACAAAACGCCAGTAATATGGGCAACCAGGCAAACTTCGAGCGCGTGATGACCTACCCATTCGACACGCCTTATGTAATGATTTTCCACGATGATGACACAATTCATCCAAATTATTTTAAGAAGGCCTTGCCCGTGTTAGACCACAACGAAAACATTTATTGGGTAGGGTCTTTCATTAAGTACACTCACTCAACAGCTGATATGATGAAATTTTGGGACGACACATCAAATGTACTGATGTGCACTTATAACCGCCTCGAACTAGCAGATCTCTTTATGAGCAATCTTCCGGTCGGATTTTCCCCAGTGATTTACCGAACATCAACGCTTTCGAACACTAAACCTAACGCCACTCGTTTTTACAAATGGCTTGACCGTCCGTTTATGCTCGACGCGGCGGGTGGTGGACAGGCGGCAATATTTCATTTTCCTTTCGTTAATTACCGCATCCACCCCTCACAAGATTCCGCTCAGAAATATGACGAGCACATTCCGGAAATGATAAACTTGACCGAATATATTAGCTCCGCTGGCAACATATCAAAGGGAAGAAAATACGCCACCGCCAACGCTCTTCGCACTGCAATTCAAAATGCCAGTTCCATAAAAGAATTCAGTTGTCTACTTAATAGATTCCGAGAGCGCGGCTTATACCGAACAGTGGATATTCGCCCATACGCGATTTACTGGTTATTTAGAGTCTGGGCGAAAAGAATTTCGGACTTTTACAAAAAATGAGTGCCCGCGGACTAAGTAATCAATCTGAATGGTTTTGTACAAGGCGTGGCTCTCTAACTGGCCTAGTTATTGTTAACTCTCAGTGGTATAAAATAAATCGATGATAACTATCTATACTCATACATGGAATCCGCTCACGAAGGAGTTTTGGAAGTGGGTGGTGAGGAAACTGGCTCGAAAGTTTAGCGGTCCGGACGCAGTAGCTTGTAGCGTGGTGCGCGGATTGCAAGAATTAAATGTACCGTTTTTGTATAACCCACTTTTTCGTCAGAATGACACAGCAGTGGTGCTCTCAGGAGTGTGCGCACTGAAGAACGCAATTGCAGCAAAGAAGAGAGGTGCATTGAAAAAGTTGATTGCTGGACCAAATGTAGTGATGCAACCAGATGCCGAGCATGGCATTATGCAAAGTGAATATATTGACCACATTCTCGTTCCTTCGCAGTGGGTAGCAGATTTGTGGGCACACCAAGCTCCAGATATATCAAGAAAGTTGATTGTTTGGGCAGCTGGTGTTGAAATCAAGAATGCTTCAACACGCACTGGCGTGCCAATACTCTATGATAAGCTCGGCGACCGTGCGCTCACCTCACAAATACAGCAACAGATAGGCTCTTCAGCGAAGATATTTACGTACGGCACCTTTAAAAGAGAAGACTATCTGAAGTCGCTCACCGAGGCATCCTTTATGGTGTATCTTTCGCGCTCAGAAAGCCAAGGTCTTGCTTTGCAAGAGGCGTGGGCACATGATGTGCCAACAATTATAAATAAAAGCACGAATTGGCAAAATAACGGACTGTCTTGGCAGGCTTCGCAAATAAATTGCCCGTATTTACACCCTGCATTAGGTATGATTTTTGAGAACGTGCAAGACATTCCTGAACTAGCTCGTCAGATAACTTCTTTACACCCCAAACACTACTGTGATCAAGAATTATCTGATCGTGCAAGCATCCAAAACTTGCTTAAAATTATATGAGAGCGTTTATTAAAAAACTTGTCAGGCTCATGCAAATGCCCTTTGTCCTGAGGGACTACTTTCGATTCGCTAGAAGTAGTGACGAGCGCTTCTCATTAGCCTTATGGAACGCATACCCCTGCTTGAAGGATAAAACGATGCAAACCGGCTTTGATAGGCATTACGTCTACCACACTGCATGGGCAGCGCGAGTTCTACAAGAAACCAAGCCCGAAACGCATACTGACATTGCATCAAGCCTCTATTTTTCTGCAATTGTTTCAGCCTTTGTGCCGACGACATTCTACGACTACCGTCCGGCAAAGTTGGAATTACAGAACCTCACCAGTGAGCGTGCCGACCTCACTCAGTTACCGTTTCCGGATAACAGCGTGAAGTCGCTCTCCTGCATGCACACCGTTGAACATGTTGGCCTTGGAAGATACGGTGACCCTGTTGACCCGGAAGGAGATATAAAAGCGGCTCGTGAACTTTCCCGCGTACTCGCACCTGGCGGTTCACTATTGTTCGTTGCCCCTATCGGGAAAAACGCCGTGATAGAATTTAATGCACACCGCATATATACATACGAAGCGGTGTTGGAGCTCTTCCCAGAACTTACCCTCAGCGAATTCTCTCTCATACCAGAGCATGAAAAAAACGGTGGGCTCATCCGTAATGCGGAGCCCGCAGTGCTAGAGAACGAACACTACGCATGCGGCTGTTTTCACTTCACCAAACCAATATGATTATCGTCAATCTAAAAGGTGGGCTTGGGAATCAAATGTTTCAGTATGCATGCGGTCGAGCACTCGCGTTACGCACCCGTGATGAGTTGCAGATTATTGCGGAAGGCCTAGAAGCAGCTAACGCTATTGGTGACCTCTATCGCCCGTTTTCGCTACAAAAGTTCGCTATCGCCGGAGAAGTAATTGGAAAGAACGAGATACCTCTATGGCATCGTTTGTATTCCCTTTTCGAACAAAAAGTCCTTCGTCGATTCTATGTACATTTTGAACCGTCCCTTTTTTCCAAGAAGGGTACGGTGTACCTCAATGGTTATTTCCAATCCGAAAAGTACTTTGCCGACTACGCTGATACAATCAGAAGGGAGCTTCGGATACAGGATCCGCTTGGTGCAGCAGCCGCTGATACCGCTTCGATAGTTACAAACGACGACGTCTCGGTGTCGCTACATGTACGGCGTGGCGACTACGTTACGCACCCAGAATTTGGTGGGATTGCCGACGTTTCCTACTACCAACGCGCAGTTGCGAAGATGCAACAGCGAGTGCCACACGCGCATTTTTATGTTTTTTCTGACGACATCGAGTGGTGTAGAAACAACCTTGCTCTCCCAAAAGACGCGGTTTTTGTTTCCGGCACAGAAATGCAAGACTATGAGGAGCTACACTTGATGTCGCTCTGTCGCCACAATATCATTGCCAACTCCTCTTTCTCTTGGTGGGGTGCATGGCTCAATGCCAATCCTGACAAGATAATCATCGCCCCTTCACGTTGGGCGCACGGTAAAAAAGAGAAAGATTTCCGTGATATTATTCCAGAAAGATGGATTCGGGTATGAGAAAGGAGTTCGACAGTTGGAACAAGATCAAGAAAGAGACGGACGGCCGAACTGACCGTCTTTTATACAAAAAGCGTGAGATACGCTGGTGTACACTCGGTGCCAATATTGGCTTTGAACAAGATGGGACCGGTAGCGGCTTTGCACGGCCCGTGCTGGTGATAAAAGACTTTAACCAACACGTCTGCCTAGTCGTCCCTCTTACTACCTCAACAAAAGAAAATCCTTACCACTACAAGATTGGAGAGATTGATGGTCAACAAGCGTCCGTTATTATTTCTCAGCTACGCTTAGTTGATACCAAGCGCCTGTATAAGAAAATTGCTACACTGAACGAGAAAAAGTTCTCCGCAATAATAAAAGCGATCAAAGATATGCTTTGATCGCTTTTACATTTTGTCCCTTCTCCTTTCAGAGAAAGGCAAGCCCGAAGGCGTTTGTAAAATTATGATAAAAGAATCAGAAAAAAAGTCAAGACCGTTGGTATCTATTATAATGACTACCTACAACCGCGCTCATTTCATACGTGAGGCTATAGAGAGCGTGCTACAGCAGACATACCAGAACTGGGAACTTTTGATTTTGGACGACGCTTCTACTGACGATACGGAACATGTTATAGACTCCTTTGTCACTGGTGATTCTCGTATACAATACCTCCCCACCCCACAAAATCTTGGTATTACTAAAAATCGCAACCGTGGATTGCGCGAGGCGCACGGTGAATACATTGCGATACTTGATAGCGACGACGTATGGTGCGATGCAACCAAACTGGAGCGTCAGGTTTCATATCTTGAATCACACCCTGACGCACTACTCGTCGGCACACAAGTGAAGGTAATTGACGAAAACGGTGCACAAGTCGGTGCTCTTGCATACAAAATTGCTGACGCGGACATTCGCAAAACCATTCTGCTGCGTAACGAGTTCGCGCACTCAAGTATCGTTTTCCGTATGTGCCCGGGTGTGCACTATGACGAAACTGTTCCCATCTGGGAGGACTATGAACTTATTCTCAATCTCGGTACCCGCGGCGCGCTCGCCAACCTCACTGAGACTATGACGGCATATCGAAAACACTCCGGAAATATTTCAAAAGAGGATGCACTCCGTGGCGGTCGCACCCACCTTGCCATTGTACACAAATACAAAGATAGTTATCCAAACTACTACCCAGCGGTGGTAAAAGGCTACCTACGTATTCTGAAAGCGTACTTCTAGTGGCTCGGCATCTTTGTGACATTGGCATAATACAGCCGGCGGTATGCCTTTGTGGTTGCGCCGATGTGAAAAGTAAGTGAGCGTTCTTGATTCGCTTCGGCAAGCTTTGAGCGTTCGCTCTCGTTGTTCATGAGAAACTTGAGACGCTCTTGAAAGGCTCCTTGGTCTCCCGCAGGATACACCTGTAGATCGGTGTATGGCAGCTGCTCACGCGCGCCACCGACGTCGGATGCGAGTATAGGTATTCCAGCAGAGAGAGCCTCCAATATGGCTATAGAGAAGCTTATTCAGCAAGTTGCATT
>OBIY01000300.1_pt1 | contig 20961 bp, 16 predicted proteins | sample 1519841 | NCBI WGS metagenome assembly OBIY01 (sample SAMN03019774, study PRJEB22545) | beach sand metagenome | biome: beach; feature: sea beach; material: beach sand | place: USA: Municipal Pensacola Beach, FL | collected 2010-07-30 | depth 30-40 cm m
CACCGCTTCGCACGCGCACGTGGCGGGAGGGGGGCGCCAAGGCGCGGCGTGCGTCGGGCCCGCCACACCAGCAGCAGCGTGGCGGCGACGATGATCCACAGCAGCAGGTCGGTGGTCAGCAGCACCGGCTGGATGGAACCGATGGTCACTGCAGGCGCACCCGTGGATCGGCCAGGGTGTAGGACACGTCGGTCAGCAGCAAGCCGAGCAGGTACAGCACGGCACCCAGGAACACCATGGCGCGCACGATGGAGAAGTCCTGGCTCTGGATGGCGTCGATGGTGTAGCTGCCGAGCCCCGGAATGGCGAAGAACGATTCGGTCAGCAGGCTGCCCATGAACAGCAGCGGCAGCACCGCCACCACGCCGGTCAGGATGGGAATGGCGGCGTTGCGCAGCACGTGACGGCCCAGCACCCGCCCCTCCGGCAGGCCCTTGGCGCGGGCCGTGCGCACGTAGTCCTTGCCGGCTTCCTCCAGGAACAGCAGCCGGTACCAGCGCATGCCGCTGCCGAGCCCGGACAGCACGCCCACCAGCAGGGGCAGGATCAGGAACTTGAGGCCAGCGAGGCCGTCAAGCCAGCCGGAAACCGGCGCCAGGCGCAGCAGCTTGGCCAGCAGGTACTGCGCGCCGATGATGTAGAACAGGGTCGAGATGGACATGGCCAGCACGGCGACGAACACGCCGGTGTGTTCCAGCCGGCTGCCGCGCACGAACACCATGCCCAGCGCCAGCGTGATGTTGACCAGCAGGCCCAGCAGCAGGCTCGGCACGGCGATGGCCAGGCTCGGCCCCATGCGCTGGCGTATGTCGCGGCCGATGTCGCGGCCGTCGTCGGCGCGGCCGAAATCGAACACCAGCAGCCGCGCCGATTTCTGGAAGAACAGGGTCTCGGTCAGGCGCGACAGGCCGTGTTCCTGCGGTGCGTAGAACAGCGGCCGGTCGTAGCCGCGGGCGCGTTTCCAGCTGTCGATCGCCTCGGCGGTGACATGCTTGTCGCCCAGGTGCAGCCGGGCCATGTCGTCCGGGCTGTTGACCATGAAGAACAGCGCGAACGTGAGCAGGTTCACGCCGATCAGGATCGGCACCGCGTACAGCAGCCGGCGCAGCAGGTAGGCGGTCATGGCCGTCCACTGCCGGCGGCCAGGGCACCGGCGCGCTGGCGCCGGCGCCACAGCCGCCAGCCGGGCACGCAGGCCAGTGCCAGCAGGCCCAGCGCGATCAGCACCGGTGTCCACTGCGGCCGGTTCCAGGCCCACCGCTGCTGCGCCCGCAGCTGCGGGTCCAGGCGCTGGTACTTGAGGGTGTTGTTGGCCATGTCGTTGGGTTTCAGGTTGCCGTTCCAGCCGTGGTCCAGCACCACCTGCTGCGGGTGGAAGCCGGCCGCCCACGGCGCGTCGCGGTGGATCAGCGCCACCATGCGGTCGATCAGCCGCTGGCGCTCGGCGTTGTTCGGCAGGATGCGCATGCGCTCGAACAGGCGGTCGAATTCGGCGTTGTGGTAATTGCTGGCGTTCTCGCCGCCGTGCTTGACCTTGCCGTGCGGGCCGTAGAACAGGAACAGGAAGTTTTCCGGGTCGGGGTAGTCGGCGTTCCAGCCCCACTGGTAGATCTGCGCCAGGCCGCGGCGCATCTTGTCCTGAAAGCGGTTGTAGTCGGTGCTGCGCACCACCAGCTGCACGCCGAGCTTGGCGAATTGCTTGCGCAGCCAGTCGAGGTAGCTCTTGGCGTCGGGTCCGCTGGCCATGGTGTCGAAGTACAGCACCAGCGGCGCGCCGGCGGCGCTGCGCCCGTTCGGGTAGCCGGCGGCGCGCATCAGCGCCCGCGCCCGGTCGATGCCCAGGCGCTGCGGCTGGCCGTCGACCCAGCGATACACCTGCCGGTTCATGCCGGCGTGGCCGTCCCGGTAGCCGAAGATGCCCGGCGGCAGCGGGCCCTGCATGGCGACGCCGAGGCCATTCTGGAAGATGGCGATCGATTCTTCCTGGTCGATGGCGATGGCAATGGCCTGGCGCAGGGCACGGCGCTCGGCGCTGTAGCCGCCGACCGTGTCGTCCAGCATGTTGAAGCCGGTGTAGTAGACCGAGGTGGCGACGCTGGAACTGAGGCGCATGCCGCGCTCGCGCATGGCGTCGGTCAGCGCCAGCTCACCGCCGGCGCCGAGGTTGACCACCTGATCGAAACTGTCCTGGCCGACCGGCGAGCGGTCGTAGTAGCCCTGCAGGAACTTGGTCCAGACCGGGATGCTTTCGCGCTCCAGGCTGAACACGGCTCGGTCGATGAACGGCATCGACTTGCCGGCGTCGGCCAGCAGGCCGGCCGCGGCGTCCGTGGGCTCGCCGTCGGACGGGTAGGGCTCGCCGCGGAACAGCGGGTTGCGCTCGAGCACCATGCGCCGGTTGGGGTCGTTCACGGTCAGCATGTACGGACCGGTCCCGACCGGGTACCAGTCGAGGGTGATGTTCTTCTCGATCAGGCCCGGCTGGCTGTAGAAGCGGTCCGCCTCCCACGGCAGCGGAGCGAAAAACGGCATCGCCAGCCAGTACTCGAACTGCGGATACACGTCGTTCAGGTGAATGCGCAGGGTGTAGCGGTCGGGTGTCTGCACGCCGCTGAGCTCGAACGGCCGTAAATCGAGCCACCCGTCCGTGTCCGACGATGCCTCGGCCAGCGCCTCGGCCAGCTCGCCGAAGCCGGCAAGGTGCGTGCGCAGCAGGCTGCGGATGGGAGACTGCACGCGCGGACTGGCCAGGCGCTTGATCTGATAGGCGAAATCGGCGGCGGTCAGTTCGCGGCTGTCCTGTGCCGGGAAGTCACCCAGGGCGTCGATGTCCGCCAGCGTCGCGGCGTCGAGCCGGTGGTAGCGCAGCCGGCCCTGTGCGTCACGGGCGAACGCGGGGTGTGGTGCGTAACGGATGCCGGGGCGGATGCGCAGTTCGTAGACGCTGGTCACCGCACGTGCCGGATCGGTCCCGGGCGGCAAGGCCCGGCCGCCGGCGTCCAACAGCGTCACCGTCGGCAGCGCGGTGGCGGTCAGCGGCACCAGTGTGTAGGGCCGGCGCAGGTAGTGATACTGCAGCGGCGGTTCGTATACCTGGTGCAGGAACACGTACTCGTTCGAGCTGTAGGCGATGGCCGGGTCCAGATGTTTTGGCCGCGCCGCGAACGCCGCATACAGGGTGTTGGCCGTACGCTCGGCGGCCGGGTAGGGGCTGTTCAGCGGCACCTCGCCACAGCCGGCCAGCATGAACAGCAGGGCGGGCAGCAGCAGGCGTAATGGGGACTGGCGGCGCATCGCGGCCGATTCTGCCATACGGCCCGAGCCACGGTGGCCGGTCAGGGAAGACAGACCCGGCGGCGGCTATAATGCGCGCCCGATCAGGCGAAGGGCAGGGGGTTTCGAATGGGTTTTTTGGCCGGTAAACGCGCACTCATCGTCGGCGTGGCGAGCGATCGCTCCATCGCCACCGGAATTGCCGAGGCGATGCACCGCCAGGGCGCCGAACTGGCGTTCACCTATCAGAACGACAAGCTGCGCACGCGGGTGGAGGACTTCGCCGGTGCCTGTGGCAGTGACATCTGCCTGCCGATGGACGTCGCCGACGACGCGCAGATCGACGCCGCCTTCGCCGCGCTGGGGCAGCGCTGGGACGGGTTTGACATCGTCGTGCACAGCGTCGCCTTCGCTCCGCGCGAAGAGCTGCAGGGCAGCTTCGTCGACGCAGTGACCCGCGAGGGTTTCCGCGTGTCGCACGACATCAGCGCCTACAGCCTGGCGGCGCTGGCCAAGGCGGCCAAGCCCATGCTGCGCCCGAACGCGGCCTTGCTGGCGCTGACCTACCTCGGCGCCGTGCGGGTGTTGCCCAACTACAACGTCATGGGCCTGGCCAAGGCCAGCCTGGAGGCGTGTGTCCGCTACCTGGCGGCCTCCATGGGGCCCGACGGGGTACGGGTCAACGGCATTTCCGCCGGACCGATCCGCACGCTGGCGGCGTCCGGTATTTCCGGCCTGCGCGGCATGCTGGACTACCACGCCGACCATGCGCCGTTGCGACGCAACGTCACCATCGAGGATGTGGGTAACGTGGCCGCGTTCCTGTGTTCGGACCTGGCCGCCGGTGTCACCGGCGAGATCAGCTACGTCGACGCCGGTTACAACATCGTCGGCATGGGCGGCTGACCGCGCCCGGTGCAGGCTGCCTCAGGAGGCGGCCTGCACCACGCGCACCGCGTGACGCTCGCGCAGGGACTGCAGCAGGTCGTTCAGGGTCTGCTCGGCGCGGATCGCCTGCAGCTGTTCGCGCAGCGCCTCGCGGGCCTCGCTGTCATCTGCCTGCGGGCCGGGTCGCCGGCCGGTGACGGCGACCAGCGCGTAGCTGCCGTCGGGCAGGCTGAGTCCGGCATACCGGGGCTGTTCGTCCCCGACCGGCAGAGCGAACGCCTTCTCGACGACCGTCGCCGGCAGCCCTTCCTTGCCCTCGCGGCCGATGTCGGTGATTTCGTTGAACTGCACGTCGACGGGGTTGCCGGCGTTGAGTGCCTCGACCAGTTGCTCGCCGGCATCGCGCGCCGCGGCGGCGGCATTTTCGCGCTGTAGCTGCTGTACCACCGCCTCGCGCACGTCGGCCAAAGGCTGTACCGCTGCGGGCGAATGTTCGAGCACCCGCAGCACCGCATAGCGGCCCGGGTCGAGTTCGAATACCTCGCTGTTGTCGCCAGCGAGTACGTCGGCACTGAAGGCGTGGTGCAGGAATTGCGGGTTCGCTGCCGGGCCTTCGCCACCGGAGCGCGGGAACGGCCCGAGCTCGCGAACTTCAAGGTCCACGGCCTCAGCGGCTGGCGCCAGGCTGTCCGGCTGCTCGAAAGTCAGGCGGCGCAGCGTTTCGGCGGCGGAAAAGAAACGCTCCTCGGCCAGCTCGCGTTGCAGGCGTTGGCGCACGGTGTCGCGGACTGCTTCCAGCGACGGTGTGTTTCCCGGTTTCACCGCCGTCACTTCCAGCAGGTGGAAGCCGAAGGGCGTGCGTACCGGTTCGCTGACCGTGTCCGGCGCCAGGCTGAAAGCTGCTTCATCGAAGGCGGGCGTCATGCTGCCCGGGCTCAGGAAGCCGAGGTCGCCGCCCTGGCTGGCCGAGCCGGAATCGTCCGATTCCGTTTTGGCCAGCGCCGCGAAGTCGCCGCCGTCGAGCAGGGCGGCGCGCAATTCGGTGGCCTTGCGACGGGCCTGTTCGACCGTCTCCGCCGGTGCGTTTTCGGGCACCTGCAGCAGGATGTGACGCACGCGCCGCTGCTCAGGGTCACTCAGCTCCGGCTTCATGGCCTCGTAGCGAGTCTCCAGCATGGCGTCGTCGACATTGATCTGCGTCGCCAGCGCGTCCAGGCTCAGCTCCAGGTAGGCCACGCGCACCTGTTCGGCGGTGCGAAAGCGCTCGCGGTGCGCCTCGTAATAGGTTTCTACGACGTCGTCCGCCGGCGGTTCGTCGGGAACGTATTCCTGCCAGTCGAGCGTTGTCACGCGCAGGTCTCGGCGTTCGAACCACAGGGCGGCCAGGCGCTCGAGTTCCTCGGGCGCCACGAAGGCCGAGCGGGCCAGGCCGGCTTCGAGTTGCTGCAGCGCCAGTGACTGGCGCAGGTCATCCTCGAACTGCACCGGCGTCAGCCCCTGGCGGCGCAGTCGCGATTCGTACAGCCCGCGGTCGAAACCGTTCTCGCCGGAGAATGCGGGGACCGACTGAATCAACGCGGCCACGGCGGTATCCGTTACGTGCAGGCGCCGTTCGGCGGCGGCCTGTAACAGCAATTCGCGGTTGATCAGTCGCTGCAGTACAGCGTTGCGGGTGCCGGCGTTCTCCAGCAGTTCCGGCGAGTAGGCGTCACCCAGGGCGGCGCGCAGGCGCTCGGCCTCGACTCGCATGGCCTGGTCCAGCGCCTGGGCGGTGATGGTGCTGTCGCCAACGTGGGCGACGACCCGTGTGGTGTCGGGCTGCACGTAGGAGCCGATACCCCACAGGGCAAACGGCACCACCAGCAAAACGAGGATGGTGCTGACAAGCCACCGGGGTGCTTTCTCGCGGATGTGTTCAAGCATGCTGATTTTTCAGGTTGCAGATAACACAAAGGGCGAAGCCGACTTTACTCGGCTCCACCCTTCGCGGCTGGTATCTGGCAATTTGCCAATATGGCGGAGCGGACGGGACTCGAACCCGCGACCCCCGGCGTGACAGGCCGGTATTCTAACCAGCTGAACTACCGCTCCTAATGCATTCGGTGGGTGCTGAGAGGATCGAACTCCCGACATCCGCCGTGTAAAGGCGACGCTCTACCAGCTGAGCTAAGCACCCTGCAGGAAGCGGCTATTTTATGCCGTCTTTGAGACCTTTGCCAGCTTTAAATTTGGCGGTCTTGCTGGCCTTGATCTTGATGGGCGCACCGGTGCGCGGATTGCGGCCGGTACGAGCGCCGCGTTTGCCGACCGAGAACGTTCCGAAGCCGACGATGGTGACGCTGTCGCCCTTCTTCAGCGCCGCGGTGATGGCATCAACTGCCGAGTCCAGAGCACGACCGGCAGCGGCCTTGGAAATCTCGGCGCCGTCCGCGATCGCATCAATCAGGTCAGATTTATTCACGTGAGTCCCCCTGGGAGTGGTTGGTTTGCCCCTGAGCGTAAGTGACCCCGCAAGCAGGCGAAAAAATCGCACCAAATCGCGGTCGGCGAGTTATACCAACGCCAAAAAACGCGTGTCAACAAACGCCTCGGTCGCGTCTCAATGGGCAAGATAATTCTCGGGCGAAGCCGGCCGTGGCTCGCTGCCGCTGCCGGGCGGTTGTCCGGGGTCGGGTGCCTCGGACAGGGCCTGCTGGAACACCTCGTCGATCCAGTGCACGGACTGAATCTCCAGGCGTTGCGTGACGTCTTTCGGAACGTCCGCCAAGTCTTTCTCATTCTCCTTAGGAATGAGTACCTTGCGGATGCCTGCCCGTAGCGCCGCGAGCAGCTTTTCCTTCAGTCCGCCGATTGGCAATACCTCGCCGCGCAGGGTGATTTCCCCGGTCATCGCGACCTCGGCACGTACCCGCCGGCCACTGAGTGCCGAGGTCAGTGCGGTCACCATGGCGATGCCGGCGCTGGGCCCATCCTTGGGAATGGCACCTTCCGGTACATGCAGGTGGAAATCGTTTTGCTGAAAGCGTTCTGCGGCGATGCCAAGCTGCTCGGCACGGCTGCGGACCACGGTCATGGCCGCCTTCACCGATTCCTGCATGACTTCGCCGAGCTGCCCGGTGAGGGTTAGATTGCCCTTGCCAGGGACCACCGCGGCTTCTACGGTCAGCAATTCACCGCCGACTTCGGTCCACGCCAGGCCGGTAACCTGGCCGATGCGGTCCTCGGTGTCGGCCAGGCCGTGCCGATAGCGCGGAACGCCCAGGTAGTCCGCCAGGTTGGCCGGTGTCACCTTGAGCTTGCCGCGACGGCTCTTCTGCACCACCTGGCGCACTGCCTTGCGACAGACCTTGTTGATCTCGCGCTCGAGGTTGCGCACGCCAGCCTCGCGCGTGTAGCGCTGGATGATGCCGCGTACGGCCGGCTCGTCGAAGGCGATCTCGCTGTCCTTGAGGCCGTTGTCGGCAATGGCCTTGGGGATCAGGTAGCGGGTGGCGATGTTGAGCTTCTCGTCCTCGGTGTAGCCGGGCAGGCGGATCACCTCCATGCGGTCGAGCAGCGGCGCCGGAATGTTGAGCGTGTTGGCGGTAGCCACGAACAGCACGTCCGACAGGTCGTAATCGACTTCCAGGTAGTGATCGTTGAAGGCGTGGTTCTGCTCCGGGTCCAGTACCTCGAGCAGCGCCGAGGCCGGATCGCCGCGGAAGTCCATGGCCATCTTGTCGACTTCATCGAGCATGAACACCGGGTTGCGCGTGCCGACCTTGGCCAGGTTTTGTAGAACCTTGCCCGGCAGCGAGCCGATGTAGGTGCGGCGGTGGCCGCGGATCTCGGCCTCGTCGCGCACGCCGCCGAGCGACATGCGCACGAACTTGCGGCCGGTGGCGTTGGCGATGGAGCGACCCAGGGAAGTCTTGCCGACACCCGGCGGACCGACCAGGCACAGGATCGGCCCCTTGAGCTTGCGCACGCGCTGCTGCACGGCCAGGTACTCGAGGATGCGCTCCTTGACCTTCTCGAGCCCGAAATGGTCCTTGTCGAGTACCTGCTGGGCGAGGTCCAGATCGCGTCGCACGCGGCTTTGCTTGCGCCACGGTACCTGCACGATCCAGTCGAGGTAATTGCGCACCACGGTGGCTTCGGCGGCCATCGGCGACATGGTGCGCAGTTTGTTCAGCTCACTGCGTGCCTTGGCCAGCACGGTCTTCGGTGGGCGTACTTCCTCCAGGCGTCGCTCGAGCTCGTCCAGGTCGTTGCCGCCGTCCTCGAGCTCGCCGAGCTCTTTCTGGATGGCGCGCATCTGCTCGTTCAGGTAGTACTCGCGCTGGCTCTTCTCCATTTGCCGCTTGACCCGGCCGCGCATGCGCTTCTCGACTGCCAGCAAGTCGATTTCGGTCTCGAGCAGGTTAAGCAGGTGCTCCAGGCGCGGCACGATGTCCACGATCTCGAGCAGTTCCTGCTTCTTGGCCAGACGCACGGGCAGATGGGCGGCGATGGTGTCTGCCAGGCGCGAGGAGTCGGCGATTTCCGCCAGCGCGGTCAGTGCCTCTGGAGGCACTTTCTTGCTGCCACGCACGTATTGCTCGAACTGTTCGAGCACGCTGCGCTGCAGCACGGTGTCTTCCTTGGGGTCGACCGGGCCCGCCTGGGGCACCTGCAGCTGCGCCGTGAAGCACCCTTCGGCAGGCTCCCAGTGGGTGACGCTGGCGCGATCGAGCCCTTCTACCAGCACCTTTACCGTGCCGTCTGGCAGTTTGAGCATTTGCAGGACGTGCGCGACCACGCCGCTGTCGTAGATGTCGTCCGGGCCAGGGTCGTCCAGGGCAGCGTCTTTCTGTGCCGCCAGGAAAATGCGCTTGCCGTGGTCTTCGCTCAGGTTGAGCGCGGCGATGGATTTTTCCCGGCCAACGAACAGCGGGATCACCATGTGCGGGAATACCACCACGTCGCGCAGTGGCAGGACCGGCAGGGTCAGGGTTTCGGCGTCATCGCCGGAATGGGCTTGGATGGGGTCGGACACCCGGAAGGCCTCGAGAAAGTAGGAGTGGGCGGCGCACGCCGCTGCCAGGAAGGGCAGATGGTGGCGGCGCCCTAGAATTCAAGCCCCGCAGCGACGGGGTGTGTCCCCGGAGCGGGGCGGCGTCAGTCGCCGGCTGCGCCTTGTTGCAGCGGCGCATCCTCGTAGATCAGCAGCGGCTTGGCGTCGGTGCTGAGGACGTTTTCGTCATACACGACCTTCTTCAGGTTATGCATCGACGGCAGCTCGAACATCATGTCGAGCAGGGCGTGTTCGAGGATCGAGCGCAGGCCGCGGGCACCGGTCTTGCGTTCCATCGCCTTGTCGGCGATGGCGTCCAGCGCCTCGGGACGAAACTCGAGTTCCACACCTTCCATCTTGAACAGCTTCTGATACTGCTTGATGAGGGCGTTCTTGGGCTCGGTCAGAATGCGGATCAGGGACTCGCGGTTCAGTTCGGCCAGGGTCGCGACCACCGGCAGGCGGCCGACGAATTCCGGGATCAGGCCGAACTTGATCAGGTCATGCGGTTCCACCGCCGCCAGCAGCCGGCTGGTGTCCTTGTCCTCGATCTGGCTCTTGATGTCGGCCGAGAAGCCGATGCCGCCCTTCTCCATCCGCTGCTGGACGATCCGGTCCAGCCCGTTGAAGGCGCCACCGCAGATGAACAGGATGTTGCGCGTGTCGACCTGCAGGAATTCCTGCTGGGGATGCTTGCGCCCGCCCTGAGGGGGAACCGAGGCGACGGTGCCCTCGATCAGCTTCAGCAGCGCCTGCTGCACGCCTTCGCCCGACACGTCGCGGGTGATGGACGGGTTGTCGGACTTGCGCGAAATCTTGTCGATTTCGTCGATATAGACGATGCCGGTCTGCGCGCGCTCGGCGTCGTAGTCGCACTTCTGCAGGAGCTTCTGGATGATGTTCTCGACGTCCTCACCCACGTAGCCGGCCTCGGTCAGCGTGGTGGCGTCGGCGATCGTGAACGGCACGTTCAGGATGCGTGCCAGGGTTTCGGCCAGCAGCGTCTTGCCCGAGCCGGTCGGCCCGACCAGCAGGATGTTGCTCTTGGACAGTTCGACTTCGTCTTTCTGCTGGCCGGCGTCCAGGCGCTTGTAGTGGTTGTAGACGGCGACCGACAGGATCTTCTTGGCCTGATCCTGGCCGATGACGTAGTCATCCAGGTGACGGCACAGCTCCTGGGGCGGTGGCAGGCGCTTGCGCCGCTCCTCGCCGGCCTGCTCGCCCACTTCGTCGCGGATGATGTCGTTGCACAGCTCGACACACTCGTCGCAGACGAACACCGACGGGCCGGCGATGAGCTTGCGTACCTCGTGCTGGCTCTTGCCGCAGAACGAGCAGTAGAGAAGCTTTTCGCCGTCACTACCGCGTTTTTCGTCGCTCATATCCTTAACCCTGCAAGTGCTGGTTCGGCGCCCATGTCCGTGCTGCCGGGCATCCGGCTCGGGCGCCCGCAGTCAACGTTATACCGCCAACGACACCGGCAAGAAACGGGGGTATCCGCCTCAATCCCGCCGGTCGATGACCTTGTCGATCAGCTTGTATTCCAGCGCCTCGTTCGCCGACAGGAAGTTGTCGCGGTCGGTGTCTTGGCGAATCTGGTCGATGGTGTGGCCGGTGTGCCTGGACAGGATATCGTTCAACAAATCCCGGATCTTGAGCATCTCCTTGGCGTGGATCTCGATGTCCGAGGCCTGGCCGCGGAAGCCGCCCAGCGGTTGGTGGATCATCACCCGCGAGTTGGGCAGGGCGAAGCGCTTGCCGGTGGCTCCGGCGGCCAGCAGCACGGCCCCCATGCTGGCGGCCTGGCCGATGCACAGTGTCGATACCGCCGGCTTGATGAACTGCATGGTGTCGTAGATGGCCAGTCCGGCGGTGACCGAGCCGCCCGGGGAGTTGATGTAGAAGTGGATGTCCTTGTCCGGGTTCTCGGACTCCAGGAACAGCAACTGCGCCACCACCAGGTTGGCAATGTGGTCTTCGACCGGCCCGACCAGGAACACCACGCGCTCCTTGAGCAGGCGCGAGAAGATGTCGTAGGCGCGCTCGCCGCGGGCGGTTTGCTCCACCACCATCGGGATCAGGCCCTGGGCTACCGGGCCGGGCAGGCTGTGGGTCGGGTCGCTCATGAAGGACGGCTCTCCGTTGGGCTGCAGACGGTCAGGCGGCGACGGCGTCGTCGAAGGTCAGGGTTTCTTCGGTCACCTGTACCTTGGACAGCGCCCAGTCGACCAGTTGCTCTTCCAGGGTCATGTTCTCGATTTCCTGCAGCCGTTCCGGTTGGCTGTAGTACCAGTTGACCACCATGTCCTTGTCGTCGAAACCGGCGGCCATGCGCTCGATCTCGGCGCGCACCTGCTGCGGGTCGGCCTTGATGTTCTCGCGCTGGGTGATCTCAGCCAGCAGCAGGCCAAGCTTGACCCGGCGTTCGGCCTCGGCTTCGAACGGCGCCATGTCGCCGTGCGGGTCGACGGCTGGATTGCGCTGCTGGGCCTGATGGGCCAGGTTGTGCGCCTCCTGATGAACCAGGCTGTGCGGCAGGTCGAACTGGTGCTGCTCGGCGAGCATCTGCATGACGGCTGCCTTGCGCCGCCGGCGCAGTGCGCCGGACAGTTCCTGTTCCAGGCGCTCGCGCAGGCGTGTGCGCAGCGTGTCCAGGTCACCGTCCTCGATGCCGAAGGCCTTGGCCAGCTCGGCGTCGAGCGCCGGCAGTTGCATTTCCTGCACTTCGCGTACGGTCACCTCGAACTGCGCCGACTTGCCGGCCAGGTTCTCGCGCGGGTAGTCGTCCGGGAAGGTGACGCTCACGGTGCGTGCGTCGCCGGCGCTGGCGCCCAGCAGCTGTTCCTCGAAGTCGCCGATGAGGGTGCCGCTGCCGAGCACGATGGGGACTTCCTGGGCACTGCCGCCTTCGAACGCCTCGCCGTCGATGCTGCCGGCGAAGTCGATGACGACCCGGTCGTCGGTGGCCGCAGCCCGCTCGACGGTTGGCCACTCGGCGCGCTGGCGGCGCATGCGATCGAGCATCTTCTCGACGTCGTCATCGCTGACGCTGGCCGTCGGCACGGTGACGGTGACGCCGCTCAGGTCGGCCAGCTCGATTTCCGGAAACACTTCGAAGCTGGCAGAGAAGGTCAATGCCTCGCCATCGTCCGTGTTCTCGGCGTTGATGGACGGGTTGCCGGCCGGGCGCAGCTGATGTTCGCCCAGCCCCTCGATGAACTTGCCCTGCAGCAGTTCGCCGACCACTTCGTCGCGCACGCGCGCGCCGTGCTGGCGGCGGATCACCGACAGCGGCGCCTTGCCGGGGCGAAAGCCGTTCACGCGCGTCTGGCGTGCCAGTTGGGTCAGGCGTGTGGTGACCTGTTGCTCGATTTCAGCCGTCGGCAGCGTCAGCGTCAGCCGGCGTTGCAGGCCGCCGGTGCTTTCCAAGGGGATAGTCATTCAGGGCTCGGAGCTGGTTAGTTAGTGAGTGAGATGGTGCGAAAGGAGAGACTCGAACTCTCACGGGTTGCCCCGCTGGTACCTAAAACCAGTGCGTCTACCAATTCCGCCACTTTCGCACGGTCGGGCAGTCGGGACAGTCTGGGGCGCCGAGTATACCCAAGGCGCCTGCGCCCGGCCGGTGTGGCTTGGCGAACGAAAGACTGGTGCCGGGAGAGAGAATCGAACTCTCACGAGGTTGCCCCCACCAGATTTTGAGTCTGGCGCGTCTACCGGTTTCGCCATCCCGGCACGGGAAGGGGGGGCTAGTATGCCATCGGCGGCGGCCGACTCACAGGGTGCGGCGCCGGGCAGGCGCGCGGTTTGCTACCATCCGCCGCCCCATGCGGCGCCAGGACTTCCATTACGCATTGCCGGAGCGGCTGATCGCCCAGCACCCGCTGGCCGAACGCACCGCCAGTCGCCTGTTGTACGTGCCGGCGGCGGCGCCGCTGCAGGACCGTTCTTTCACCGACCTGCCGTCGTTGCTGCGGCCGGGCGACCTGCTGGTGCTCAACGACACGCGGGTGATTCGTGCCCGGCTGCGTGGCCGGCGCGCCAGCGGCGGCCGTGTCGAGGCGCTGATCGAACGCCTGCAGGGCGAGTACACGGCGCTGGTGCAACTGCGCGGCGGCAAGTCGCTGAAGCCGGGGGCGGCGGTGACGTTCGCCGGCGGTGGTCAGCAGGTGGTGGCCACCCTGGGTGAGGTGGTCGGCGAATTCCGCCAGCTGCGGTTCGACCGCCCCGTGCGCGACTGGCTGGACACCATCGGCCAGCTGCCGCTGCCTCCGTACATCACCCGCCAGGCCGGCAACGACGATGAAAACCGTTACCAGACGGTCTACGGGCAACGTCCGGGGGCGGTGGCCGCACCGACCGCCGGTCTGCACTTCGACGCGCCGCTGCTCGAACGACTGCGTGGCCTGGGCGTGCAGATCGGCCAGGTCACGCTGCATGTGGGTGCCGGCACCTTCAAGCCCGTCCGGGTGGAGGATCTCCACGCGCACCGCATGCATGCCGAGTGGCTGGATGTGTCGCCCGAGGTGTGCGCGCAGGTGGCCGCGACGCACGCGCGTGGCGGGCGGGTGGTGGCGGTCGGCACGACCGTGGTGCGGGCGCTTGAAAGCGCGGCAGCGGACGGCGCGTTGGCGCCGTTTGTCGGCGAAACCCGCCTGTTCATCACGCCCGGCTACCGGTTTCGCGTGGTCGATGCGCTGATCACCAACTTCCACCTGCCGGAGTCGACCTTGCTCATGTTGGTTTGCGCCTTTGGTGGCTACGAGGCGGTGATGGCCGCCTACCGACACGCGGTAAGCAGTGAATACCGCTTTTTCAGCTATGGGGATGCCATGCTGCTGGAGCGCACGCCATGCCGCTGACCTTCGAGCGCCTGGCCGGTGACGGCGCCGCCCGCCGCGGGCGGCTGGTGTTTGGCCGGGGCGTGGTCGACACGCCGGCCTTCATGCCGGTCGGCACGCAGGGCACGGTCAAGTCGCTGACCACGCAGGAAGTGGCCGATACCGGCGCGCAGATCCTGCTCGGCAATACCTTTCACCTGATGCTGCGCCCGGGGGTGGACATCGTGCGCCGGCACGATGGACTGCACGGGTTCATGGACTGGCAGCGGCCGATCCTCACCGACTCGGGCGGGTTTCAGGTGTACAGCCTGAAGACCCTGCGCAAGATCAGCGAGCAGGGGGTGCAGTTTCGGTCGCCCATCGACGGCAGCCGCGTGTTCCTGGGCCCGGAGGAGGCGATCGCCGTCCAGCACGGCCTGGGCAGCGACGTGGTGATGATCTTCGACGAGTGCACGCCGTACCCGGCCGAGCACGCCGAGGCCCGGCGCTCGATGGAGCTGTCGCTGCGCTGGGCGAGGCGCAGCCGCGAGGCGCACGGCGACCATCCGTCGGCGCTGTTCGGCATCGTGCAGGGCGGTGTGTACGAGGACCTGCGCGCAACGTCGCTGGCCGGCCTGCTGGATATCGGGTTCGACGGCTACGCGGTGGGCGGGCTTTCGGTGGGCGAGCCGCGGGAGGACATGCTGCGTGTGCTGGACTTTCTGGGGCCACGCCTGCCGGAAACCCGGCCGCGGTACCTGATGGGGGTGGGCACGCCGCAGGACATCGTGGAGGCGGTGCGGCGCGGCATCGACATGTTCGACTGTGTCATGCCGACCCGCCACGCGCGTCACGCCTATCTGTTCACCGATGAGGGGGTGCTGCGCCTGCGCAACGCCCGTTACCGGGACGACACCCGGCCGGTGCAGGAGAACTGCGGCTGCTACACCTGTCAGCACCACAGCCGTGCCTATCTGCGGCATCTGGATCAGGCCGGCGAGTTGCTCGGTTTGCGTCTGAACACCCTGCACAACCTGCATTACTACCAGGTACTGATGCAGGGCCTGCGGCGCGCCATCGAGACCGCGTCACTGGATGCGTTCGTGGCCGGGTTCTACGGTCGCCAGGGGCTGCCGGTACCCCCTGTGGCATAATCCGGCGCCTTTTTTCGGGGGCGGAAACTGCCTCGTCACAAGCTAGGGAAACGCGCATGTCGATGTTCATCAGCGATGCCTTTGCCGAGCAGGCGCCGGCGGCCGCCGCGTCGCCGCCGGGTTTCGAAAGCATGTTCTTCGTGCTGGCCCTGTTCGTGGTGTTCTACTTCATGATGATCCGGCCGCAGATGAAGCGGCAGAAGGAACACCGCAAGATGGTCAGCGAGATCAAGGCCGGTGACGAGGTGGTGGTTGCCGGTGGCCTGGCCGGGCGCGTGGTGCGCGTCACCGAACAGTTCCTGGCGGTCGAGATCGCCAACGGGGTCGAGGTCAAGGTGCAGAAGCAGGCGGTAGGTCAGCTGCTGCCGAAAGGGACGCTGAACACCCTCTGAGACGGCCCACATGAACCGTTATCCCTGGTGGGTCAACCTGCTGTTGGCCGCGGTGCTGGTGCTGGGTGCGCTGTTCGCCCTGCCCAATGTCTACGGCACCGATCCGGCCCTGCAGATTTCCGGCCAGCGCGGGCGGGTGGTGGATGCCGATGCCCAGCGCGAGGTCAGTGACGCGCTGCAGGCGGCCGGCTTGCAGGCGCGTGCGATCGCCATCACCGACGAGGGGCTTACGGTGCGGTTCGCCGACACCGATCAGCAGCTCGAGGCGCAGGATGTGGTGCGCGCGCGCCTGGGGTCCGATTACACGGTGGCACTGAATCTTGTGCCGGCGGCGCCGCCGTGGCTGGGTGCGCTCGGGGCGCAGCCGATGTTCCTCGGCCTGGATTTGCGCGGTGGTGTGCATTTCCTGCTGGAAGTGGACACCGCCGCTGCCGTGCGCGCGGCCGAGGACCGGCTGGTCGACGACCTGCGCCAGCTGCTGCGCGAGCAGCGCCTGCGTTACGAGTGGGCGCGCCGGGTGGCCGAGCCCGACGGCAGCAGCGCGGTCGAGGTGCGTCTGCGCGCCGACACCGACGTGGCGCAGGCGCAGCAGCTGATCGAACGCACGCATCCGGAGCTGGTCGTGGAGACCGCCTCCGGTGACGCGCAGCGACTGATCGGTCGGCTGGGGGACGCCTACCTGCGCGAGGTGCGACGCCTGGCGCTGCAACAGAACATGACCACCCTGCGCAACCGCGTCAACGAACTGGGCGTTGCCGAGCCGGTGGTGCAGCAGCAGGGCGACAGCCGCATCATCGTGCAGTTGCCGGGCGTGCAGGACACGGCCCGCGCCAAGGAAGTGCTGGGCGCCACCGCCACCCTGGAATTCAAGCTGGTGGACGAGGAGCACGACCTGGGGAGTGCCGTGGCCGGCCGCGTGCCGCCCGGCTCGCGGTTGTATCCCACGCGCGACGGCGGACAGATCCTGCTCAAGGATCGCGCCATCCTGACCGGCGAATACATCACCGACGCCGCCTCGGGCTTCGACCAGCAGTCCGCTGGCGCCGTGGTGCACGTGTCGCTGGACGGGCGCGGCGCGGGCATTTTCGAGCGCGTCACCGGTGACAACATCGGCCGCCGGCTGGCGGTGGTGTTCATCGAGAACAAGACCGACACCGTGCGCCAGCCGGACGGCACGCTCGAGCGGCGCAACCGCCGCACCGAAGAGGTGATCACCGCGCCGGTGATCCAGGACCGCCTCGGGCGGCGGTTCCAGATCACCGGCATGGACAACGCCCGCGAGGCGCGCGACCTGGCGCTGCTGCTGCGTGCCGGCTCGCTGGCGGCACCGCTGGCGATCGTCGAGGAGCGCACCGTCGGCCCCAGCCTGGGGCGCGAGAACATCGAGAAGGGCGAGCGCGCAGTGCTGATGGCGCTGTTGCTGGTGGTGCTGTTCATGGCCGTGCGCTACCGGACGCTGGGCATGATGGCCAACGTCGCCCTGGCCGGGAATCTGGTGCTGATCGTGGCCATCATGTCGCTGTTGCAGGCCACGCTCACCCTGCCGGGAATCGCCGGCATCGTGCTGACGCTGGGCATGGCGGTGGACGCCAACGTGCTCATCAACGAGCGCATCCGCGAGGAACTGCGCAACGGCAACTCGCCGCAGGCCAGTATCGCCGCCGGCTACGCGCGTGCCTTCGGGACCATTCTGGACGCCAACGTCACCACCCTGTTGGCCGGTTTGCTGCTGTTCATTTTCGGCAGCGGCCCGGTCAAGGGGTTTGCCGTGACGCTGTCGATCGGCATCGTCACCACCGTGTTCACGGCGGTGTTCGTGAGCCGTGCCCTGGTCAACCTCATCCAGCCGCGCGGCCGCCGCGCGGCGTCTGCCGCGCGGAGCTGAGCCATGGCACAGCCGGCCTTCAAAGTCGATTTCATGCGCTACGCGCCGGTGATGCTGGCGCTGTCAGCGTTGCTGGTGGTGGCGTCGGTGGTGTCACTGGCGGTGCGCGGCCTCAACTTCGGCATCGATTTCACCGGCGGCACACTGGTCGAGGTGCAGTATCCGGCGCCGGTGGAGCTGCCGCAGGTACAGGCGGCGCTGGCCGGCCACGGTCTGGACAAGGCCGTGGTGCAGTACTTCGGTACCCGCAGTGAGGTGCTGGTGCGCATTCCGGTCGGTGAGGCCGGGTCCGGCGGCGAGCTCAGCACGCGCGTGCTCCAGGCGCTCGACGCCGGCGGCACTGACGGGGTGACGCTCCAGCGGGTGGAATTCGTCGGCCCGCAGGTGGGCGACGAGCTGGTGACCAACGCCGCCCTGGCGCTGTTGTACGCGGTGCTGGCCATCGGCGCCTACGTGGCGTTCCGCTTCGAGTACCGCTTCGCCATCGGCGCCATCGTGTCGCTGGCGCACGACGCCATCATCACCGTGGGGTTCTGTTCGCTGATCGGGCTGGAATTCGACCTGACCGTGGTGGCGGCGGTGCTGACGGTGATCGGTTACTCCATCAACGACACGGTGGTCATCTACGACCGCATCCGCGAGAACTTCCCGCGCATGCGCAAGGCCAGCACGCGCGAGGTCATCAACCGCTCGGTGAACGAGACCATGGCGCGGACCATCGCCACCACCGCCACCGTGGTGCTGGCGCTGCTGCCGCTGGTGTTCTTCGGTGGTGATGCGATCCACAGCTTTTCGGTGGCCATGCTGCTGGGCGTGATCGCCGGCGCCTACTCCACCATCTACGTGGCCAGCTGGTCGCTGCTGCCGACCGGGCTGTCGGCGCGCGACATGATCGCGCCGCCGAAGGAAAACGCGCAGACGCCTTGATTTGAGAGGCCGGGTCGGTCCGTCCGGGGCCGCCCAGCCCCCGCCCCCGAAACGCGTGGTTTTCGGGGGGGGCGTGTTCAGCGCGCTGCGTCGAGCACGCGCGGCACATCCGCGTGCCGCGGATGCCTTGGCGCGGCGCTCGTGCTCAATCGATCAGGTCGTTAGCGTTGCAGCCCATGTTGATCGGCTGCGGCGGGCCGTCGGCCGGCCAGACGAGCGCGCTTTCGCCGTCGTACCAGGGCCCTAGCACCACCCGCTTGCCGGCGTCCAGGCGGTGCACGCCCGGGCGGTGGGTGTGGCCGTGCAGCAGCATGTCCGCGTCCGCCTCCCGCAGCGCCGCAGTGGCAGCCGCCGTGTCCACCTCCATCACGTCTGCCGCCTTGGCGGCGGTGGCCGTGCGGCTGGCGTCCTGAAACCCGCGCGCGACCTGCACCCGCTCGGCCGGCGGCTTGGCCAGGAAATCAGCCACGAACTGCGGTGCCCGGATGCGCGTCCGGAACGCCTGGTAGTCGACATCCGCGGTGCACAGCGTGTCGCCGTGCGTCAGCAGCAGGCGGTGGCCGGCGTGTTCGATGACGGTCGGGTCGGGCAGGGGACGGGCGCCGCTGTGCGCGAAAAACGCCTCGCCGAACAGAAAGTCGTGATTGCCGACCATCACGTGCGCTTGGCCGCCGCGGGCGGCGTAGGCGGCGAGCGCGTCCACGACCGGCGCAAAGCGTGGCAGGTCGATATCGTCGCCCAGCCACAGGTCGCACAGGTCACCGAGCACGAACAGCTCGCTGCCGGCGCCGAAGCGCGTCAGAAAGCGGCCAAGGCGCGCCTGGTCGGTCGCCTCGGCGCGCAGGTGCAGGTCGGCGATGAAAAGCCGCAGCATCAGTCGGCGTCGAGCACCCGCGCCGATTCGATGATGGCCGCCTGCTTGGGCACGTCCGACCCGAACGGCCCGGCGGCGCCGGTCGGCAGGGCGACGATGGCGTCGACCACGTCCATGCCGGAGGTCACCTTGCCGAACACCGCGTAGCCCCAGCCCTGACGGGTCGGCGCGGTGAAATTCAGGAAGCCGTTGTCGGCCACGTTGATGAAGAACTGTGCGCTGGCCGAGTGCGGATCGGCGGTGCGCGCCATGGCGATGCTGCCGCGGTCGTTCTTGAGCCCGTTGTCGGCCTCGTTCGGTACCGGTGCGTTGGTGGGCTTTTGCTGCAACTGTGCGTTGAAGCCGCCGCCCTGGATCATGAAGTTCGGGATCACGCGGTGGAACACGGTGCCGTCATAGTGGCCGGCGCGCACATAGTCGGTGAAGTTGGCCACCGTCTCCGGGGCCTTGTCCGGATACAGCTCGAGGCCGATCTTGCCGAGGTTGGTTTCGAGTACGACGTTGACGGTCACGGGATGGGTCTCCTGGGCAAAGGCGGCCACGGGCAGCAGGCCAAACACCAGGGACAGGAGCAGGCGAAACGACATGGCACGCATCGGGGTTGGGATGGGACGCCTACTTTAGCAGCCTGGCGGCGTGTGGCCGGCAGTGCGGTGGTCAGGCGGTATCATTCCGCCGCTTTTCCGCATCAAGGCCCAGGGCATGCTGATCCACAACACCCTTACCGGCGACAAACAGCCGCTGCGCCCCCTGGTTCCGGGCACGGTACGCATGTACGTGTGCGGCGCCACCGTTTACGACTACTGCCACGTGGGGCATGCGCGGGTGTTCGTGGTGTTCGACATGGTGGTGCGCTACCTGCGCCACCTGGGGCTGGACGTCCACTACGTGCGCAACATCACCGACATCGACGACAAGATCATTCGTCGGGCGGCCGAGCACGGGGAGACCACCGAGGCGCTGACGCAGCGCTATATCGCCGCCATGCACGAGGATCTCGCGCGGCTGGGGGTGCAGCCGCCGGACGACGAGCCGCGGGCCAGCGGCCACATTGCCGACATCATCGCCATGATCGGCGCCCTCATCGACAAGGGCTACGCCTACCGCGCCGACAACGGCGACGTGTACTACGCCGTGCAGCGGTTCGAGCAGTACGGGCGCCTGTCGCACCGGGTGGTGGAGGACCTGCGCGCCGGCGAGCGGGTGGAGGTGAACGAGGCCAAGGCCGATCCGCTGGATTTCGCCCTGTGGAAGGCGGCCAAGCCGGGTGAGCCGTCGTGGCCGTCCCCGTGGGGCGACGGCCGGCCGGGCTGGCACATCGAATGCTCGGCCATGTCCACGCAGTGCCTGGGTAACCATTTCGACATCCACGGCGGCGGCTACGACCTGATCTTTCCGCACCACGAGAACGAGATCGCCCAGTCCGAGGCGGCCACCGGCGAGCCGTATGTGAACGTGTGGATGCACAACGGCTTCGTGCGCATCGACGACGAGAAGATGTCGAAGTCGCTCGGCAACTTCTTCACCATCCGCGATGTGCTGGCCCGCTACCAGCCCGAAGTGCTGCGGTTCTTCCTGCTGGCCAGCCACTACCGCAGTGCGCTGAACTACTCGGACGCCGCGCTCGACGCCGCGCGCGAGGCGCTGGCCCGCTGCTACCGGGCGCTGGACCGCGCCGGGGCGGCGACCGACGCGGTGCTGGACCGCGTCGGTCGC
>OBIY01000301.1_pt1 | contig 20869 bp, 20 predicted proteins | sample 1519841 | NCBI WGS metagenome assembly OBIY01 (sample SAMN03019774, study PRJEB22545) | beach sand metagenome | biome: beach; feature: sea beach; material: beach sand | place: USA: Municipal Pensacola Beach, FL | collected 2010-07-30 | depth 30-40 cm m
GTGTGTCAAGAGCAGCACCCTGGAGGTAATGATGGCGGATGAACGGCTGTTTACATCACCGGTAATTGCGCTGGAAAATATCTCAGAAGGTAATTTTTTCAGACAACTGCTGGACTCCGCCCTACTGTATTTTGAATGATGGACAATATTTATCTCAACGGCGCTTACCTTCCTCTATCGGAAGCGCGGATTTCACCGATGGATCGAGGCTTTTTGTTTGGCGATGGGGTTTACGAAGTGATCCCCGTTTATGCGGGAAAAGCCTTCCGGTTGGATGAGCATCTAAAGCGCTTGCAATTTAGCCTGGAGGGCATTCAGCTTGATAACCCACTCACCAATGAAGCCTGGCAAGAGGTGTGTCATCAGCTGATTCAACAACGTCCGGGCACAGATCAGGGTCTGTACCTTCAAGTGACCCGTGGCGAAGTCACGGCCCGTGACCATAGTTTTCGTCGCCAGGATGCGGGTACGCCAACCGTATTTGCCATGTGCTCACCACTAAAAGCGCCGGATAAAGAGCTGTTCGAAAAAGGGGTGCGCGCAGTAACCTTAGACGATATCCGCTGGCAGTATTGCCATTTAAAAGTAGTGTCTTTGATCTCCAATGTATTGCTGAGACAACAAGCAGAAGATGCTGGTGGTATGGAAGCTTTGCTCGTGAGAGATGGTTGGGTCACAGAAGGCGCAGCCAGCAACTTTTTTATGGTGCAACAAGGGGTCCTGGTGACACCGCCGAAAACCCATCAATTGTTGCCAGGTATTACTCGAGATCTTATCCTGGAGCTGGCTGATCAGGCCTGCATTCCGGTTAAAGAAGAAGCGGTCAAGCTTGAAACGTTGCTTCGTGCGGACGAAGTCTGGTTGACCAGTTCGGTGAGAGAAATCTTGCCTGTTACACAGGTTGACGATACGGTGATCGCCGATGGGAAGCCTGGGCCACTCTGGCATAAGCTGACACAGCTGTTTTCTGAGTTTAAAATAAATTTACATCGGTAATCCTATGTCTGACGAGACACTGCTAGAGTTCCCCTGTCAATTTTCAATCAAGGCTTTTGGTTTGGGCGACCAGGATTTTCCGTACATTGTTCACAGCATTGTTGGAACGTTTGTTGAAGGCCTCAGCCGGGAAGCTGTTCGCAGTCGGCCAAGCCGTAAGGGCAAGTACCTGGCCGTCACAGTCACTTTCACGGCGAGCAGCAAGCATCAGCTAGACAATATTTACCAGGCACTCACCGCGCATGAGCGCGTGGTAATGGCACTTTGATTGATCAACCGTCGCTGATCGTTCGACAGCTGGGTTTCTCGCTCTACACCCCTGTTTGGCACGCCATGAAATGGTTTAACGAACATCGTGATGTGGCGTCGGCAGATGAGTTTTGGCTGGTTACACACCCCCCTGTTTTTACCTTAGGGCAAGCCGGTAAAAGGGAGCACATACTGAGTCAGAGTTTCATTCCCATTGTTCAAACAGACCGGGGTGGGCAAGTTACCTACCACGGGCCTGGACAAATTGTGCTGTACACGCTCATTGATATACGCCGCCTCAAGTTGGGGGTTCGTCAGTTGGTCACACATTTGGAAACAGCTGTGATAGAGTTGCTCGGCCAGTATGGTATTGATTCTGCAGCCCGTGCAGATGCGCCTGGTGTGTATATTGATGGGCGAAAAGTTGCATCATTGGGGCTGCGCATCCGCAGAGGTTGTAGTTATCACGGTTTAGCATTAAATGTTGAGATGGACCTAAGTCCCTACACTTTGATAAACCAGATCGGAAGAGGGTTTATCAAAGTGTAGGGACTTCGATCTAAGTCCCTACACTTTGATAAACCCGTGTGGATATGCTGGTCTGCAGGTGACGCAATTAGTGGACGAAGGGGTAGTGGCTGAGCAACATACATTAGAAGAGCAACTGGTTGCAAAACTTGCCGATCAATTAGGCTATCACTGTACGAGAATTGAAACAGGTTTGCCATCACTGGAAGGACTAGTATGACTCAACGTTATGTAGCGCCCTCACGACAAGACCCGCAGGGCCACCGACGAGGCCACGATAAGCTGGCAAATATCCCTGTTAAGGTGCAGCGGACGAGCGATATGATTCGCAAACCGGCCTGGATTCGGGCAAAAGCACACACTTCGCCCCGGGTGACGGAAATCAAAAAACTCATGCGTGAGCGGGGTCTGCACTCGGTATGTGAAGAGGCGAGCTGTCCCAATTTAGGTGAGTGTTTTTCTCACGGCACAGCGACTTTCATGATCATGGGAGATATTTGCACGCGCCGCTGTCCTTTTTGTGATGTCGCTAATGGCCGGCCTAATCCGCTGAACCCGGAAGAACCTGTGGAACTTGCGGAGGCCATCGCTGAGATGGCCTTGTCGTATGTTGTCATTACCTCGGTCGATCGAGACGATCTGCGTGACGGTGGGGCAGGCCATTTCGTGGCTTGCATTCGCGCCATTCGAGAGCGTTGTCCCGAGACCACAGTTGAAATTCTTGTGCCGGACTTCCGAGGCCGGATGGAGCTCGCCCTGGCTGTCATGGCCCAAGCCCCGGCCGATGTGTTCAATCACAACCTCGAAACTGTTCCCCGACTCTATACGCAGTGCCGTCCCGGTGCCGATTATGCAGGCTCGTTAGCGCTACTCGCTGCCCATAAAAAACAGTTTCCCTCCGTGCCAACCAAGTCTGGCTTAATGCTGGGGCTCGGTGAAACGCTGGAAGAAATTGAACAAGTGATGCATGATCTTCGGGCATATGGGTGTGATATGTTGACGTTGGGGCAATATCTACAGCCGAGCTTGGATCACCTGCCGGTTGCCCGGTTCGTGACGCCAGAAGAGTTTGATCGGTTGGCTGAAGTGGGTGATGCCATGGGCTTCTCTCATGTTGCCAGTGGCCCCATGGTGAGATCCTCTTATCACGCCGACCAGCAGGCCGCCGGGGTTACACGTTAACCAAATAAACAAGTCAGTATTGGGAGAATCACGCAAGTGGCTGAATTTTTTTACGAGTATGGCTTATTTTTGCTCAAAGCAATGACTGTTGTGATCGCAATTGTCGCTGTCATTATTGCCATCGTCGCGGCAGGTAGCCGAGGGAAAAAAGAAACAGAGGGAAAAATAGAAGTTAAAAAGCTGAATGAGCAGCTGGATGCTTATAAAACGTCTGTACGACACGCTGTGCTCGAAGAAACCGTGATTAAGCAGATTGATAAACAGGACAAAGCAAACAAAAAGGCAAAGCAAAAAGCGTTAAAAAGGGCGCTCAAAGAGCACAAGGAAAACCCTGAAGAAGCGCTGGATGAAAAGAAAAAACGGGTTTTCATTATCGACTTCCTGGGGGACATCAAAGCTTCGGCGATTAAGAATTTACGACGGGAAATCACCGCGCTACTAACCGTGGCAGATTCCAACGATGAAGTGGTTATCCGCTTGGAAAGTCCTGGCGGTATGGTCCACAGCTATGGTTTGGCCGCCTCGCAACTCATGCGAATAAAAGACAAAGGCATCCCGTTGACGGTTTGTGTGGATAAGGTTGCTGCAAGTGGTGGGTATCTGATGGCCTGTATTGCCGATAAAATTGTGGCGGCGCCGTTTGCCGTTTTGGGGTCAATTGGCGTGGTTGCGCAAGTACCCAATATTCACCGCTTGTTGAAGAAAAATGATGTGGACGTAGAGGTTTTAACAGCGGGTGAATACAAGCGTACGTTGACCATTTTGGGCGAAAACACAGAAAAAGGCCGCAAAAAGTTTATAGAAGAGCTTGAGGATACGCATGAGTTGTTCAAAAACTTTGTTGGCGAACACCGTCCCCAGCTTGCTTTGAACGAAGTAGCGACAGGCGAGCACTGGTATGGGCGCCGAGCCATCGAAAAAAAACTGGTAGACGTGCTTCAATCAAGTGATGAGTACATCATCCATTGTTGTGAACAGGCGAACGTTTACACGTTGAAATATGTTCTCCCGGAGCCTCTGGCAAAAAAATTAGGGCTCTCGCTACCGCACGCACTCGAGCAGGTGGCGCAACGCTTTTGGGAAAAAACGGTCCAGTCACGTTATCACCTGTAACATCGAATCATTGGAGGAACTTATGGCGACATCACCATCATTGGAAAACTGGGAAGAAAAAGCCAAGGCGGTCCGTGTTGAAACCCGCCTCTTTATTGATGGTCAATACAGTGAGTCTGCATCGGGGGAGACCTTTCCTTGCATGAGCCCGATTGATGGGCGGGAAATAGCCGCCGTTTCGGCTGGAGGCAGCGAGGACATTGATCGGGCTGTTAAGGCGGCACGCTCGGCCTTTCAAAAAGGCGTATGGCGAAAGTTGCCACCGGCTAAAAGGAAGCGCATTTTGTTGGCATTTGCCGATTTAATGCAAACGCATGCGGAAGAACTGGCTTTGCTGGAAACATTAGATATGGGCAAGCCAATCCGTTATTCACAGGCTGTCGATATTGCCGGCTCGATCAATTGTTTGCGTTGGTTCGCCGAGAGCATTGATAAAGTTTATGATGAAGTCGCCCCAGCCGGTGACTCAGCACTTGCTACGATCACACGTGAACCGATCGGTGTTGTGGGGGCTGTTGTGCCGTGGAACTTTCCGCTTTTAATGGCGATGTGGAAGATAGCGCCCGTGTTGGCAACAGGGAATAGCTTGGTATTAAAGCCTGCGGAGCAATCTCCGTTAACAGCGATTCGCATTGCATCACTTGCGATTGAAGCCGGCATTCCACCGGGCGTTTTTAATGTGGTCCCCGGCCTGGGGGCGACCGCGGGGCAAGCCCTTGGCAGACATATGGACGTGGATGCTGTGACATTTACCGGTTCGACAGAGGTTGGCAAGTATTTCCTCAAGTACTCAGGCGAGTCGAATATGAAAACGGTTAGCCTGGAGTGTGGTGGTAAAACACCTAATATCGTCATGGCGGACGCGCCGGATTTAGACGCCGCGGCCAAATCGGCCGCATTTGGTATCTTCTTCAACACGGGTCAGGTTTGTAATGCCGGCTCAAGGTTGTTGGTTCAAACATCCATTAAAGATGAATTTTTGGAGAAAGTACTGGCTGCAGGCAAAAAAATGCGTTACGGGAATCCGCTGGACCCCTCGGTCACGATTGGTTCGATTGTTGACGAGACGCAAACACAACGTGTGATGGGCTACATCGAAAAAGGCACGCAAGAGGGCGCGAGCTTAGTGCTCGGTGGGCAGCAGGTTCTACAGGAAACTGGCGGATTCTATATCGAACCCACCGTATTCGATCAAGTCAGTAATAAGATGACGATCGCACAGGAAGAAATTTTTGGGCCGGTATTATCAGTGTTGAGCTTTACCGAAGCAGAGCAAGCCATTCAGATCGCTAACGACAGTATGTATGGGCTGGCGGCAGCCGTTTGGACCCGCGATATCAGCACCGCCATAAAAACCTCTCGGGAACTGCGGGCGGGTACGGTTTGGGTTAATTGCTTTGATACCAGTGATGTGACAGTCCCGTTTGGTGGCTATAAACAGTCTGGTTTTGGGCGTGACAAGTCCCTGCATGCCATGGAAAAATACACACAGTTAAAAACGACATGGATCGCGGTGAATTAAGCCGGTCTGGCAGATTTGACTTTAGGGGTAGCGGCGGTACTATGTTTGGCTACCTTGATGAAACAGTATCCAATGAAGAGAGAACGGGAATGGCCGAGAATGTAACACATCTGAATACAGGCAGTGGTTCGCAGCAAGTTGAACTCCGTCATGATTGGACAACAGAAGAAGTCGTCGAACTTTTCCAGCGCCCCCTCAATGACTTGATGTTCGAAGCGCAGGCTATCCACAGACAGTATTTTGATCCGAATCGGGTGCAAGTCAGCACACTGTTGTCAATCAAAACCGGGAGTTGCCCGGAAGACTGTAAATATTGCCCACAGAGTGCTCGCTACAATACCGACCTCGAAACTGAAAAGCTGCTCGAAGTGGAGCGCGTTTTAGAAGAAGCTGAGGCTGCAAAAAAGAATGGAGCCACCCGTTTTTGTATGGGGGCAGCCTGGCGCTCACCGAAAGAGCGCGACATGAAATATATCTTAAAAATGGTCCAAGGGGTGAAGGCGTTAGGGATGGAAACCTGTATGACTCTGGGCATGCTGGATGACGATCAAGCCGAGGAACTGAGCAAAGCAGGTCTCGATTATTACAATCATAATCTGGATACTTCAGAAGAGTACTACGGCGAAATCATTTCGACGCGCACTTATCAGGACAGGCTGGATACCCTAAGCCGGGTACGTGGTGCAGGTATAAAGGTGTGCTCGGGCGGTATCGTTGGTATGGGCGAAGAACAATCAGACAGGGCTAAGTTACTGATTGAACTGGCCAATATGGAAGAGCACCCTGAAAGTGTGCCGATTAATATGCTGGTCAAGGTCGAAGGTACACCGCTGGAGAATGTTGAAGATATTGATCCCTTTGAATTCGTGCGTACGATCGCTGTAGCCCGCATCATGATGCCTGCTTCCCATGTGCGGTTATCGGCTGGACGCGAGCAAATGAACGAGCAAATGCAAGCAATGTGTTTTCTTGCGGGTGCCAACTCCATCTTTTACGGCGAAAAGCTGCTGACGACGGGTAATCCGCAAGCACAAAAAGACCAGGCTTTATTTGCCCGGTTAGGTATTCAGCCAGAAGAGAACCAAGTCGAACAAACTCCGGATGATGAACAACAGGCTCTGTTGGATAGCATTCGACAACGGAATATTGTCCAGTTCTACACACCGGAGGCTAACTGATTTTCATCACTCAGCCAAAACACGAGGGAGGCGTCAGCGTGGCTCGTAGCACACTGGAGGCTGTGCTTGAAGTCGATAAACAGCATATTTGGCACCCTTATACTTCTACGACTTCGCCATTACCTGTTTACCCTGTGGCCTCGGCCTCGGGTGTGCGCATTCAATTGGAAACAGGCGCTGAACTGATCGATGGCATGTCGTCTTGGTGGGCGGCTATTCATGGTTATAATCATCCAGAGCTCAATGCAGCGGTGAGTCGCCAGTTAGATAACATGGCTCACGTCATGTTTGGTGGCTTCACGCACCGACCGGCCGTTGAGCTCGTTGAACGCTTGCTGGCGATTACGCCAGAACCTTTGGACAAAGTGTTTCTAAGTGACTCCGGATCGGTATCTGTTGAAGTTGCGCTAAAAATGGCAATTCAGTATTGGCAGGCTCTCGGGCAACCCGAGAAGCACAAAATGCTCACCATTCGCTCCGGCTATCATGGTGATACTTTTGGAGCTATGTCTGTATGTGACCCTGTCACTGGCATGCATGAGCTTTTTTCTCGCGTATTACCCACTCAGTTTTTTGCTGATAAGCCTGAATCTAAGCCGGATGGCGTCTGGGATGAGCACGACATCAAGAGTCTGGAAGAGGCCTTGCAGTGCCATCATCAACAAATCGCAGCGGTGATTTTAGAGCCGGTTGTGCAAGGTGCTGGCGGTATGCGATTTTATGCACCTGAATATGTGCGCCGTGCGCGACAGCTGTGTGACAAGTACGGTGTTTTACTGATTTTTGACGAAATTGCCACAGGCTTTGGGCGAACAGGTTATATGTTTGCCAGCGACTTTGCAGGTGTGTACCCGGATATTCTGTGCCTGGGGAAAGCATTGACGGGCGGCTATATGACATTGGCGGCCACGTTGACAACAAACCAGGTCGCAGAAGGTATTTGTTCTGGAAAAGCCGGTGTCTTCATGCATGGTCCAACGTTTATGGGGAATCCGCTGGCGTGCGCAGTGGCATCCGCCAGTATCGATTTATTACTCTCCTCAAACTGGCAGGCCAATATTAACCGCATTGAGCTTCGTCTTCGGGAAGGGTTGGCGCCTTGCCGAGGGCTAGAGCAGGTAGCAGATGTTCGGGTGCTGGGAGCCATTGGTGTCGTGGAAATGAAAGAAGACGTCGACATGGCCACCGTTCAGGCACAGTTTGTTGAGCAAGGTGTCTGGGTACGCCCGTTTGGCAAGCTGGTTTATACCATGCCGCCTTACATTATTGATGATGAAGATTTGGGCCACCTGACGCGCGCTATCTGTCATGTGGTGTCTCAAGCTGGGTAAGATCTTGCGAGAAAATGCCTTTGATCATTTAGCGGTCGATTTGCAAGAACGCCGGAGCCAACACTTATACCGTGTCAGAAAAATGCTCGACAGCGCGCAAGGGCCAGAAATCATTTGCGATGGTAAGCCCTATGTCTGCTTCTGCAGCAATGACTACCTGGGCTTAGCTCAGCATCCAGCCATCATCTCTGCCGCCAAAAAAGCGATGGATGACTATGGCTTTGGCAGTGGCGCCTCCCATCTGGTCATTGGCCACAGCCGCGTACACCATGAGTTGGAAGATGCGCTGGCTGACTTCACTGGCCGTTCCCGTGCGTTGCTATTTTCGACCGGCTATATGGCGAACATGGGGGCCATTCGGGGACTACTGGGGCCGGACGATGTTGTGATTGAAGATCAACTTAATCATGCATCGCTGTTAGACGGAGGCTGGCTGAGCCGGGCACACTTTAGCCGATATCAACATGCGAGCGCTGCTGACTTGGCAATACATCTTGACGGCGTTGATACACAAATGTCACGCACACTGGTTGTAACAGATGGTGTTTTCAGTATGGATGGTGATTTGGCGCCACTGCCGGCGCTGGCAGGCCTCACTCAGGCGCAAGGAGCCTGGTTAATGGTCGATGATGCGCATGGATTTGGCGTACTGGGACGACAAGGGCGGGGGGCTGTCGATCATTTTGGGCTTACGCAGGATGATGTCCCGGTTTTAGTAGGAACCTTTGGAAAGGCTTTTGGCACAGCCGGTGCGTTTGTAGCAGGCAGTGAGGTACTAATTGAAAGCTTGATACAGCACGCGCGCTCCTATATATACACCACGGCCATGCCTCCGGCTGTTGCGGCGGCGACGCGCGCAGCGCTTTCTGTGCTTGAAGCCGATGAGTGGCGACGGGACAAGCTGGCTCAGTTAATTCGTCAGTTTCGGACAGGTGCCGATGCCTTGGGCTTATCCATATTACCTTCAGAAACACCGATTCAGCCGTTGATGGTTGGCGATGCTATGAAATCACTGGCAATCAGTCAGGCACTCGCTGATGAAGGGCTGTTGATTGGTGCTATTCGCCCACCGACTGTGCCGAAAGACACGGCCCGATTGCGTATCACCTTAACTGCAACGCATACCGAAACACACGTAAACCGGTTACTGGATGCCCTGGATAAAGCTCATAAAGTATTTGATTTAGGCTCTTAAAGGCACAACGTTTATGTCGCATTGTTACTTTGTTACAGGCACCTCGACAGAGGTTGGGAAAACCCTTATTGGAACCGGGTTGTTAGTGTGTGCGAATGAGGCCGGGCTCAAAACAGCGGCATTCAAACCGCTGGCATCAGGCTGTGTGTTGACAGAGCACGGTTGGCGCAATGACGATGCATTAGCGCTCCAGGCCGCAGTGAATACCGGCCAAAGCTACGAAGAAATTAACCCCGTTGCACTGGAGCCGGCGATTGCGCCCCATATTGCCGCTGCGCTTGCTGGCCGTGAGGTCACAGCAGAAGGCCTGGCTGATTTAAGTCGGGCGCCTCTCGCCCGGGGGGAATTTGTCTTGATCGAAGGTGCGGGCGGGTGGCGCGTACCCATTAATCGGCACGAAAACTTTTCTGAGCTTCCCAAACTGCTGAATATTCCGGTTATTATGGTTGTCGGGATGACGCTGGGGTGTATATCGCATGCGCTCTTGACGGCTGAGGCTATTGTCCATGATGGACTCAAATTAGCAGGCTGGGTGGCGAATGCCATTGAAGCCGATATGCCGTATTATCGGGAAAATGTCGATACGCTCATTGAACGCCTTGATGCCCCTTTGCTTGGGGAGGTACCTCATTTTCCTCATCCGCTGGACAAAACCCAAGTCGCTAAGCATCTGGACTTTAATCTTTTGATATAAAATGGTAGCTAATCGTCAGCCTTGGATAAGCGCCTAAGGTCATTAGTTTGGCGAGTTTCAGCGAGTCATGCGCTTGAATTACCGGGGAATAGATTGTTATGTCTGAAGTATCGAAACGCGAGATAGAAGAAGCCCTCGAAGGCTATTGTGATCCTTACCTGCAAGTCCACTTGATTGAAGCGGGTGCAATTAAACGGCTCGCAGAAGAGAAAGGCGAGGTCTCTCTCCTCGTTGAGCTGGGGTTCCCCGCCAACCGCTATGCTGAACAGCTAAGGCAGGTATTGGAGCGCCGCTTGCAAGCAGTGAGTGGGGTGAAAGCTGTCAATATAGAGATTGTCTCAGCGATCAAAGCGCACGCAGTACAAAGCACATTACAGCGAATGAATAATATCAAAAACATCATTGCGATTGGCTCGGGGAAAGGCGGTGTCGGTAAATCAACTGTTTCGGCGAATGTAGCACTGGCGCTGGCTCAGGAAGGCGCCCGGGTGGGGATGCTGGATGCCGATATATACGGACCCAGTCAACCGCGGATGTTAGGGCTCGATCAGCAAAAACTGAGTAGCCGTGATAATAAAATAGAGCCCCTTGAAAGTCATGGTGTCAAACTGGTATCCATTGGCTTAATGGTTGATGAGGAAACTCCCACGATTTGGCGAGGCCCGATGGTCACCGGTGCGCTGACGCAGATGTTGAATGACACGGATTGGGGGGAGCTGGACTACCTCATCATTGATTTGCCACCCGGTACCGGAGATACCCAGCTGACCTTGGTGCAAAAAATTCCCGTTAGTGCGGCGATTATTGTGACAACGCCGCAGGATATCGCGTTACTGGATGCACGCAAAGGGCTGCAAATGTTTAGAAAGGTGGATGTGCCTGTACTGGGCATCATTGAAAATATGAGTACGCATATCTGCAGCCAATGTGGTCATGAAGAGCATATCTTTGGTACAGGCGGAGGCGTGAAAATGGCGGCTGACTATGATGTTGAGTTGCTCGGTTCCCTACCATTGGATATCCGCATCCGCGAGCAGGCTGACGCGGGCTTACCCTCTGTAGTGGCGGACCCCGAAGGAGAGCTGGCGCAGAAGTACCGCGATATTTCCTTGCATGCGGCTGCACTTTTGTCTCAAAAGAAAAAAGATTACAGCGCTGCGTTTCCAAAAATTGTTATCGAAAATAACTGAGAAAGTTGATGAGTATAAAATCAGATAAGTGGATTCAGCGAATGGCCGAGAGCGAGGGCCTTATTTCACCGTTTGAGCCAGGACAGGTCCGTGAGCACAGTGGCAAGCGGATTGTCTCCTATGGGACGTCCAGTTATGGCTATGATGTTCGCTGTGCCGATGAGTTTAAAATATTCACCAATATCAATCACGCAGTGGTAGACCCGAAGGCGTTTGATACAGACAGCTTTGTTGATTTCAAGGGAGAGGTTTGCATTATCCCACCGAACTCTTTTGCATTGGCGCGAACGATTGAGTATTTCCGTATTCCCCGCAATGTGTTGACGATTTGTCTGGGCAAATCAACGTACGCCCGTTGTGGCATTATTGTGAATGTCACTCCGCTGGAGCCAGAGTGGGAAGGTCACGTCACGTTGGAGTTTTCAAACACAACTCCCCTGCCGGCCAGGATTTACGCGAATGAAGGTGTGGCGCAGATGTTGTTTTTTGAGTCCGATGAGGTGTGTGAAACATCCTATCGAGACCGAGGCGGAAAATACCAGGGACAAACAGGCGTGACCCTGCCTAAAACGTAAGGGCCATGTCGTTAATCGGTTTGAAAACCGATTTCCTCATCGTCATAGTCGGCTGTCTGGCCATTCACAGAGAGGCTGTCGGACTCACTTCCAAAGTTCAGCTTCCATTCCAGGTCCGTACGAGAATCGGCGTGGCTGAGTGCTGTTTCGAGGGTGATTTTGCCTCGGTTATACAATTCTGTAATGGATTGATCAAATGTCTGCATTCCTTCCTGGTTACCTTTTTCCATCACGTTTTTGATTTCGTGGAAGTCCCCGCTTCGAACTAATTCAGACACATAAGGGCTGTTAATCATTACCTCGGTGGCCGCACAGCGCTTTGTTTTCTCTGCCCCCGGTAACAGCCGTAGCGACACAATGGCATTGAGGTTGAGAGATAGGTCCATAAGGACTTGGTTATGGGCCGGAGAAGGAAACAGGTGGACAATTCTGTCCAGGGCCTGGTAGGCATTCACTGCATGCAGAGTGGTCAGGCAAAGGTGCCCGGTATCCGCAAATTTGAGTGCCGCCTCCATCGTTTTATTGTCACGCACTTCGCCAATGAAGATCACATCAGGCGCTTCCCGCAATGCCTCTCTCAGTGCGTTGTCGTAGGAGAGTGTATCGACGCCCACTTCGCGTTGACAGACAATCGACCGAGCGTGTTTGAAGGTATATTCGATTGGGTCTTCAATCGTTAGAATATGTCCGGCTTGGGTTTTGTTTCGGTGATTGAGCATGGAGGCTAGTGTGGTTGATTTACCCGATCCTGTTGAGCCAACCACCAGTACCAGGCCTTTTTTGTTTTCAGTGAGCTTCTCAAGTATGGGGGGCATATTCAGTTGCGAAAGGGACGGAATATCGTGTTTGATAAAACGTGCAACCAGTGACATTTCCCCGCGTTGCTGGAAGACGTTAATTCTAAAGCGGCCCTCCGGCAAGGTGATTCCAAAGTTTAGTTCGAGGTTTTGCTCAAACTCAGCGGCCTGGAGCTCGTCGATAACATCATAGATGATTTCTTTAGACTGGCCATGCGTCAGTGGTTGCCGCTGAATGGGGTGCAATGTGCCATCGATTTTCACGCTTGGGCGAGCGCCGGTGGTCAAAAACAGGTCGGAGGCTTGATTAGATGCCATATGTTTCAGGTAGCGGGCGAGGCTTTCCATGGGACTCTCAATTTATCGCAGCTTTTTAAACAGATGATTCGTTTTTTCATTTTCCTCAAGCGTGAGGTTGAGCGAGCCAGGTAGCAAGTCGCTGGCCGATTTATTACCGTGCAGCTTAATTTGTAAGCGTAAATCGTTTTCAGAGTCAGCGTGTTTTAAGCCCTCCTCCAAAGAGATGGCCCTTGCTTGAATCAGTTTGAATAGTGCCTGGTCAAATGTCTGCATACCAGCCTCTGTAGAGCGTGTCATTAGCTCCTTCATTTCGGTCACCGCCCCCTTGGCAATCAAGTCTTGCATCAAGGGGGTATTGATGAGTACTTCAACAGCAGGGCGCATACCTTTTCCGTCTTGTGTGGGAATCAGGCGCTGAGAGATTAATGCCCGCAGATTCAAGGAAAGATCGGACAAGACTTGTTCATGCCGTTCTTCGGGGAAAAAATTGATAATGCGGTCGATAGCCTGATTACTGTTGTTCGCATGGAGTGTTGCCAGGCAAAGGTGCCCTGTTTCGGCAAATTTGATGCCGTGTTCCATGGTTTCACTGTCGCGAATTTCGCCGATAAGAATGACATCCGGTGCTTGGCGGAGGCTATTTTTCAAGGCAATCTCAAAGCTTTCGGTATCGGTGCCAATCTCCCGTTGGCTAATAAGACAGCCTTTGTGCTGATGGATGAACTCGATGGGATCCTCTATCGTGATGATGTGTCCTTGTGTATTTTGATTGCGGAAGTCAATCATGGAAGCCAGCGAAGTTGATTTACCCGTGCCCGTGCCTCCGACAACAATGACCAGGCCGCGTTTGGCCATGATGATATCGCGTACTACAGAGGGGAGGTGCAGTGACTCAATCGATGGGATGTCATCGGATATTTGTCGGATGACCATCGAAGTACTGCCACGCTGAACAAAAGCACTGACCCGGAAGCGCGACAGGTTTTGCAAAGCAATACTGAAGTTACACTCATTTGTGGCTTCAAACTCAGCGGCTTGTTTATCGCTCATGATGGAGCGGGCTAAAACCTGCGTGTGTGAAGGGGTTAAGGCGGGTGAAGTGATTTTGAGAATTTTGCCTTTGACACGCATAGCCGGGGGCGCGCCTGCACTGATATAAAGGTCCGAGCCTTTTTCTTTATGCAAAGATCTCAGCAGGTTGTGAATGTATTTAATGGCGTCGTTACGGTCCATAGGACAGGCCTTAAAAGCTATCAGGGTGAGCGGCTTTTTTTCTGGCTTCCGCGGGTGTGACGAGGCCTTTGGCCACAAGATCTTTCAGGTTTTGATCCAGTGTTTGCATGCCGTGGCCCTGGCCGGTCTGAATAGACGAGTACATTTGTGCAACTTTATCTTCCCGGATCAAGTTACGAATAGCGGGTGTACCGATCATAATTTCATGAGCGGCAACCCGGCCTCCACCATTTTTCTTCAACAGGGTTTGGGAAATGGCGGCACGTAAAGACTCGGACAGCATGGAGCGCACCATGGACTTTTCAGCCGCCGGGAAGACGTCAATAATCCGGTCGATGGTTTTGGCCGCGGAACTGGTATGCAGCGTGCCAAACACCAGGTGACCTGTTTCAGCCGCCGAGAGTGCGAGCTGGATCGTTTCCAAGTCACGCAGTTCGCCGACGAGAATGGTATCGGGATCTTCACGCAGGGCCGAGCGGAGCGCATTGTTGAAACTGTGTGTGTCTCGGTGAACCTCCCGTTGGTTGACAAGGCACTTTTTACTCGGGTGTACAAACTCGATGGGGTCCTCAATTGTGAGAATATGGCCGTACTCCGATTCGTTCTTATAATTGATCATCGCCGCCAGTGTCGTGGATTTACCGGAGCCGGTCGGGCCGGTCACTAAGACCAGGCCTCGGGGATAACTGGCGATGCTTTCAAAAATTTTGGGAGCAGCCAGTTGTTCCAACGTCAGAATTTCAGATGGAATGGTTCTAAAGACGGCCGCTGCACCACGATTGTGGTTGAACGCATTGACCCGGAATCGGGCAAGATTGGGGATTTCGAACGAGAAGTCTGTCTCTAAGTGTTCTTCAAATGCTTTTCGTTGGCGGTCTGTCATGATGTCGTAGACCATGGAATGGACCTGTTTATGTTCCAGAGCCGGTACGTTAATGCGCCGGACATCACCGTCCACTCGAATCATAGGGGGTAAATCTGCTGAAAGGTGCAAATCTGATGCACCATTTTTGACACTAAAAGCTAAAAGCTGGGATATATCCATCTGCGTTACCATTCTCAGTTAAAATAGCCCTGCGTTCATGCAGCATGGGAAAGGTTTGAGTACACCTTATTTCGGCAAGGTTTTGGAAAACTGCAATGAAAAGTGAAGCCATATGTGAGGTCGCTTTAAGTGAGCGATTGATGCAGCTACGTGAGACAATTGCTCACCTGGCAGTCAAATATTATCGCCGACCGGACGATATTTGTTTGCTGGCTGTCAGCAAAAAACACCCCGTGGATAAAATTCGTACGGCGTATCGACATGGGCAAACAGCATTTGGCGAGAACTATGTGGATGAGGCAGAGGCTAAGATCAAGGCAGTACAGGATTTAAAGATTGATTGGCATTACATCGGGCCTATTCAATCCAACAAAACCCGGCGCATTGCCGAGCAGTTTATGTGGGTACAGAGCATTGATCGGGTAAAAGTGGCTCAACGTCTTAATGACCAGCGCCCCAGCCATTTGCCACCCCTTAATGTTTGCATACAAGTTAATATTGATCTGGAATCTACAAAGTCCGGTACTTTGCCAGAGCAAACTGAGGCATTGGCTGAGGCCATTTTGCTGATGCCTCGGCTCAGTTTACGTGGTTTGATGGCGGTACCCCGGCCTCGAACAACTCTGAACGAACAGCGCGAACCTTTTGCCCGCTTGCGGCAACTGTTTGAGCGCTTAAAGTCTGTTGAGCCAAAGCTTGATACGCTTTCCATGGGCATGAGTGCTGATATTGAAGCCGCCATTGCGGAAGGGACGACTATGCTTAGAGTCGGGACAGCGCTCTTTGGGCCCCGTGTGTGATTTTGTATATTGCCTGATTGGGTATATTCAGGTGATGAGATAAACTTTTAATTCTATGCCCACAGTTTTAAAGGATGGTACCTATGCCTAAAACAGAAAACCCACTGGTTGGTGTCAAAGCGCTTGGCCAGAGCATTTGGATCGACTTTATACAGCGCAGCATGATGGCATCCGGGGCGCTTCAGCGTTTAATTTCAGACGATGACATTTGCGGGTTGACTTCCAATCCCAGCATTTTTGAAAAAGCCATTGCTGAAACGGATGAATATGATGCCGCTCTCGAAGAGTTGATTGCCGAAGATCGCCACACCAGCGACTACGACTTATACACGGCGCTTGCGGTTCAGGATATTGCCGCCGCAGCGGACATTTTTTCACCGGTTCACCAGGCCAGCCGGGGGGATGATGGCATGGTGAGTCTGGAAGTATCGCCTTCATTGGCTGATGATGTGGAAGGCACTATTAAAGAAGCCATTTCACTGCACGAGCGTTTGAATCGGCCCAATGTGATGATCAAAGTCCCCGGCACAAAAGCGGGTGTTGAAGCCTTCCGCAGGCTGACGGCCATGGGGATTAGCGTTAATGTGACGCTACTCTTTTCTGTCAGCCGTTATCAGGATATTGCACAGGCATATGTTAACGGCTTGGCCGAGCGCCATGCTGCAGGCCAACCCTTAGCGGGAATTTCATCTGTGGCCAGCTTCTTTATCAGCCGGGTGGATACCGCTGTTGACAAAGTGCTTGCAGACAAAGGTACAGATGCTGCCAATGCACTCATGGGCAAAATAGCGGTCGCAAACGCCAAGTTAGCCTACGCTTACTATGATGAACTGTTCAATGGCGAAGCCTTTGCGGCGTTAAAAGCGGCCGGGGCACTGCCGCAGCGCCTCCTATGGGCCAGCACCAGTACCAAAAACCCGGATTACAGCGATGTGTATTACATCGAAGAATTGCTCGGGCCGGATACGGTGAACACGGTGCCGCCAGCCACACTGGATGCTTATCGGGATCATGGACAGCCCGAGAGTCGTTTAGGGCAAGGTGTGCCCACAGCACAGAGACAAGTCGATGCGCTCAACTCGCTGGGCGTAGATTTGGACGCAGTGACTGACCAATTGGAAAAAGAAGGTGTAGAGCAGTTTGTCCAGGCATTTGATCGTCTGCTGGCAGCACTGGCTGTTAAACGCCGTGCCTTGACGTAGGGGGATTGATGATAGGGCAAAAAATTGGGTTCATTGGTGGCGGGAATATGGCCCGAAGTTTAGTGGGAGGCTTGGTTCATAATGGTTTCCCCGCCGGGTTTCTCCGCGTGGCGGATATTAATGCTGAGACACTGGCAACGTTACAGGCTGATTTTGGTGTTACAACGACACAAGACAACCAGGAAGTCATCCAGCACAGTGATGTTGTGGTCTTTGCCGTGAAACCGCAGGTGATGAAGCAGGTGCTGGAACCATTGAGTGCTTTGATCAACCGTACTCAGCCCTTGATCATGTCGATCGCAGCCGGTGTACGTGAGCAGGATATCAGTACGTGGGTTGGTGGCAAGGTTGCCGTTGTGCGTGGCATGCCGAATACCCCGGCACTGGTGGGCGCGGGTGTGACTGGGTTGTATGCCAATACACATGTATCTCCTGATCAGCGGCAGGTGGCCAGTGCGATCATGGATGCCGTTAGCATAACATTCTGGGTTGACGACGAAGCTAAAATGGATGCCGTGACGGCTGCGTCCGGTAGTGGTCCAGCCTACTTTTTTCTGGTGATGGAGGCTATGGAAGCTGCTGCCGTCGAGTTGGGCTTGAAACCGGAACAAGCTCGAAAAATGGCTATAGAAACGGCTTACGGAGCCGCAAAAATGGCTCGAGAGAGTGAAAGCAGTCCAGCGGTATTGCGAGCGAACGTCACGTCAGAGGGTGGAACAACCGCCGCCGCATTGGATGTCTTCGAGCGGCACCATTTGAAGGGTCTGTTTCGTGAGGCTATGCAAGCCGCGCATCATCGCTCTGAGGAGTTAGGTGAGTTGATAGGGCAGTCTTAGTCGACATGCCTCATAAAATATTTTAGGGAGAGTGTGAATGGGAGCCAGTCCCGGAATGAGTGCGTTGAGCTTTTTGCTCAATACAGTGATTGAACTTTATGTAATGGTTGTTGCCCTGCGGTTTTTGATGCAGGCGATGCGGGTAGATTACTATAATCCGATTGCTCAATTCATCGTCAAAGCCACCAATCCTATTCTTGTGCCCTTACGGCGTGTGATTCCAGGCTGGGGTAGGCAGGATATTGCCGCTTTATTGCTGTGCTGGTTATTGTTGGTAGGCAAGTTGTTTCTTTTTATGGCTCTTGGCTTGGGGGTGGTGAATATTGGGGGCCACGGCATTGTGGTCGGCAATCTGGGGGTGGTCACCGTTATCGCCTTGGCAGCCATTGATTTGCTGGCATTATTTTTTAATATCTTTTTCTTCGCCATCATTATCATGGCGGTGCTTAGTTGGATCTCACCCGGTGGTTATAATCCTGTGGGTGCGCTTGTTAGCGGCATCAGTGAGCCCCTCATTCGTCCAGTGAGGCGTTATATTCCCCCACTGGGGGGACTTGATTTGTCTCCCCTGGTGGTTTTGATTGGCTTGCAGGTGCTTAAAATTTTGGTAATTGGCACCTTGATGCAGATGCTTTGACTGTCAAAAAAAGGCCGCCTACCGCTGCGGAGGCACTCGCTTTTGCGGCGGTTTTCTCCAATCATCGAGTAGTGTAGTGTTGTCCGAACGCAACGGCATTCTTATTGCCGCTCCACAAAACTCGATCATAGATCAACGGTATTTTTCTAAAAATAGTTTGATTTCCATTTTGGATCGGCCAAGAGGCGTGCGTTGTGACACTACTTGAGCTTTAGGATTTCCGACTAACCATAAACCCCATATCTCGGCCGCCGAGTAAGTGCATGTGCAGGTGATAGACTTCCTGGCGGCCATCTTGCTTGCAATTCACAATCAGGCGGTAACCGCTTTCGGCAATATTTTCCTGCTCAGCCAGCTTACGGGCGACGGTGAACAAGCGTCCCAGAGTGATTTCGTCCTCGTTCTCGACATCTGCTGCTGTGGGGATCAACTTATTGGGGATAATCAGAATATGGGTAGGCGCTGCTGGGTTGATGTCCCTGAATGCAGTCACCAAGTCATCTTGGTAGAGAATCTCTGCAGGTATTTCTTTGCGGATAATTTTGCTGAAAATGGTTTCTTCGGCCATGATCTTTCCTGAGTGTAAAAAGGCTCAGTGTAAACACAGCGTGCTGTGAAGAAAAGTATCGGCGCGGTTGTTGTTTTGTCGGGAATTGAGTCAGTGGCTTGTGCCTTCGGAGCGAGAAATTTTGTTGTAGACGTTATATTTGCCAACTGGCTTGTTCATAGGCAGGTGTTTTATTTCTTTCAGGCTATGACTGTCGTAGGCGATCACTTCACCTTCAGCGTCCCAAATACTGAGTAAAGCGTAGCGGCCATCTCGAGAGAATTCGATATGGGTGGATGTCTTCCCCGGCCTTGGTTGTAGCGTTTTGACAATCTCCAGCGTTTTCTTATCAAGGATATGCATTAAATCCCGATTTGGGCCAAAAAAAACATCAATCCAGGCGTAGGGGCTATTTTCGTGGCTACGGATAAAAAAGCCGGGGCCCTTCGTGGGAATTTTTTTGATCACCCGCCAAGTCGCCATATCAATGACGTTGACCAAGTTTAACTTGAGATTCGGTGTGACCAGAACAGTGGTGTGTTGACCTTCTGGAGTGGTGTAAGGCCAGGTGATGCCCGAACCAAGGTGCGGCATACCGGCAAGGTCGAGATCGGCAATTTTCCTGCCGACGATCAGATTAACCACCTGCCCTTGCTGTGCTTTGCGCGAGGCGCCGATGATGTGCTCGTAGTTTTGATCAAAGAAAAAGTCATCCAGCACGTCATCCAGTTGGATTTTACGGATGGGGAAACGGCTGCGATCTGCCAGACCTTCTCCCATGCGGTAGTCATGTACATAGCCCTGATAGACAGGAGGTGGGTTCTCGCTGTAGTGGATTTCCCAAATCTGTTTAAAGTCTTTCAATGCGGCGATAAAACTTTGTCGGGGAGGCGCAGTATAGACAGCGCTGACCCGTGAGGTTTTTCCCGCATCGTTTGCCACAGGAATGACTTGAATTAAGCGCAGGTCATGCGCATCGAGCATGACAAGCGTATGAGGGAGATAGTTGGCAACCATGACGTAACGCCCATCACCTGAGACAGCCAAATTACGGGTGTTGATGCCGGCGCGCACCTCAGCAATGGTTTTGAGCTGATACATATCAAATTTGCTTATCCAGCCATCGCGGGAGGCAAAGTAGACGTATCGGCCGTTTGCGGTGTATTTGGGGCCACCGTGCAGTGCGTAACGGGACTTGAATCGGTGGATGGGTGTAATGTTGTCGCCATCAAGTACTGTGACGTGGTGGTCGCCTGTTTCCACAACCAGGAAGAGATTGAGGGGATCAGCTTCATAAACGGGTTTTAGTGCAGTCGCCTCAAGCTTGAGTAACTCGGGGTGGTGAACGATGCGGCTATTGCGAATGGCGTCTTCAGGCCAGTTTGGAGAGACAGCGGGTGGGGTGTAAATATAGTTTGTGATGGCCTCAATTTCAGTCGTGGTTAATTGTTCGCCAAACGCGGGCATCTGTGTGGCAGGTAACCCCGATCGGATGGTAGCCAGGCTTTGTTTGAGGGGCAAGCGCTTTAAGCTTTCGGGAAGGAGGGCTGGGCCTGTATGTCCCAGTCGATCTGCGCCATGGCATTGGCCACAATGCTGCTTATACAGTGTTTCTGCCGACGGTGGAGCCGCCCAAACGGTATGAAAGTTTAGAAGCCACAGGCTGCTGATTACGTAGAAAAAAGGGGTTATTTTGCCCATTGGATAGCCTGCCCCACA
>OBIY01000303.1_pt1 | contig 20742 bp, 14 predicted proteins | sample 1519841 | NCBI WGS metagenome assembly OBIY01 (sample SAMN03019774, study PRJEB22545) | beach sand metagenome | biome: beach; feature: sea beach; material: beach sand | place: USA: Municipal Pensacola Beach, FL | collected 2010-07-30 | depth 30-40 cm m
GCTGCGCTCGGGCGGCAATCGCCGGGGGCCGGATCGCGGTCGAAAACAGTCAGATCGACCCCCGCGCGCGCCAGATTAACCGCCATCGGCTTGCCCATATTGCCAAGCCCGATAAATCCTACTTTTTCACCCATGCCGACCTCCCCTGAATTGTTCTTTTATGTCGTCCTGCCGGAGCATAAGGACACCCGTCGCCGCTTGCCAAATCATCGCGCGCCGCTATGGTGCCACCCACCCAATGACGGTGCGGAACAGACAACCGATATTTCCCATGCGCTACAAGTTAACCATAGAATATCAGGGCGAGCCATTTTCGGGTTGGCAGCGGCAGCAGGAGCAGCCTTCCGTGCAGGCGGCAATCGAAACCGCCATCACCCGGTTCTGCGGTGAAACGGTCACCCTTTATGCTGCCGGGCGTACCGATGCGGGGGTCCATGCATGCGGTCAGGTGGCGCATGTCGATCTTGCGCACGCGGTGCCCGGTGACAGGCTGCGCGATGCGGTGAACGCGCATCTGCGCCCCGCCCCGATTGCCATTCTGGCCGCCGAACAGGTCCCGGCTACATTTCACGCGCGCTTTGACGCGACAAGACGGGCCTACCGCTACCGCATCGTGAACCGGCGCGCACCGCTGACGCTTGATCGCGGGCTGGCCTGGCAGGTTGCCCGCCCGCTCGATGCGGCAAAGATGCATCTGGCCGCGCAGGCGCTTGTCGGGCAGCATGATTTCACAACATTTCGCGCCGCCGGATGTCAGGCCAGATCGCCACTCAAAACCCTGAGCGAGATTTCAGTTACCCGCCATGGGGAGGAGATCGAGATCGCGGTAGCAGCCCGTTCCTTCCTGCATCATCAGGTCCGTTCGATCACCGGCAGCCTGAAACTTGTGGGCGAAGGCAAATGGCCGGTTTCGGCAATCGCTGAAATCCTGGCCGCACAAGATCGCAGCCGTTGCGGCCCGGTTGCCCCGGCGGCCGGGCTTTATCTCATGCAGGTCGATTATCCCGACGGCTAAGCCCGCTGTCAGATACCAAGCAGGCGATTACCGCTGACATCGAGCAGGATCGACAAAAGCAGATCGATAAACAAAAAGGCCAGCGCCATCCCGCCTGACACGGCAAGTGCTGTCCGCGTCAGAAACCAGCGATAGTAAAGCACCGCAATGGTCGCAAGCAGGTTGAGAAAACCCGCCGCGCCCGCACCGATCACCTGCAGCCCGAACAGAGTAAAGGGCGGCAGCAGAACCAGAATGACAATCACCGCAGACCAGTTATAGGCAATGATGAAACCAACATAATATTGCCCAAGCCCGAGCATCCGCGTGACCGGGATCATCAACAAGGGATAGGCCGCCCAGGAAATCAGAAAGAAAATTCCCTTTACGACAAAAAATCCATCAAGCGCCGGCGCATCGGGCAGCAAATTATATTCAAGCCTGAGCAACAGAAAATAAAATGGCGCAACGAGCACCGCCGCAAAGAAAGAGCGCCAGAAACCGGCAATCGAGATATCAAATTGCGCCATTGCGCCGGTATCGCGCAAGGCAAGCCGCCAGGCCGCATAAAGGGCACGCAGAATATCAGCCTGTGAAGGTATCGCGATTTCCCCCTTGCCTCGGCATAACGCGTTTATGGTTACGCCATCGCGCTGCGGATCTGATCGTCCGCACTCATTCAGTTTTTAACACCGAAATATGAGCTTAACAGCAAATCGTATATTTCGGTTAAAGCGACGACATCCTGCACCGATGCATGCTCATCGACCTTGTGCATCGACTGCCCGACAAGCCCGAATTCCACGACAGGACAATGATCCTTGATGAACCGCGCATCCGATGTGCCACCCGATGTCGACAGTTCCGGCCGGCGGCCAAGGACCGCTTCGACCGCATCGGCAAGCTGCGTGCTGAGAGTGCCGGGCGGGGTAAGAAATGCTTCCCCCGTCACGTGAAACCGCAAGGCGAGGGTCACGCCCATTTCATCGCAAACGGCTGTGCATTCGCGGCGGATCCAGTCGCTCAATCCATCGGAATCATGCGCGTCATTGAAACGGATATTCAAAATGGCGCTTGCTTCCGCCGGAATGACATTGGTTGCGGGATTACCGACATCAACCGAGGTAATTTCAAGATTGGAGGGCTGAAAATGATCGTTGCCACGGTCGAGTTCGCGCACTTCAAGCCGTCGCAAAATCTCAAGCAGCGGGGGAACCGGATTTGCCGCAAGATGCGGATAGGCGACATGCCCCTGCACACCGCGCACGGTAATCCAGGCCGACAGGCTGCCGCGCCGACCAATCTTGATCATATCGCCAAGCTGCATCGGATTGGTCGGCTCACCAACCAGGCAATGATCGATCCGTTCGCCCTTGTCCGCCATCCATTGCAGCACTTTTCTGGTGCCGTTGATCGCGGGCCCTTCCTCATCGCCGGTGATCAAGAAGCTGATCGAACCGGCAAGCCTGCCCGAAGCTTTGGTGATCACCCGCTGCGCAGCGGCAGCAAAGGCCGCAATCGCGCATTTCATATCCGCCGCGCCGCGGCCATAGATCAGGTCGCCATCGCGCCTTGGCTCGAACGGGTCGGAGTGCCAGGCCGCGACATCGCCGGCCGGCACCACATCTGTATGCCCGGCAAAACAGAAATTGGGGGCGCTGTCGCCAAAGCGGGCATAGAGATTGTCCACATCCTCGGTACCCGGCTCACTGAACAGCAGCCTTTCGCAACGAAAACCAAGCCCCTCAAGCGCCGTCTGCAGCACATCGAGCGCGCCGGCATCGGCCGGCGTTACGCTCGGCCGGCGGATCAGCGCCTCGGACAGGGCGATCGGATCGATCGCGTTTGATGGTGCTGCAGAGCTCGACATGGGGTGTTGACGCCCTAATCGCGCAATAATTCGTTGACGGAGGTTTTGGAGCGGGTGCTCGCATCGACCTGCTTGATGATCACCGCACAATAGAGGCTGGGGCGCGGGCCGCCGTCGCCAGCGGGCGCGGCAGGCAGGGTGCCAGGCACCACGACCGAATAGGCCGGCACCTCACCGCGGAAAATCTCACCGGTCGCGCGATCGATAATCTTGGTCGATGCGCCGATATAGACACCCATGGACAGCACCGCGCCCTCACGCACGATAACGCCTTCGGCCACCTCGGAACGCGCGCCAATGAAGCAATTATCCTCGATAATCACCGGGTTGGCCTGCAAGGGCTCAAGCACCCCGCCAATCCCCGCACCGCCCGAAATATGGCAGTTCTTGCCGATCTGCGCGCAGGAGCCCACCGTCGCCCATGTATCGACCATCGTACCCTCATCGACATAGGCGCCCAGATTGACAAAGCTCGGCATCAATACGACGCCCGGCGCGATATAAGCGGAACGGCGCACCACGCAATTGGGCACCGCGCGAAAGCCCGCTTCAGCGAATTCCGCCTGCCCCCAGCCTTCAAACTTGGAGGGCACCTTGTCATACCAGCTTGTGTCCTTGCCCGGACCGCCCGCGATAGGCGTCATGTCATTGAGCCGGAAAGACAGCAGCACAGCCTTTTTCAGCCATTGGTTGACGAGCCATTCATCCTTGAACTTTTCGGCCACCCGCGCTTTCCCGCTGTCGAGCAGCGCAAGCGCGTGCGTCACCGCCTCACGCGGGGCACCGGTCGTCTGCGCCGTTATCTCATCGCGCGCGTCCCACGCGGCTTCAATCTGCTGTTCAAGTTCCGATAAGTTCATGACCGTGCCGTTTTCCAGTTTGCTTCATAAAAGGATACGCGCCTCTCGCGCGATCCGCCAAATAGATCGGCACCGAACATAGCGGCGCGATAGGCCTTGTCAATGAGATGAAGCACTGTTGCACAGAGGGAAAGACGGCTGCCCAGGCCAGGCGGGTTTGGCAAGATTAAGGGATGCGGCCCCGAAAGACCGCATCCCCCGGGCAGGCGATGCCCCTGCCCGTTGCCGCAAAGCGTCGATGTTGAGCAAGTAACGCCGGTTTGCGGCAATAACGCCTGCGCCCGAGCTATACCGAAACGGCGAGCGGCAGTTCTTCCGCCGCATCATCGGATTCAGGTTCGGGATCGCCATGTTCGTAAGCCGCCAGGAAATCGAGCAGTTCCTGCCGGTAGCGGTAATAGTCTGGATGGGCAAGCAAGGCCTTGCGGCTGCGCGGGCGGGGCAGATCGACATTCATGATCTTGCCGATTTTCGCCTGCGGCCCGTTGGTCATCATCACCACCCGGTCGGCCAGCAGGATCGCCTCATCCACGTCATGGGTGACGCAGATCGCGGTGACGCGGGTGCGGGACCAGACCTCCATCAACACTTCCTGCAGCTCCCATCGCGTCAGCGAGTCGAGCATCCCGAACGGCTCATCAAGCAGCAGTAATTTGGGCGACAAGGCAAAGGCCCGCGCGATGCCCACACGTTGCTTCATACCGTTCGACATATCGGCAACAGGCTTGTCGAGCGCATCGCCAAGCCCCACGCGCGACAGATAATAGGCGATAATATCCTCACGCTCGCGCTCTGTTGCATGGGGATAAACCTGCGCGACGCCCAGCGCCACATTCTCGGATGCTGACAGCCAGGGGAACAGGCTTGGCGCCTGAAACACGACACCGCGGTCAGGGCCTGCGGAATCAATTTCATTCATGTCGAGAATGATGCCGCCGCCGCTGATGTCATTGAGGCCCGCAACCATCGACAAAACGGTCGATTTGCCACAGCCTGAATGCCCGATCAGCGAAATGAACTCGCCTTTCTGCATCCGCAGATCGAATCCGTCGACCACCGTCAAGGGGCCGTTCGGGGTGGGATAGATCTTCGTCACCTCGGAAAACTCGACATAGCGTTCAGGGTGCGCGGTGTGACTTTGCGCGGCCTTGCGCGCGGCTTTCGGCATGTAATCGCGTGAGGTGACGGGCACGATGTCAGGCAGGATCAGCCCGTCATCATGCTGGTTATCGCTTTCCATCCCCACCTGCATCAGATAGGCGGTAACATCGGCGCGCAGACGGATAAATTCCGCATCGTCATTCATCGCCGCGCGGTCGCGCGGGCGCGGAATATCAACCTTGAAATCGGGCCCCAAGGTTGCATTGGGCCCGGGATTGAGCGGGATGATCCGGTCAGCCAGCAGGATCGCCTCGTCCACATCATTGGTGATGAGAATGACCGTCTTGCGTTCGCGGCGCCAGATTTCCTCGATTTCATCCTGAAGCTTGGCACGGGTCAGCGCGTCAAGCGCACTCAACGGTTCATCGAGCAGCAGCACCTCGGGCATCATGGCGAGCGCGCGGGCCACGGCCACCCGCTGGCGCATGCCGCCCGACAGTTCAGCCGGCTTGCGGTCAATCGCATGGCTCAGCCCCACCATATCGATATATTTGCGCACATGATCGGCGCGTTTGTCGCGCGGCCAGTCGGTAAATACCGCATCCACGGCCAACGCGATATTCCCCTCGACACTCAGCCAGGGCATCAGGGAATAGCTTTGGAAGACGACGCCACGTTCAGGGCCCGCACCGTCGATCTTTTCGCCTTTGAGCAGAATCTCCCCCTGGTCGGGTTCGATAAGGCCCGCAATCGCGGAAATCAGGGTCGTCTTGCCACTGCCGGAAAATCCGACAATGGCGACAAATTCACCTTCTTCCATCGCCAGGCTGACATTGTCGAGCACATCGGTCCGGCCAGCCCCTTCACCATAGGACTTGCTGACATTGCGCAGTTCCAGGAAAGCCATGCTGTCGCTCCTATCGTTTATCGTTGATCGCCGAAGGTGAAGAAGGTCTGCAGCGCCAGCATTATCCGGTCGAGCAGAAAGCCGATAATGCCGATGGTAAAGACCGCCACCATGATCCGGCCGAGCGAATGGGAACTGCCGTTCTGGAACTCATCCCAGACGAATTTGCCAAGCCCGGGATTCTGCGCCAGCATTTCGGCCGCGATCAGCACCATCCAGCCAACCCCGAGCGACAGCCGCAGCCCGGTGAAAATAAGCGGCAGTGCGGAAGGCAGCACAAGCTTGAATATCTTGGTCCGGGTTTTCAGCCGCAAAACCTTCCCCACATTGACAAGATCCTTGTCGATGGAGGCAACACCCAATGCGGTATTGATGAGCGTCGGCCACAGCGAGCACAGGGTCACGGTAATCGCCGATGTCAGGAAGGATTTCTCGAAAAACGGATCGGGGCTCACATAAAGCGCGCTGACAAGGATCGTCACGATCGGCAGCCAGGCAAGCGGCGATACCGGCTTGAAGATCTGTATAAGTGGATTGAACGCGGCATTTGCCGTACTGCTCAAGCCACACAGGATACCGAGCGGGACCGCCACGATAGTGGCCAGCAGAAAGCCCATGAACACCGTCTTCAGGCTTGTGAAGATCTGATCGATATAGGTCGGCTTGCCGGTATAGCCGCGGATCTTGACTTCCGCATCGGGGTTTTTGGCAAGCTTCTTGCGGTTGCGCTCCTCCTGCCGTTCATAGAAAGCGTCCGCCTTTTCGCGCTGCGCAACGTGATCGTCCCACAAACCGACGGCCTCTTTCCAGACCTGCACAGGCCCCGGAATTGTCCCCAGGCTTGTTTCGATCTGTTGCGACACCTGCCCCCAAACAACAAGAAATGCCAGGATCGCAGCCAGCGGAATGCCGATGCCACGCACTGCCGCGCGGGCCAGCGCCGCCGGGCTTTCGCGCAGCAGGGCCGGAAAAGGATTAAAACGCGCCAAACCAGCCATGAAAGAGGCATTTGACGAAATACTGCTCATGTCAATTCTCCGTTGGGGGGAATGCGGGCCGCGATGCCTGTGCATCACGGCCCGGCGTTCTTACTGACTAACCACCTCGGAGGCGGAAATAACCTCTCCGCTCTTCAGACCGATCGGGAAACTGTCGAGATAGGCATTCGGCTTGCGGCCATCGAAGGTAATCGCGTCGATGAACTCGCTTTGCGGTGCGCGGTAACCGTCCGTATCCCACGGAAAGTCCGCTTCATTCGCAAGCCCGTCATCGACCAGCGCACGCGCCGCTTTCAGGTAAAGGTCGGGACGGTAAACTTTCCTTGCGATCTCGTCATACCAGCTGTCGGGCTTGGTTTCCGCGATCTGTCCCCAGCGGCGCATCTGGGTCAGATACCAGACCGCATCACTGTAATAGGGATAAGTCGCATTGTAGCGGAAGAACACATTGAAATCGGGCAAGGGCCGCTTGTCGCCTTTTTCATATTCGAAGGTGCCGGTCATGCTGTTCGCGATCACTTCGCGATCGGCACCGACATATTCGCTGCGCGACAGGATGGTAACCGCTTCCTCGCGGTTCGCACCGTCATTCTCGTCGAGCCAGATTGCCGCCCGGATCATCGCCTTGGTCAGCGCAATCAGCGTGTTGGGGTTTTCATCCGCCCACTGCTTGCTGACACCGAATACTTTTTCGGGGTTATTCTTCCAGATTTCATAATCGGTGATAACCGGCACGCCGATCCCCTTGAACACCGCCTGCTGGTTCCACGGCTCGCCCACGCAATAGCCATAGATGGTGCCAGCTTCCATGGTGGCCGGCATCTGCGGCGGTGGCGTCACAGACAGCAGCGCCTCGGCCTTGATCTGACCTGTAATGTCGGTCGAGGAATAGAAGCCGGGATGAATACCCCCCGCCGCAAGCCAGTAGCGCAGCTCGTAATTATGGGTGGAGACGGGGAAGACCATGCCCATATTGAAGGCCTTGCCTTCGGCGCGATACCGCTCGACCACGGGTTTGAGGTACTGCGCGCCGATGGGATGCACGGGCTTCCCGTCCGCATGCGGCACATGCTGCTTCATCTCCTCCCAGACCGCGTTGGAAACGGTGATGCCGTTGCCGTTCAGATCCATGCTGAAGGGGGTGATGATATGCGCCTGGGTACCAAACCCGATGGTCGCGCCCAGAGGCTGACCGGCAAGCATATGGGCGCCGTCAAGCTCCCCGTCGATCACCCGGTCAAGCAACACCTTCCAGTTCGCCTGCACCTCAAGCGTGACATAAAGGCCCTCATCCTCGAAATAACCTTTCTCATAGGCGATGGCGAGGGGCGCCATGTCGGTGAGCTTGATGAAGCCGAATTTCAGCTCTTCCTTCTCAAGCTCCTGCGCAATCGCGAGACTGCTGGACAGCCCGATAAATGCTGTTGCCCCAAGGGCTACGGCACGAGCGCCACGCGCGGCCATGCGAACCGCACTGCCCAGTTTCAGAATTTTCTGTTTCATAATGGTTCCCTGTTCGAAAGTCGTGACTGTCAAGCGATCAGATCTTGACGATGAAGCTAAACCAGATCCTGTCCGTATCGGTCAGACCGAACACCGTACGTCCAGCTTCATAAAACGCGCCCTTAAGCTCCGTGGTGTACCGTTTACGGAATGTTTTCTTGGCAAGCAGGTTGACCTCATCACCAAGGTCGGCGCCGCCGCTATCGCCATCAAACATGTGATAGGCGCCAAGCAACTTGACCCCCATGAACTGCCCCGAAAGGGAGACATAGCTATCGGCAAGCCCTGATACGGGGGTCACGAGAAACTTGTCGGCCCAGCCATTGAATTTGTGCCCGGTGGCAAGCGGTGTTTGCAGTGCGGTGGTGCCATCGCCGCTCAGCACTTCATAACCGGCCTTGGCCGTGATCCCCTTGGCGGTTACCCCCAGTTCAGCCAGATAGTAGTCGTGATCGAAACCGGCGGGATTATTGTCAAAGTCGGACTGATGCGCATATTCACCGGTATAGTGCAGCGTGACCTCATCGTTGAGCTTGTGTTTACCGGCTGCACGCAAACCATAGGTCTGCGTGGACAGCGCAAACAAATTGTCATAGTCGAGCAGATAGGCGTAACCGGTGATCTTCGCCGGCGACCAGCCGCTATAGCTGATATTGAAGAGATGCGACGTCATCTCATGATCGCCGATCGGCGAGTCGCTGCCGAAGATACGGTTCACATTATCGATGAAGACATAGGTCGCGCTGATATCAGTGAGTGACGTGTTATCGATCCGCAACGCATCGAATGTCTGTTCGTTCTGCCGGAAGCCGACATTGCCGATGAAGCGATCATTGTCGAGCTTTATGCGCTGCCGGCCCGCGACAATCTTGGTCCCGGGCAGTCCGGTATAGTCGATAAAAGCCTGATTGATTTCAGTTTCATCAGGATCGGCCACAACAGGAAAGCGCACTTTGCCATTCGTTGTGCTGTTATAGTCATCATCGCCGATATCGCGGATATCTTCCGCCTCGATCATCGCCGAGAAGCCCTCGAACTGACCGGTATGATACCCAAGGCGCGAGCGCAATGTTGAGGCGCGCGCATCTTCGGGCAGACCGGATTGTTCCACCATTTCGTAGCGATAGCGGAAATTCGCGGTAAATTTGCCACCGGTCAGCGCGGCTTCGAAACTGTCGATCTTGGCGCTGCCTGAATCAGCAGATGCGGCGGGCACTGCGCTCATCATGGCAAGGATTGAAAACGCGGCACAGCCCGTCAAACGGGAAATGCCGGATCGTGTCATTATTTTTTCCATACAGCATACCTCTGGTTTACCTGGTTTTGTGTGCTGCATGCCCTCCCGCACACGCAGGCGGCTCAACGCCGCTCTATTGGTCGTTTGGATGGTCATGCGACGTTTTCCGCCGCTTGTTGATTGTCAGAATTTCTGTGTGCTGATTTGATCAGCGCGTTGATTTCGGGAACACAGGACCCGCAATTGGTTCCCGCCTGCAGACAGTCGCCAACCTCGCCCGCCGATGTCAGGTCGCGCTCACGAATTGCCTTTTCGATTGCAAATTGCCCGACCCCGAAACAGGAACAGACGGTTGGCCCGGTATCGTCCTGCCCGCTGATGGACCGGCCGGCCAACAGATCGCGCCGCGCCTCGGCCGGCAGCACGGGCTGGGAAAACAGCCCCGACAGCCAGGCGCGCGCGGGCAAATGATGGTCAGGCGACACGAAAAGGCACGCAACCAGCCGTTCGTCCGCAATCCGCGCAAAGCGGTACTGTTTGCGCGCGCTGTCGCAATAGCTGATCCATTCATCCCGCACATCCGTCGCCATGAGATCGCGCGCCCATCCCTCCCAGTCCTGCGGTTCACGCAGGCCGGCAAGCTCATAGCGACTGAAGGCAGCCCCGTTTGCCTGTACCCAGTAGTCCACCTGTTTGAGTGACCCCGGCACCGGCGCGGATGATAAAAGGAAACCGTGCCATTGCGGCGCAAACGGAGTGACACGCGCGGGCGTTGCCTTCGATTCGGGCTGCCCTGACACAGGATCGGTAACCGGTGCGACAAGCGCATCGGCCCGGCCCTTCGCCGCGAACTGATCGGTCCAATGGAACGGCACGAAAATATCGCCGGGGCGTTGGTCATTTGTCACCGTGACCCGCGCAATCATCCGCCCCCAGCCTGTCTCCACCTGCGCCAAGGCACCATTTTCGAGCTGAAAACGACGCGCATCCATCGGATGGACCGCAACGAATGGCTCGACCGTATGCTGGGACAGGCGCGGCGACTTCCCGGTCCGCGTCAGGCTGTGCCAGTGATCACGCACCCTGCCGGTATTCAGCGTCAGGGGAAACACGCCATCGGGCGTATAGCGCGGCCCACGCGGGCTGACAGCGATGAACTGCGCCTTGCCCGACGGTGTATAGAAGCGGCCATCGGCGAACAGCCGTTCCGTCCCCCCATACGCATCCGCACCGGAACCCGCAGCCCTATCCGCCAGCACGGGCCATTGCACCGGTTGCAGGTCGTCATAATCCTGCGCGTCGATATCACACAGACCTGACAGGTCGAAATCGCGGCTGCCGTCATTCTCGAAGGCGGACAGCGCCGCATGTTCGCGGAAAATGTCAACGGCGGCCTTGTAATCAAAGGCCGCACCAAACCCCATGCGCCGCGCGACATCGGCAATGATGTCCCAGTCAGCACGCGCTTCGCCAGGGGCGGGCAGAAAGGCCCGCTGCCGTGAAATGCGGCGTTCGGAATTGGTTACCGTGCCGTCCTTCTCGCCCCAGGCCAGGGCGGGCAGCAGGACATCGGCATATTGCGTGGTATCGGTGTGACGCACGCAATCGGATACGACCACGAACACATCGCCGCCAAGCGCCGCGCGGACCGCATCGGCATTGGGCAGGCTGACCGCCGGGTTGGTTGCCATGACCCAGACCGCCTTCACCTGGCCCGCCGCCACCGCATCGAACAGCTCGACCGCACGCAGCCCGGGCTGCGTCGCCAGCTTGTCGGTTTGCCAGAAACGCCCCACCCTGTCGCCATGTTCGGGGTTCGCGAAATCCATATGCGCGGCAAGCTGATTGGCCAGGCCGCCAACTTCGCGCCCGCCCATGGCATTGGGCTGGCCGGTCAGCGAAAACGGACCGCAACCGGGTTTGCCGATCCGGCCCGTCAGCAGATGACAGTTCAGAATCGCATTGACCTTGTCGGTGCCGCTGCTCGACTGGTTGATGCCTTGCGAATACAGCGTCAGGGTCTGCGGATGATCACGGAACAGTTCAAAGAACCGGCGCACATCGCCAGCGCGCAGACCGCAAGCACGGGCAATGGCGGGAATATCCGCGTCAGCCTGGGCCAGCGCGTCGGTCAACCCCTCGGTATGATTGTCGACAAACGCCGCATCCATGCAACCCTCGGCATGCAGCCAGGCCAGCAACCCGTTGAACAGATGCGCGTCGGTGCCCGAACGCAACGGCAGATGCAGATCGGCGATATCGCAGCTTTGCGTGCGGCGCGGATCGATCACGACGACCCTGGTGCCGTTCTCCGCCCGGGCGGCGACAATCCGCTGATACAGGACAGGATGACACCAGGCCGCGTTCGAGCCGGTGAGGATGATCAGCGATGCCTGCTCAAAATCCGCATAAGCATTGGGCACCGTGTCGCTGCCAAAGGCGCGCTTGTGCCCGGCGACGCTCGAAGACATGCACAGCCTGGAATTTGTGTCGATATTGCCGCTGCCGATGAAGCCTTTCATCAGCTTGTTGGCGACATAATAATCTTCGGTCAGCAATTGCCCGGACACATAGAAGGCAACCGAATCCGGCCCATGGGCGGCGATAAGTTCCCCGAACCGGTCTGCGACAAGATCAAGCGCCCTGTCCCAGCCGACACGTTGGCCAGCAATTTCGGGATAGAGCAACCGTCCCTCAAGATCGGTCGTTTCCCCCAACGCCGAGCCCTTGGAACATAGCCGCCCGAAATTCGCCGGGTGTGACGGATCACCGGAAATCTCTACCGCGCCCTTTGCAACCGTCGCACGAATACCGCAACCAACGCCGCAATAGGGACATGTGGTTGAAATCGGTTCTGTCATCCGCCGGCTGCCCGCGACGCAGGTTTTGCCGCGATCTGCAGATAGATGTCGCCACCTTCCAGCTTGACCGGATAAGTCCTGACACAGCCTTCATCCGGGGCGGCGGCCTGCCCGGTCGACAGGCCGATTTTCCAGTTATGCAAGGGGCAGGTTACCGCCTGTCCATGCACGATGCCTTGCGACAGGGGGCCATCCTTATGCGGACACCTGTCATCAAGGGCGAAAACCTCATCCGCCTTGGTGCGGAACAGGGCGATATCTCCACGCCCTGCCCGGACAACCCGCGCGCCCAGCACAGGAATATCGTCCAGCGTGCCGACTTTCAGCCAGTCGCTCATGCGTTCTCCAATTCGATGATGGGTTGAAATTCCCGCTTGACCGTCGTGGCCTCGGGCGTATCCGCCGCCCGCTCCGCCCAGGGATCGTCCTGCGCATATTTCTGGGATTCCAGGAACCGCGCGTGAAGCGCCTTGCGGTTATCCGCATCCGCCACAACCCGGTCCTTCACATGTGCCAGACCCACCCGTTCGATCCAGGGGGCGGTACGTTCAAGATAATGCGCCTCTTCGCGGTAAAGCTGCAGGAACGCGCCGCAATATTCCTTTACCTCTTCGGCGGTGGCGACCTTGCACAGAAGGTCGGTCGCGCGCACCTTGACGCCACCATTGCCCCCGACATGCAGCTCCCAACCGGATTCGACCGCGACCACACCGAAATCCTTGATCGTCGCTTCGGCGCAATTACGCGGGCAGCCCGAGACCGCCATTTTGAACTTGTGCGGCGTCCAGGTTCCCCAGCTCATCTTTTCAAGATCGACGCCCATGGCGGTGGAATCCTGTGTACCGAACCGGCACCATTCCGATCCGACGCAGGTCTTGACCGTCCGCAGGGCCTTGCCATAGGCGTGCCCCGAGACAAGCCCCGCCTTGTTCAGATCGCCCCAGACGGCGGGCAATTGCTCCTTGCGTACGCCAAGCAGATCGATCCGCTGCCCGCCTGTGACCTTGACGGTCGGGATCTGATATTTGTCCGCCACATCAGCAATGGCACGCAGTTCGTGAGGGGTGGTGACGCCGCCCCACATGCGCGGGACGACCGAATAGGTGCCGTCTTTCTGAATGTTGGCATGTGCGCGTTCATTGATGAAACGCGACTGCTGATCATCGACATATTCACCGGGCCAGGCGCAAATCAGATAATAATTGAGCGCGGGCCGGCATACATGGCAGCCGTCAGGGCTTTGCCAGTCGAGAAATGCGGTCACTTCGGGGATCGATTTCAACGACTGGGAGACGATGGTCTGCCGCACCTCGTCATGGGTGTGTTCCGTACACGCACAAAGCGGTTTTTTCTTGGGCGAGGTGGAATAGTCACCGACGATGCTCGCCAACAGCTGCTCAACCAGGCCGGTGCAGGAACCACAAGACGACGACGCCTTCGTATGGGCGCGGACATCTTCCAGGGTGAACAGGCTTTTCTCAACAATCGCTGACGAAATATCGCCTTTGCAAACCCCGTTGCAGCCACAGATTTCCGCATCATCGGGCAAGGCGGCAACCCGGTCTTCGCCGCCGGTGCCCGAATCCCCCAGATGCGCCTGACCGAACAGAACGGTATCGCGGAACTCTGAAATATCGCTACCGCTGCGCATCAGGTCGAAATACCAGGCGCCATCCCCGGTATCGCCGTAGAGCACCGCACCCAGGACCTTGTCATCCTTGACCACGAGCTTCTTGTAGACGCTGTTATGCGGATCCGAGAGGATGATTTCCTCGCTGCCATCGGCACTGAGAAACTCACCGGCGGAGAACAGATCGATGCCTGTCACCTTGAGTTTGGTCGAGGTGACCGACCCCTGATAGGTCGCATAGCAGCGCCGCGCGAGGTGATTGGCGCAGACCTTGCCCTGCTCGAACAGCGGCGCAACAAGCCCATAGGTCAGGCTGCGATGCTGCACGCATTCGCCAACCGCATAAACGCGCGGATCGAAGGTCTGCATCGTATCGCTGACGACGACACCGCGTTCACAATGGATGCCGGCTTTCTGCGCCAATGCGGTATTGGGGCGAATACCCACCGCCATGACAACCAGATCGGCGGGAATTTCCTCGCCCGTCTTGAAACGCAGCTTCTCGACCCGGCCATCGCCCAGGATCGCCTCGGTCTCGGTGCTCAGCCGGAACTTCATGCCCCGCTCTTCAAGCGAACGCTGCAACATGCCGCCCGCCGTCGCGTCGAGCTGCCGTTCCATCAGGCTGTCCATGAGATGCACGACAGTCACATCCATGCCGCGCTTCATCAGCCCGTTTGCCGCCTCAAGCCCCAGCAGCCCGCCGCCGATCACCACGGCATTCCTGTATTGCCCCGCCGCGTCGATCATCGTGTCGACATCATGTATGTCGCGGAATGTGATAACGCCGGGCAGATCATGGCCGGGTACCGGGATCACAAATGGATCGGAACCGGTTGCCAGCAACACCCAGTCATAAGGTTCGGCCGTCCCGTCAGAGGCGATGATCCGGTGCGTGCGACGATCGATTTCGACGACCGTCTTGTTGGTATGCAACTTGATATTGTTGTCGGCATACCAGGCCAGGTCATTGACCATGATATCGTCGACCGTCTTCTCCCCCGCCAGGACGGGCGACAGCAAAATCCGGTTGTAATTGCCGTAAGGTTCGGACCCGAAGACAGTGATGTCGTAGAGATCGGGGTTTAGTTTAAGCAGTTCCTCGACACAGCGCATTCCCGCCATGCCGTTGCCAATGACAACAAGCTTTTCGCGCATCGGTCATGTCCCTTCCACAAGGTAAAGACAACCGCATCAAACCCACCTGATCGGGCCACCAACGATGGGGCCTGACCTTGCGCAATTTGATGCGGGATTGAATTCCGATGCCCGTCATTAGGCAATTCCGTCATTGGAGTTCGGAGCCGGCAACCCGCCGCCGGCCAGTTGGTTGCTCTCGAACGAGCGGATATAGCTTTCCGTATCCTGCGGATCGAATATCCGGCCATCGAGAAACAGATCCGGCCCCATGGCGATTTCCCGGCTTGCATCACCGAGCGTCCAGGGGGCCGAGTTTTTCCCTTCAGTCTTGTAATCGTGAAGGGGGTAATCCACGCCGACAGCTTCGGCTGCCTGGCGGTAAATATCGGGGCGATAGATTTCGCGTGCCGCCGCCGCAAGATCGCGCGCGGGGTCAAGCTGTCGCCAGCGCACCATCTGCGTCATGATCCACAGCGCGTGCGAGCGCCAGGGAAACCCGGCGGCATAGCGGTGAAATACGTTGAAATCGGCAAGCTGCACCGGCTCCGCCGCCTGGCCATAGCGGAAAGATCCCGCCATCGACATCTTGACCACATCGAAATCCGCATCGACATAGTCAGGACGGGCGATCAGGCGTGCAACTTCCATTCTGTTCTCGGGCTGGTCTGCCCATTGCCCCGCACGAATAAGCGCGCGCAGCATCGCTTGATGCGTATTGGGGAAATTCTCCGCCCAGTCGCGGGTGACGCCCAACACCTTCTCAGGCCCGTTATTCCAGATTTCATAGCCGGTGATCACAACCTCGCCGCTGCCGCGCGCCACCGCCACCTCGTTCCACGGCTCGCCCACGCAATAGCCATCAATGTCGCCCGCTTCCAGATGCGCAACCATCTGCGACGGCGGCACCACGACAATGCGGACATCGCGATCAGGGTCAATGCCACCCGCCGCCAGCCAATAGCGAAGCTGGTAATTATGTGTCGAGACAGGAAACACCACGGCGAATGTCATCGGCCGCCGCCGCTCACTGACATAGGCGGCACTCACCTCACGCAAGACACCCGCATCAAGCGGACGCTGCGCCATTTGCCCGGGCATCTGCGCGCGCAGCCGCTCGCACAGCGCGCGCGACAGGGTGATCGCATTGCCGTTCAGATCGAGGCTGAGCGCGGTCATCATGGATGTCCGAACTGCGCCGATACCGAGGCTGGCGGCAATCGGAATACCGGCGAGCATCTGTGCGCCATCCAGAACACCAAGCGCAACCTTATCGCGGATATTGGCCCAGGACGGCTCCTTTGACAGGGAAACCTCAAGCCCCTCGCGCGCGAAAAATTCCTTCTCCACCGCCACCACGAGCGGTGCGCAGTCAGTCAGCGGAATAAAGCCCAGTGAAACAAGCGTGCGTTCAGGCTTGCCGATTCCAGACCCGTCGCCGGTTTTCGCGCTGATTTGACGATCGGTGCCGGCAAGCGAAATAGACCCCGCGCCCGCTGCGGACGCAGGCATGCGCGTATCCGCCTCGACAATATTCGCGTCGCCTTCGCTCTGGTTCACCAAATCCATTCCTACACCAACAAATCCGCGGCCGCGATGATGCTCCTTGCGACATCGACCAGTTTCATATTGCGGTCCATCGCCAGATTGCGCATCGCCTTGTAGGCGGTCTCCTCGTCATAGCCGCGCCGGCTCATCAACAATCCCTTGGCGCGCTCAATCGCCTTGCGGTCGACAAGCGATTGCTGCGCCTGACGCAGCTCGCCACGCAGATTTTCAATTTCACGGAAACGCGCAATGGCGACATCGACCACCGGGCGCACCCGGTCGGACTGCAGACCTTTGACGACATAGGCGCTGACGCCCGCCGCCACCGCGTCGCGAATGGTCTCAGGCTCGCCTTCCTCGGCGAACATGACGATCGGGCGCGGGCGTTCGGCGGTGATCGTGCGCATATGCTCGATGGTGTCGCGATTGGGCGAGTCGAGATCAATAATGATGATATCGGGATTGCTCCGCTCGATCTGGCTTTGCAGGACACCGCAAAAATCAGTCGTGGAGCCGGGCCGGATATCGACCTCATACCCTTCAGAACGGAGCGCTGTCTCTACCATTTTTGCGCGCTCCTGATCATCATCGACCACTAATACCTTCATCACCGAACCACAATTACTCCCCGCAGACATAGCGGGGTAACACCCTCAAATTTGCAAGAGCCATGCCACACGCTCACGCAGCCATATTTTGTTTGGAAAAATGCTGTTTTCCGCCATTCCGGACATTGCTACCGGAAACCGGATCAGTGCTTGCCGGGAATAAACAGATCAATGTCGGAATGAAAATGCACAGAAATTATGCATGCATAAGAAGTCAGCAAATGACTGATAACAAGCGATGGCAGCCCGCGTGACAGCAGCTAACCAATAAGATTTGCAGCCAACAGGCAATCGGCATCAACATAGCGCACCGGGCAACCATGCCTGAAAAAACAAAAAAGCTTGAAAACCCGCTACTTACCGCAGCACTCCCACGCCATGCCTATTAATTGGGCACGCCTGCCATTGTGCAGTGCACAATCACTTGGTTTCCATGATCCATACGCCATCCCACTCATCCGATGGCGGGTTGGCGATCAGATGCTGTGACCGCTCAATATAGAGCTGCGAGGCCTTGTCCCCCGCATGCAGCTTCAGCGCCGCTTCAAACTCGCGGATCGCTTCGGGCCAGTTGCGCGCGCGATACAACCCGAGACCGTCCCGGAAACGATTGCAGACATCCACGACATTGGGAAATTCCTCTTTGCCATAGACATCCATCACCTCATAGATCGCAACGGGTTCGGTCTTGCCTTTCACGACAAGCCGATCGACCTCACGCATCCGATAGGTGCCTCTCAACCCGCGATAGGTAAATTCGCTGATCAGCACATGCGCGCCATATTGCTTGGTCGCACTTTCAAGACGCGCCGCAAGATTCACCGCATCGCCGATAACCGTATAGTCCATACGCTTGGGCGAGCCGACATTGCCCGACACGACATTGCCGGTATTCAGCCCGATACCAATGGAAATGCCGCGTTTGCCATTCTGCTCCTGCCGGCGATTGAATGCCTCAAGCCTCTGCATCATCTGGATCGCGCTTCGGACGGCGCGGTCCGGATCATCCTCATGCGGCAGCGGCGTTCCGAAAATCGCCATGATCGCATCGCCGATAAACTTGTCGAGCATACCGCCTTCATCGGCGATACAATCCACCATCTCCGTGAAATAGTCATTCAGCAGACTGACGATGCCTTGCGCGCCCAGCTCTTCCGACAGGGTGGTGAAGCTGCGAATATCGCTGAACATGACGGTCGCTTCACTGCTGGCACCGCCCAGAATTTCGGTCCCGCCAGCCTTCAGCAGCTGATCGGCAACGGTTGCATCCATATAGCGGGCCATGGTCGAACGCACCCGCTTCTCGCTGGAGATATCCTCCATCATCAGCATGCAGCCGAGATTATCTTCCTCATCATTGGTCAATGGCTGAATGGTGAGATTGATCGACAATGTCTCCTCGCCGAATTCAGCACTCGCATCGAGCACATTCATCGTATCCTGGTTTTCGGCAACATCCTTAAGCCCCTCGAAAATCCAGCTATTCTCGCCGCTGAAGAAGGTTTCAGCATCGGCGCCGACAATCTCTTCTTCCGCTATTTTCATGATCCGCGTACCGGCCGAATTGCAGGTGACGACCTTTAGCTCGTCATCGAAGGTGAGCACCGCGCTCGACATGCTTTCAAGCATGCTCTCATTATAATTTTTCATGGCCTGCACGTCGGAAAACAGCTTGGCGTTTTCGAGCGCCATGGAAATCTGCGAGGTAAATGCCTTGAGCCTGGCCTCATCTTCCGCGCTGAAGGGGCCACCGCGCTTGTTCAGCACCTGTGTGACGCCGATGATCTTGCCTTCCTTATTCGCCACCGGCACACATAATATCGAGCGCGTGAAATAGCCTGTCTGCTTGTCAAAGCTCGGATTGAAGCGCAAATCGGCATAGGCATGGGGAATATTGACTGTTTTGCCGCTGGTAAAAACCGTGCCCGCAATACCAACGCTGTTGGGAATGCGGATGGTCGAGGTTTCGAGCCCCTGACCGATATGGGTGAACAGTTCCTGGGTCTTCTCGTCATTGAGGAAAAGACTTGTTCTGTCCGCTTCGAGCAGGGTGGTGATCGCATTGATGATCATCTGCAGCAACGGCCCGAGATTGATTTCCGATGCAACCCCGGCAACGATATTCAGAAAATCCGCCTCCTGCGCGCGGGCATCCTCCATCCGCTGCATATAAATCGTATTCTGGATGGTGATCGACGCCTGCTGCGAGATTGCCTCAAGCAGCCGCAGATCCGCCTGGGTGAAGGTGCCATGCCGGCTGTTCAGCGCCTGCGCAACGCCGATCGTTTCCCCGTCAAGCGTCCGCACCGGCGCACAACAAATATTCCGGGTACGAAATCCGGTGGCCTGATCGACGGACGCGTCAAATCGCGGGTCTGAATAAGGATCCTCGATCAGTACCGACTCACCGTTTGTAAAGACGTAACCGGCAATGCCCTTGTCGCGTTCGAGCCTGATCTCACGGTTGATATTGCCCTGCGCCACATGGGAATAAAGCTCGTCATTCACCGTATCATACAGAAACAAGGTGCCGCGTTCGGCGCCCAACGCCTCGGCCAGCGCATCGACAAGCACGATCAACTGCTGGTCGAGAGACCGGAAGGTCGCGATGCGATTTGAAATTTCCAGCAGTGTCTGGGGAACGTTGCTATGCCGCTCATGATCAGGCAGCGCCGGCATCGGTTCGGCAGGGACAAGCTCTGTTATACTTCCTTCAGCCATGCTTTCGCCATATCTGTTCTTGTTTCGGCTGCCCCGAACGGGTCAGCATGCCTCGGTCAGTTCCAGCCGGTCGCGCAGCTCATGGATCGTCTGCTGCAACATCCGCACTTCCTGCCGCCACTTCAGGCGCTCTTCCTCAAGCGCGACATCCGCTGTCACCGCCTGCTTTTCCATATCGTCCCGCATGCATTGAATCTGCTCATGCAGCTGGCGGATTTCGCGGTTGGATGCGCTGGTCGCCTCCTGCATCCTGACGGTAAATTCTTCCTGCTTTAGCTCAAGCTGCTCGCGCAGGGCCGCAATCGTTCCCTGTAGCTGGCGGTTTTCCTGCTGATGCGGGCGCAATGCGTCACTTTGATTAAGCTGCTGTGCTGCCCGCTGTTCTTCGAGTTGCTCACGCAGGGCAACAATCGTCCGCCGCAGATGCCGGATTTCAGCTTCTGCCTTGGTCAGCTGGTCGCGCACGGCTTCCAGTTCTGTTTCAGCCGACATTCTCTTAATTCCCAACCGGCAGGCAAACCCGCCACGACAGCCACCGGGCCGTCATGCACACCTCAATCCACCTCCTGCGCGGCCCCACCTCCGTCGCATCGGGCAGATTCAAGGCGTATGCTTCGCCAGATTTCAGCGAAGCTATACTAAATTTTACTTAAATTAGATCAAAAACGAAAGGTTCGCGATCGGCTCATCCGCATCGACCAGCAGAATTTTCTTGCTACATAGCCGCAGATCACCTGCTTCGCGCCGCAACCGATAGATCACCCGCC